>ERZ773045.986-NODE-986-length-13512-cov-4.149736_pt1 | contig 13512 bp, 10 predicted proteins | sample MGYA00580635_ERZ773045 | MGnify/ENA primary metagenome ERZ773045 (study PRJEB29015, sample SAMEA2738115) | human oral metagenome | biome: human oral; feature: human-associated habitat; material: saliva | place: China | collected 2261 ...
GAGTGCGAATGCGCTTGAGGTTGATGGTTACTGGGGTACGGAGACGACGGAACTTCTCCAAAGTGTCCTTATGCAAGGGGTTCTTGGTCAGAGCGATCTTCTTCCTTTTGGGGATCCTTCGGGGACTATTTCTTCTCAGCCAATATCACGTGCTGAGGAGAACCCCGGTCTGGCTTCAGGCTGGCAGTGGGTTTCCGATGAACAGGTGAAGGGTTCAGGTACTATCGCTAGGTTGCAGCGTGAAAAGCTGGGCTTCGAGAAAGGCGATGGGATTATTGGTCCTCAAACGATTAGTGCTTTGCAGACCTGGCTTGGGCAAACCGCTGACGGCGTGCTTGACGGACCTTCGCCGACGATCGAGGCTCTGCAAAACTATCTGAACTCTCAGGCAATTGAGGCCTAAAAGATAAATTATCGCGAAAATGGCGTGACATGTTCTCACCTCGTATGTGGTGATGTGAAGAAGGGATATTATGACTCTCGAAAATACCGATCTTTCTCGCCGTAAGCTGCTGCGTACTACCGCCATTGGTGTGCCCGCTGCGGGTATGCTCGCTTTCGGCTCGACCCTTGTGACCGCAACGAGCGCGAATGCTCTTACAGATGATGGTTACTGGGGCTCCGAAACAACGGTTGAGCTGCAGAAGCGTCTCAACAGCATAGCTGCCGTAAACTCTGCGGTGGAGGGCGGTCTTTCCCTCGACGGGCAGATCGACAGTCAGCCCGCATCCCAGTCAAGTGCTAATCCCGGTTTGACGAGCGGTTGGCAGTGGGTTTCTGATGATGCCGCCTCCGGCTCAGAAACCATCAAAGATTTGCAGCGCTGGCTCGGGACGGATGTTGATGGTTTGATCGGACCCTCTACAATCAGTGCTCTACAGAGCTGGTTGGGTCAAACCGCAGACGGGGTTCTTGACGGTCCCTCACCGGCCATTGTTGCGTTTCAGCGCAAGCTTATTGAAGGTAACTACTCTTAAGGCGTGAGAACCTGCACAGCACACAGTCTGTAACCTGCCCGACAACACGGTAGTGCATAACCGTACCCTGACTAAAAAACGTGTTCAGGTGAGTTACGGTTAAAAACTACCAACCGGTTTACCGGTTTCGCATCATGAGGTGCGGCGTTGGCGCTTATCCTAATGGCGCTGACTCTGCACCTCATGGTGTTTTAACACCGCATAAATAAGGAGGACATATGACTGAACTGGGTACCTCACGCCGCCGATTCCTGCGCGCCGCCGCTGTAGGCATTCCTGCTGCGGGCGCGCTCGCGGTTGGTTCGACTCTGACCGCTCCGGCTGCGAACGCCGCGCAGACTTCGTCAACCCCGTCGAATCAGAACCAGAGCCCCGAAGCTCAAGGCGCGGCCACCAACGCGCAGTATCTCAGCGAGAAGGCGAAGAACTTCCATATTCTGCTTGATATGTACAAACAAGCTGGCGACGCGGTAGACGCAGCCCAGCTGACCCAGGAGGCGCAGCGCATCCGGGGTGCGGCGGACGAATCAAACAGCCCGTTCCCCAGCAGGCCCGTCTCGTGGGCTGGGATTCAGCTGGAACGGGACAGGATGCAGCTTGCCGCCAAGATCAACTACGCCGCCATGCGTGCCGAACAGTTGGCCGATGAGCGTACCCGCGCTGGCGGGGGAGTGCCGCAAGGTCGGGATGCGGTACGCCAGGCTGCACAGAGGCGCGTGATCTATCGTGTGCTCAGCAGCGCATCCCGAGACACTGATGCGCTGGTGACCAAGCTCGAAAACCTGGCGAAGGGTCGGTAAAGCAACGCTCGTCGTGAGCAGATTCCTGCATAAAAAGGCTCTTTATTCCAATAAAGATGGGGAAAACCCGCTTTATTGGAATAAAGAGCCTTTTTACAGTGCGCAACCCCCGGTAAACATGGCTGGCTCCGGGAAAGAGGGCGAAAGGAACCCCTCCGGGAAGGACGGTAAAGAACCCGGAGGGGTTAGCTTAGGGGGCTTACACCCTACTTCTTAATCGGTTCGCGCGAGATAACAACCTTCACCGCATTATGCTCGGCGGCATTTGCGAACAGGTCGTATGCTTCCTCGAACTGGTCGAAGGTGAAGTAGTGGGTTGCCATCGCCTTTGCGTTCAGGCGGCCCGAACGCACCATATTCAGCAGGTTGCCCACGGTGTTGCAGTTCACCAGACCCATGTTGATGTTCACGTTCGAGATCCACATGGTGTTAATCGGCAGCTCTACCGGCTTGCCGTGCACACCCGCGTTCGCAACGTTGCCGTAGGGGCGAACGATCTTGGTGCAGGTCTCGAAGGTCTGCGGCACGCCCACGGCTTCAATCGCCACGTCCACGCCCAAACCGTCGGGGGAGAGGGCCTTAATTTTCTCGATAAAGTCCGGATCGGCTGCGTTGACCTTATCGGTTGCTCCCAGTTCCAGAGCCTTGTTCATGCGGTTATCGTCCATATCGACGGTAATCACGCGCCCGGCACCGCACAGGTTCGCCGTCATGATCGCGCCCAGACCCACCGGACCTGCGCCAATAACCGCAACCGTATCGCCCGGCTTGGTGTTGCCGTTGAGAATACCCATCTCGAAACCGGTCGGAAGCGCATCCGTGAGGAAGAGAACATCTTCGTCGGTCAGTCCCTCGGGAACCATGTGAACCGACGTCTCAGCGTAAGGAATGCGCACATACTCAGCCTGGGTGCCGTCAATCATGTACCCGAAAATCCAGCCGACACCGCCCACGGTCTGGCAGTGCGAAGGTTTGTTGTCCTTACAGTATGAGCACTTGCCGCAGTTCGTGACCGCCGGAATAATGATGCGGTCGCCAACCTTCAAATCAGTGACTGCCGAGCCGACTTCGGTAATCGTGCCGATAGCCTCATGGCCCAGGATGCGCCCTTCTTCAACCTCGGGAACGTCACCCTTGAGGATGTGCAGGTCGGTGCCGCAGATGGTGGTGGTATCAACGCGAGCAATGACGTCGGTGGGTTCAAGGATGGTGGCGTCTGGAACTTCTTCCCAAGCTCGCTTGCCTGGACCGTGGTAAACAACTGCCTTCATGGTGACTCCTAACTGAGATTTTATGAGGGGTTGTAGCTACAGCATCATCGCTTATAGTCTTAACCTATCAAGAGTTCTTTATAGGTTGTACCTTCATTAAACCGGAAAAATCCGTAACTTCCTAGATGTTACGCAGATTACATTTAAGGTTATGGTGACTGTAAGAATGGCAGGCTTATGCGCGATGCGCTCTATACCGTGAGCAGGTGGTTTAGGTGCGCCGTGAACGTCGAAAATAGCCCTACGCTTACGGCCTCAGCCGTTGTTCCGGACTATATCTGTGCTGTATAGTTAGGGCAGTGATGAACCCATACTGGCAGGTCTGGGTGCCTCACTGCGATGGCGTTCATCAACTAGATTTACCAGTTGATAACGTCTACTAGGTTAGCAATCGCCCGGATCACGCGTGCTAGTGCATTTAAGACACGCGCGATGTCACGGGCGATTTTGCTTTGCCTCTTCGACAATCCGCCAACACCCCCTTCCGCTCATCATCCCTCACGACTAGGTTCAGTACATAGCGATTCGTGGGGTGTAGCCGCGGGGGCAGTACAAGCTTACCTAATTAAGTCAGGTTTAAACGTGAGCAGGTGGTTTTTGGTACGAGCAGGTAGTATTTTCCTACCTGCTCGGCCAAAAACCACCTGCTCGCGTACATGCACGAGGGGGCGATACCGCACAGATACCGCCTCATAGCTTAGATACTTGCGCTATGACCCACCTTCACGTGGCTGTGACGATCACGCTCCGCATCGTGATAATCCGACTTGAAGCCCTTGAGTACTACCTCAATATCGTTCTCCTTCGCATAAACATTGGAGAAGTCCTCAATCAGCTCCAGCACATCGCTGGCGATATACGAAGAGTTCTCGGCATTGATCGTGACCTTCGAGCCGGGGCGAATATTCTTCAGCGTCTTCTTAATAGCCGCCTTGTTCAGGAACGACACCTCCTCCGCCAAATCCAGCGTGATTTCGTCGGCCTCCGCCAGCTCCTCACGGCTGAGGTAGTAGGCGCGCTTCATATTGCCCTGCAGCACGAAGAAGATACTGATCGCCAGACCAATACCCACGCCCTCCAGAAGGTCGAGGGCAACCACAGCATCACCGCGCGGTGCCGGTAAAAGCCCTCATGGGCGGCAGAAAAACACGACGATAAACGCATGGCCACGCGCCCCGTAAATGGTAGGGTGGTTGCTAAAAATAGGCTGTATATGGGGGATAGCATGGCGGACAACTACACATACCGGGATATTTCCAGCGGTGAAGCATTCCGCGAGCACCTGGGCTCACTGGGCTGGTCGAAACCACGCAAAAATCAGCCCGTATTCACCCAAGAATACGGTGAAGACCTCATATTTCGGGCTGCTTTTCTCTACGCAACATTCAACCATACGCCGGGGAACTACAGCGGCATCCCGGCGTTTTATGTGATGTCTAAAAAATGGCGTAAAACCCTGCGAAAAATATCGGCACACCTCGATCAGCCTCTTAAATCTGTGCCCTCCCCGCATGACGGCGATATGTACTTTATAAGCGTTGGCCACCCCCGCTACCACGAATTTGTAGATCACGAAGCGAGAATGACTTACCTGAGGCCCGACGGGACACTCAATATAGAAGCATTCACTCGTTTCAGCACCGCCGCTCATCGGTTCATGGAAACCTTTGATCTGGCGGATTATGTGGCGCTCACCGAGCAGGAGCTGCAGCAGCAGCGCCTCGATACTGTGCTGCCGGATGTGCTCGGGTATTTGTCCGTAAACACGATGAACGACCTGCGCGATGAACTCTACCGGAACGTGCACGCACATCTTACCGACCGCGACGCCACGCTCTTCGCGGATCAGCACGTGCTACGCCGCCGGTGGGATGTTATCGCAGACTATTTCTCACTGACCTAGTACGACGGTGAGAACCTTGAGACGGGCGCGGCAAAGCCTAAACCGGCAGGGAATGGGCGGTCTCAGGAATGCGCCTGGCCCGCTGGCGCATCCAGGTGAACGCCCACACCAGCACGAAAGCGGCGACCATCGTCAGCACAATCGTGCCGCCAGTCGGCAGGTTAAACGCCCACGAGAAGTACAGCCCCGCCGTCGAACACAGCACGCCGAAAACCGGTGAGAACAGCATCATAGTGCCTAAACGGCGGCATGCGAGCCGCGATGCGCTGGCCGGAACCACAATGAGCGCAAGCACCAGCACATTCCCGAGCGTCTGCAAAGAAATCACCACGGAAACCGTCACGAGCACATACAGCAGAATATCCAGCCACAGCACCGGCAAACCCAGCGCCCGGGCACTTTCACGGTCCAGGCTTACCGTCACCAGCTGCCGATGAAACAGCCACAGAAGCAGCAGAATCCCGGCGGACATAGCCGCCGCCTGGGCGATATCGCCTCGTGAAACCCCCACAATCGAACCGAACAGGAAATCCTGAATCGACCCCGAATACCCCGGTGCCAGCGAAATAATCACAATACCCAACGCGAACGAACCGGCAAAGAAAATACCGATTACCGAATCCTCACGCAGCTTCTGGTTCTGGCTGAAAATAGCCACCAAAACCGCCGTAATAACGCCCGCGATCAAGCCCCCGAACACCAAGTTGCCGCCGATAACGAACGCAACCGCCAAGCCGGGAAACACCGAGTGGGCAACCGCATCGCCAATAAAAACCATGCCGCGCATCATCACATGGCACCCCACCACGCCCGTCACCAAAGAAGCCAGCGTCACTGCGGCGAGGGCGCGCGGCAGAAACGCCAGGGAAGGGTTAAAAAGGTCAAACAGAAAATCGAGGGGAGTAATCATGCCGCTGCCTCCTGCGGGGTTACACGATGACCGGTAGGATGCCCCTGCCGGGTGCCGCCGGTCGAGTCGCCGTCTGCGCCCGGTACAAGTATCTCGGGCGATGGTGTTGTGCCCGCGTTTCCGCCTTTACCTGTGCTTTCACCCTCGCCCTCAAGTTCGTGCCCGTGCACCCAGGCGTAAAGCTGCTGCGGCGAAAAATCCTCGGCTTTGCCGTCCAAACTCAAGGAACCGCGCACCCCGCACAGCCGCGAACAAGACTCCTGCGCCGCCACAATATCGTGGGTAGACATCAGAATCGTCACGCCCTCGCCCGCCAGCTGCCGGTACAGTTCGGTGAGCGCGGATTGGGTGGGCGCATCCACCCCCGTGAAGGGCTCGTCAAGAAGCAAAAGCGCCGGTTCAACCGCGAGAGCACGCGCCAGAAGCACCCGCTGCCGCTGCCCGCCGGAAAGCTCGCCGATGGGACGGTTCTTCAGCGGCATTAAATCCGTGCGTTCTAGGGCGTGAAAAACCTTGACCCAATCCGCAGTTTTAGGGCGACGAAACCAGCCGATCTCGCGGGTTCGCCCGGTCATGACCGCATCCTTGACGGTGATCGGGAAATCCCACTGAAACTGGTGCTTCTGCGGCACATAGCCGATGCGCGCCCGCGCGGTGCGTGCAGTACTGCCCAGCACCCGAATGCTCCCCGAGGCAGGATGCAGCAGCCCCATAATGGCACGTAACAGCGTGGTTTTTCCGGCACCGTTCGCCCCGAGAAGACCCACAAATTCGCCGGGGTTCAGGGTGAGCGAAAAGTCCCGCAGCACCGCCCGCCGCCCGTACCCCGCATAGAGGTTTTGGATGCTCAGCGTCGGATTTTCACTCCCCGTCGCGGGGTCGTTTTTGGAGCCTAGCACGGTGGTACCTTTACTCATCCCGCGCGCCCTTTCCGTTCGCCATGATGCGCTCGGCCTGCGCCTGCGCGGCCTTATTGCGGCGCATCATGAAGAGCCCCGCTGCGGCAAGCACCGCCACAGCCCCCGCGCCGAGCGCCACCGGCAGGACAGGGAACCCGCCGGATGAGGCTCCCGGACTATCGGAAGCAGCCTCAGAGTGCGCGCCCTCGGACTCGCCCGCCGGTGCCTGATCTGCGGCCTGCTGCGCCAGAGTGTACACCTCGTCCGCAGTCACCGAATCCCCGATGGCGAACTTCATATAGCGGGTATCGGAAACAACCGAACCATCCGCAAGTTCCGCACGGGCCGTCACCTTCAGCAGATAGGCACCGGGCTTGGTAAACACCCAATTGGCGTGGGTATGCGTGTTCTTCTCAACCCATATATCCTGCGGCTCGTGCTTGGACGAATCCCACAAAACCTGCGGCTTCGAGAAGTTCCCATTCTCCAGGTACAGCGTGAACTGCCCCGGTCCCTGAACCTGCTCTAGGGTGAGGGTGACCCCGCGCGAGGTTTTCTGCACAAGCCCCGGGTCCTGGGTGGTCCAGCCAGGCCAGACGACCCCCTTCGTCTCGGTCTGCGGAATCACATACACCTGCTCGCCGGGCTGCGCACCCACAAACGAATAACGGTCATCGTCAGGAACCTGGCGCAGGGCCGCATCGGAGCCGCGGTACAGCACATCATCCACGCTGCGCCAGATGGGTGTAGCGGCATGATCGTCATGGATCATGAGCTGAAACTTACCGTCAGTAAAACGTGGACCCATATCAACATGCCCGCTCGAAATTTCGGTGCGTCCCGTGCCCACCGGCTGCTCGGGCGAGAGCGTCTGCTGCAGAGCCTTCTGCTCTTTACTGAGGTTATCGCTCGTGGCTGCCGTGCTTGACGATGCACCCGGCGCGGGCGTGTGATCGGCATATGCCGGATTGGCTATAGAGGCTGTGAGAGCCGCGCATAAAGCGAGCGAAATAACCTTCTGACTAGTTTTTATTCCAAAAATAGAATATTTCATGTATGTCTTCTTCCTCAACGTTGATGGATGTATATGCATATGTGGCTATGGACGAGAATACGACTTCACCGCCCAACCGCTCGCTGGATAGTATGTGCGTTGGCACGCATCATATCCGCATAATGGGGTGCCTCATCATCGAGCGAATCGGAATATAAGGTACCCACCTGAACCCCGTTTTCATGGGCGACCTCCCGCAAAACTGGGATTCGCGTGCGAGTATTCCGATCAAGGAATATAGCCGGTACACGCAAATCCCTGATAGTGCGCTGCAGCCGCTGCCGCTGTTGGATGCTCGGCTCACTGCCCGCCACCGGCGTTACGAACCCCGCTACCGTCAGCCCATAAGTACTCGCCAGATAGCGGTACCCGTCATGGGTGGTAATCAGGTTTTTCGAGGCCTCGGGCAAAGACGCATAGATGCCGCGAATCTCCCAGTCCACCTCATCGAGCTCGCGCATAACACGCTCGGTATTCGCCGTGTACAGGCTGGTTCCGGGCGGGTCAGCCTCGGCGAGAGCATCACGCATGACCTGCGCGGCCGCCTTCATATTTGGCACCGAATGCCATATATGCGGGTCTATCTCGCCGTGCACATGTTTGCCGAGCACCGCCTGCGCCAGCAAATACACCTGCCCCCGATGCTCGCGCGAAGACCCCCTCAAGAACCCGTATTGGCCACCCGCAGGAACCTCCTGCAGAGTGCGCGAAGGAACCGCAATGATCGTGCGAGCCAGGTCGTGTTCGGTGACTTTCCCGCCGCTATCGGTGCGAATCACAAGCCGTCCCGTATATGCCTGAACGGCTATATCCGCATGTCCAGATGCTAAAACGGTCGTATTTGTGCCCAGACGAGAGGCAGCCTCGGCAGGGTCCTCACCCACCACAACGTGCAGTGTTCCCTGCGCCTGCCGCACCCCCTCGGGTGCGTTGCGGGGCGTTGCCAGAACATCAAGTTCGTACACACCGGCATCCGCAAAAGCCCACGAAAGATGCGTATGCGCCTGCAGCGGAAGCTCCAGCGACCCCATATCGCCGGTACGCACCCTCACACCATCCTGCGTGGATTCCTGCGTGCCGCGCGCCTGAGAATCGCACATCATCTCGACCGCGCCGAAGGTCTGCGTAATAAACGCCGCAACCTGCCCGGGACCCTTCACACGGGTAACCGAAAACGCGACCGAAGCATCCGAATCTGAGGGCGACTCAGCGGAATGGGTGGCGGATACGCCCGAAGACTCGGCGCCCTCAACGCGCAGCCCCAACCAGATAGAATCCAGCGAGGCATCCTCCACCACGGGTTCAAGCTTGCCGCCGTACTGCTCAATCCTCTCGGCAACCGCCACCTGCGCCGAACTCTGCGGCAGGTTAGAGCTCACCATCGCCACCATTTTGCGCTGTTCCAGCAGCAGACCGTTGGTGAACGCCAGCCGCGCGTAGGCGACATCGCGCACATCCCGCAGGCTCGGCTCATAGGAATGCGGGTCTGCACCATTAGGAATGAGGGCGTGTACCCGCGCACGCTCACCGCCAACAGCACGCGCCACATCCGCCAAAATCGGGGTTGTCGCCACCACTTGAAGACGCCCGTCGGCATCAAAACCTGAGGACGTATTCTGTGCGGTGCAGGCGCTCAATGCCGCACAAACGGGTAGAAAACCCAGGAAAGCGCGGCGGCTGAGCGGAAGTTCGAGTGAGAGCTGCGGTGTACAAGGCTGACGGCGTGAACCTCTAGAGCTCATGGCGGTGCCGACGGCGCACGGTGTACACGATCATGCCTCCCAGCGCGACGGCAAGCACAGAGGTGCTGACCATAAACGGATTAAACCCTGCCCCGGTGTTGGCGAGCTTCCCGGCGGCAGCGGCCTGCTGCGCATCCTTAAGCTCCTGGTTGGTGAGGGCGCAGTCCTTACCCGAGGCGGTCTTGCCGACAATGCGTACCTTCGTGCCGTCCGGCTTCGTCACAATACCGCTGGCCGCATCCACGGTGCCCCGCTGGGATTGCTGTTCGGCAGGTTTATGAGTGGTCGAGTTTTCGGCGTTCTCAGGCGCGTTCTTCTCATGGTGCGCGGGCGCGGGGTTCGCCGGATTATCGGCATTGCCCACCGTAAAGTTCAGGGTCGATGTGCTCTCGACGGTCTGCCCGTTCTTCAGATGCACCTGCCAACCGATCGTCACCCGGTAGCGGCCCTCAGCGGTAAACACCCAGTTGCTGTGTTGGTGCGTATTCAGCGGAACCTGAAATGAGCCGCCGCGGGAATCGAAGACTTTTTGCCCGGCAGATCCGAAGTTGCCCGAAAGGAACACCGACATTGAGCCGGGACCGTCGAACCCCTTCAAACTCATGGTGACCGGTCCATCGGCCTGTTTGAGAAGTTCGGGATCCTGGGTACTCCATCCCAGCCACGGCACGCCCGCCTGCTGGGTTGCCCCAATCATGTGCACGGTACTTCCCGCGGGGGCAATATCTTCCATGCCCGCCGGGAATTTCAGCTTCGCAGCATCGCCGAGGACGAACTCTAAAGAGCCGGGTGACACATGTTTAGGTGGGCTGAACCGATCATCTTTGACGGCAGAACTCAGCGTGGAACCGTTCAAGACCGGACCAACGTCAAAATGCCCCTCGGTAGCGCGATCCGCCGCGGCATGATCCGCAGTCGTTACCATCGGCAGAGTGCCGGGAATATTTGCCGGGCTTTGGGTGCTTCGTGACTGCACGGAATCCTTAACGACAACCTCGGTCGGAATGCACTTCTCGGATTCGGTTCCGGGATAAGAGCCGCCGCGAGAACCCGAAGATGGCGCGGTATTGCCCGAAGCCCCTGAACCGCCAGAACCCGCACTCCGGACGGTCGGCGCGGTAACATTCTGGGCATTTGACCCGTTAACCGTGCGGTTCGGTGTGCCGGCATGCTGATCGGCTTGCTGCGGTGCCGGGGCGGGTGCATCGGGCGCAGGGGCATCACCCGTTGCAATCTGGGGGTTGGGTGCCGCATCCGCTGAAGAATCAGGCTGAGCCGGGGCGGCTTCCACACTCGACGAATCCTGATGTGCGGGCTCGATCACCTGATGCTGCGCGCGAGAAGTACCCGCGCCATGATCTCCCTCTGATGAGCGCTCATTCGGGGCAGCATCCCGATGCGCCTGCTCGCCGCCCTCCTGACGCTGCGGCGGAGCGGCAGCTGATTCGGCGGAGTCCTGCGGGTTTTGTGCCCGATGCCCCTGCTCGAAAATATCCTGCGGAACTTCGCCCACCACAACGGTGTAGGTCTCCTCCGCGTGAACCTGCGTGCCGTCCGCGAGCTCGGCGCTCGTGCGGAAGGTGAACCGGTAGGTTCCGGCGGCGGTAAACGCCCACGCAGCATGCACATGAGAACCCGCTTCAAGCTCGTAGGGCGCTAGCCGATCCGCCGTGCTGAACATGCGTGATGCCCCGGAGAGATTCTCCTGAAAAACCTCGGCGCGTGCACCTTCGGGAACCTCGCTTTTGACGAGTTCAACCGTGATCTTATTGTTTTTCAGAGCGCCCTGCGGAATGTTTTCGGCACTAAAGCCGGGGTAGAGAAGCCCATCGGTATGCTTCTGCGGAATGTACCAGATGGGGGTGCCTTCGGGGGCGATGAAATCGTATCCGGCGGCTACGCGGGTTTGGGATTGATCGTTGGCGGGTAGGTTGAAAACGGTGGTGGAGGGGTTGAAAAGGCCTTCACCATCCTGCGTTTCGGCCTTGGAGTTTAGGGCGAGTTTTCCGTTGTGAAGCTCTGCGTTGAGCAGTTCGGTGTGCACGCCGCGCACGATGTAATTCCCGGTGTAACTGCGCGGTTCTGCCTGTGCTGTACCTGCGCTGTGTTCTTCGTGTGCGAGCGCCGCCGGTGCCGTGTTGAATGCGGGCAGGGCAGGGGAGAGAGCTAGTGTGCATCCCAGGGCGGTGGTTCCGATGATGGTAAATGTTTTGCGGCTGCGTTGTTCTCGCGGCGGGGTTTGCGGGGCGGATCTGCGCATAGTTTTCCTCCAACGACGGTGTGGTGTGTGAGTTCACGACGCATCGGCGCGTGTGATTATGAGAATCACTATACATATCTATTTTGATTATGACAATTATTCTCAATTAGTGATAGGCTGTGTATGCAAAATGAGAAAGGTTGTCATGTACACGAAATACACACATCGTCGTGCGCTGAGTGCATCCCTTGCTCGTATTTCCGCAGTAGCTCTGCTGGCTCTCGCTGGCGCATCGCCTATGCTCCCCGCGCATGCGGGACCCGACGATGGGCGCATTATTACTACTCAGGGTCATGTTGATGCCCCGAAAACCTACTGGGAAAACGGCGGTTTCGCACTCAAAAACGAAGCAAACCCCTATAAGACCGGTGCCGATCTTTATGACCTCGACAAAACCGTCAACTGGGTGGGGAAGGGGTGGGATGGTCGCAATGGTGCATCCCAATACACTCTGACCCTCACTGATTCACCTAATCTGCGTTTTCTGGGCGAACCTGGGCAGACCCTCTACATGGCGCCCACCCTGACCTGGGGTAATCACGATCCCATCTGGGCGGGGCTGGGTTCATCCGTCAAAATCCCTACTGAAAACTTCCGTGACGGCATTTATGCGACCGATATTCTCTCGGTTGAAGGCCCCGGCCGCATGGAGCTTTTTCGCTACAACCCCGATGAAGGACCTGCGGACGTAAACCGCATCCTATCAAGCACGAGTACCGGGTGGCACTCCTGGCTGCTCAGCAAAGGAAGCCACACGCATAACACCACAACCTTCACACGACCCGGGCGTTATGTGGTGACCTATCGCACGGTAGCGCGCGGCACGGACGGATCGATCATCCAATCCCCGCCGCAAAAACTCGTGTGGCAGGTGGGCGGGCGTAAGCCCATTCTCGGTGACGGAACCCCGAACGCGGTACCGACCATTGACCGCTACAATGCTGCACCCGTCGGGAACCTGGACTTAGCCAAATACGTGCTTTCCGTGGCACCCCATAAGCTCGATCCCGACCCTGCGAAGAACAAGGATGCCGACGATAAACTCAGCGACATCACCTTCACCGCAGCCGATAAAAACCTCAGCGGAACGCTCACCCTGTACAACAACGGGTATTTCCTCACCGACCTTGAGGTAAAAAACGGCACCGCCACCTGGAGCGAAATGATGGGCGGCGAATCCTCGCATCTGCAGGCTGTCTTCACCCCAAGCGGGAACGAGGGCGCGCGCTGGATTTCGCATAAGCTCGCCTATGAACCCGGGCACGCCGAGAGCGTATACAGCGACGACGGCACTGGAGACTGGCCCGTTGAAGAGCCCGATGAGCGCAATACCGTGCTTCCTACCGCTCAATACACCCCCGCCAGCGGCGACTACACCGTACGTACCGTGCCCTCCACACGGGAAGGGTACCGCACGCTTGAGGTGACCTTCGCCGACCCTAACGTTCGCGGGTTTATCCGGGGCGGATTCTACGCCCCCAACGACTACGAATACCCCAAATTCGATATAGAAACTACGATCGACAACGGGGTAGCGCGCTTCACCTACCGGGAAGACAGCTACTTTGAGAACAGCGAGCTTATCGTGAAAGTGCTGCCGCATCCCGATATGAATGCCCGCACTTCACAGGTGAAACTCACCCAGAATTATCAGCGCGGCGGCGATTACAGCGCCACGGGAACGCTGGGTGCGGAT
>ERZ773045.987-NODE-987-length-13479-cov-73.039109_pt1 | contig 13479 bp, 11 predicted proteins | sample MGYA00580635_ERZ773045 | MGnify/ENA primary metagenome ERZ773045 (study PRJEB29015, sample SAMEA2738115) | human oral metagenome | biome: human oral; feature: human-associated habitat; material: saliva | place: China | collected 2261 ...
GACCGGTACCGGTCAGAATCGCATCCAAATCTTCGCCGCGCACGCCAGCGTCCTGTAGGGCAGCCTGCGCGTAGGGGCCCATCACCTCGGCGTGGGAGCGGGTATCTTCGCTCTCGTAGCGGGCGAGGATGTCGAAGGATGCACCGGCTTCGGAGCCGTGCACACGGGCGAGCGCCACAGATGCGGTGGCGGATGAATCAAGGGCAAGTACTAGCACCCTATCATTCTAACGCGCGGGCTCTAGGCGCTCTGCAGGGCCTCTTTCAGAGCGTCGAAAGCGTTCTCCCAGCGGGGGCCGAAGGCGCGCACCCGCAGCAGGCGAGGTTCGGGGGTGTCCGCATCCTCGTCACTTTCGTCTTCGTCTTCGTCGTCCCAGCTGAACTCTTCGGCACCCGAGTAGGCGAAGCGCGCATCCGCGCCGGTCAGGCGGGTGAAGTCCAGCTCCAGGCGGGAATCGCTCAGGTGCTCAGCCTTATCGCGGCCCCACTCGATGACGGTCACCGAGCGCGGCAGGGAGAACTCCAGGTCCAGGTCATCGAGCTCTTCGGCACTGGAGAGGCGGTAGGCGTCCACGTGCACCAGGTCGGGGCCACCGGGGCGGGGGCCGTCCGGCAGGTTCGGGTGCACGCGCGAGAGCACGAAAGTCGGTGAGATCACGCCTTCGCGCACGCCCAGGCCTTCACCCAGGGAGCGGGTGAACGTGGTCTTACCCGCGCCGAGCTCGCCCGAAAGCAACAGCACGTCCCCGGCGTTCAGATGCTGCGCCAGGGTGAGCGCCAGGCGGCGGGTATGGTCGGGGCCGGTCACATCCAGGTCGAGGGCGGCAGAAATGTACTCAGCGCTCATTAGCCCTCCTGCTCCCAACCGGTGCCCCACAGCTCGTTCAGTTCAGCTTCAACCCAGGAGCCACCCACATAGAGGCGCTCCACGCGGGGCGAAATGCGGGTCACGATTTCGTAGTTAATGGTCTGCGCGGCGTCCGCCCACTCTTCCACGGGCGGGTTCTCACCGGCACCAAAAAGGATGGCGGGGGCACCCAGGTAACCCAGGGCGGGGTCACTCAGGCCGGGTTCGCCCAGGTCAACGACCATCTGGTCCATGGCGATGCGGCCAACCACGCGGTAGGTCTTACCCTCCGCGTTGTTAGGCGCGGAGCCGTTCTCCGCGTTCTGCGCGCCCGGGTAGATGCGCACCGGCGCGTTCTCCGCAATGCGCGGCACACCGTCAGCGTAGCCGAGCGGCACCAGCGCCAGGGTGGTCGGCTTTTCGGTGTGGTAGCGCAGACCGTAGGAAACGCCCTGACCTGCAGGAACTTCCTTCACGGCAGCAATGTAGCTACCCACCGTCATGACGGGCTTCAAGCCTAGTTCCTCAGCGGTGACCTCCGGCAGCGGGGAAAGACCGTACAGTGCAAGGCCGCAACGCACGCCGTCACCGAGCAGACGCGTCTCCGTATCCCAGCCCTCCAGCGAGGCGGTCAGGGTCGCCGGCGAGTTCGCCAGATGCACCATCTTCGGGTCCAGGCCGGCCTCACGAGTCTGAGCCACAAAAGTATCCAGAGTATCGACCTGCTGTGCGGTCTCGGCGCGGGTCGGCTCATCCGCAACCGCCAGGTGGCTAAAAATACCTTCAACCGTAATCAGCCCGGCGTCCTCCAGGGATGCGGCGCGAGCCACCAGCGCAGGCCAATCCGCCGCGGTGGCGCCGTTACGGCCCAGACCGGTATCAGCCTTCAGATGCACGATAGCGCGCTCGCCAGTGCGTTCAGCGGCGGCGGCAACCGCCTCCAGGTCCCAACCGGAAACACCCAGACGAATCTTCTCCTGCAGCGCCGCCTCAAAATCGGTGGAGGGGGTGTGCAGCCACGCCATGAGCGGCGCATCAATACCGTCAGCGCGCAGTTCCAGCGCCTCGTTCACGTGCACCACACCCAGCAGGTCAGCACCGGCTGCAATAGCCGAACGTGCCACCGGGTACGCGCCGTGACCGTACGCATCCGCCTTAATCACTGCAATGAGCGCGCGGTCGCCAATAAGTTCCTTGAGTCGGCGCACGTTATGTTCCAGCGCGTCAAGGTCAATCGTGGCGCTTCGCTCTGCCTCTGCCGGGGTGCAGGGCGGGCAGTAGAGCGGTTTGGCAGGCTGCTGAGGGTGAGTCATGATCCTTCAGGGTCCTTCTGACGGGCGGGTACTACAGGCTGTGCTTGGGCAGCCTCTCTTCTACTAAATTCTAGACCTCCCGGTGTGCGAAAGTCCTATCGCGCTACACTAGGTCAGGTACACCTTTGAGAGAGGAAAGCATCGATGAGCACTCTGCCGCCGGTTCGGACGGTTCACGTGTATTCCATGCACACCGACCCCTTTGCGCAGCCCGGTAGCGGAGATGCAGGCGGCATGAACGTCTATATTGCTCGGTCGGTGCACGCCATGCTGGAGCTGGATCCCGAGCTACGGGTTGAGGTTTTCACGCTGGACCGCGGTGAGGCGCTTCCGGCTGATTCGCCGTTCCGTCAGCCTCCTCAGCCCGGCGAGCGCATTGTGCGCCACAGCCTTGATCTTCCGTCCGCTCGTGGTCTTTCGAAGAACGAGTTGGCTACGGTCACCGATGATTTTGCGCAGGCGTGCGTCGAGCAGGCACTGTACACCCCGGATATTATTCACGCCCACTATTGGCTGTCGGGTCAGGCTGCGGCTCGTGCATCCCAGCTGTGGTCGGCTCAAGGCGTTGGCTTCCCGGTTCCTGTTCTTTTTACTCCGCATACGACGGCTGCCGCTAAGGATGCGCGCCGCGGCGAAGGTGAGGCGCCCGAGCCTGCGGAACGCTATGCCGCCGAGCGCCTGATGAGTAGCTCCGCGAGCCGGGTGATTGTGAATACTCCCCTGGAGGCGCAGCAGATGGGCGAGTACTACGGTACGGATGCGCAGAAGCTCGCCATTATCCCGCCGGGTGTTGATACGTCAATCTTCCATACGATTCCTGGCGTGCATCCGCTCAATGACACCTCGGAGACTCGTTGCCGCATTGTTTTTGCCGGCAGGCCTCAGCCGTTGAAGGGCCCGCATCTGCTGGTGGAGGCGCTTGCACTGCTCCCCTCCGACCTGCAGGTGGACGTGGACATTATTGGTCGTTCCGATTCGGATTATGAGCGCCGCCTGTTGCAGCGTGCAGCTGAGCTGGGTGTGGCAGATCGGGTGCATTTGAAGGCCCCGGTTCCGGCGTCTGAGTTGGCGAATATTTTCCGTGCCGCCGATATCGTGGCGTCCCCGTCGTCGTCTGAGACCTTCGGGTTAGTGGCTCTGGAGGCGCAGGCGTGCGGCGCGGCGGTGCTCGCTACGGATGCTGACGGTCTGCGCTTTGCGGTGGAGAACCACCGTACGGGCCTGCTGGTGGCGCCTCGTACTCCGCAGCGTTGGGCTGCAGCTATTGAGCGTCTGGTGCGTGCCCCGTATCTGCGTCATTCGTTGGGTGCGAACGCCGCGGCGCGTGCCCGCACGATGGGTTGGGAGCAGACGGCGCGTAAGACCCTGGAAGCTTATGCCGAGGTACGTGAGGGTATCTCGCAGTAATGTATTTTTCACGTTGTGAGGAGTTTTAATGTCTTTCTCGATGAGCCGCGATGAGTTCGCCGCGTACCTGGATTCTGTGCGTATTACCGGTGAGGTAGCGACCGCCCGAGAGAATAACCTGGACCATATTCAGGGTTTCCTGGATGGTAATGAGCACCTTGAGTTTGGTGTGCAGTGGACCCGCGATTGGGATTACGATTCGGTGTTTGAGGTGATGGTTCGCCGCGCGGGTCTGAACCCGGACCGTTCGCATACTCACGGTCAGGACACTATTGGTGCTGAGCAGTGCATCAGCGCTCTGGAGGAGTACGCCCGCATCTTCGGTGAGGCGGTGCGCGCTGGCTCCCGCATTCTGTTTGCGACCGGTCACCCGGCGGGTCTGTTCCCCATGTACGCGGTGATGGCTGCGGCGGCGAAGGCTGCTGGTGCTGAGGTTCTTCAGATTGAGGAGGGCGAGCGTTTCCTGGACGGCGACGTCCGCCAGATTATGGATGTCGTGATGTTTGAGCAGTACGGCAACCTGCAGCATACGCATTTCCCGGGCCCGATGCGCATCGCGCTGGATCAGTTGAAGGCGCGCGGTGTGACTCCGGATCTGGTGGTTTCGGATCACGGTATGGCTGGTTATGCTTCTTCGACCTGTAAGTTGCTGACGATTGGTATTGCGGATTGTAATGATCCGGGTCTGTTTGTGGCGGCTGAGCAGGGGGATCTGCCGGTGTGTGTGCCGATGGACGATAACGTTCCGCCGCGTCGTTATGAGCCGATGATTGATTTCATTTTGGATCGTGCGGGGCTTGAGCGTCCTTAATGTCCCTTGTGCACCCTGCGCTTAGGGTTTGGGGTCTTCGGGGTTTGTCTTTTATCTGTCGGTTATTGTTTTCCTGCAAGTGCGTGAAACATACTGATGGCTTTGGGGTTTCTTAGCTCCACTAGGCGTTCTTCCCGAAGGCCCTTTTGTCTTCTTTTTCTGTGATTGATTTCATCACACCCAAGAAGCTTTGCACCTCCATTCTTCGCGCCGTAAGACCCCCGACCCCGTAGAATAGTTTACGGAACATGTTTATGCGCTCTGTGGGTTCATATAACGCTCCACTAGGCGTCTAACCAGCGCCTTTACCGTAATCTCTGCCATTATTCACTCAGCAAGATTAAGGGTTCACTCATTCATTCAAAACATAGACTAGGACACGTCTCCCTTACACCGATAATTAGGGGTAAATGTGCCTATTCGCCGCTCTCAGTCCACGACACAGGACAAATTTCCGGGGAAGATTACACCGTTGAAAGTACAAGATCGTCTTAAAAAAATGTGGGGTTCAGACTTCGTCGTCAAGCGAAGCTGGCATCCCAAGGTTCAGCGTGCCCTTTATTGTGGCGACCTTCTCGCCATTGTTATTGCGGTCGTCGCTGCGCATCTGATTCGTTTCGGGTGGGAGAATGCTGACCTGCCCTATGTGAACGTTTGGCCTATTAACGCCCTGGATGGCCGTATTCCCGCTATTGATTACATCTTCCTGGGTACCGGCATGGTCGTCGGCTGGTGGTTTATCCTCCAGGTGAACGGCTCCCGTAGCCTGCGCATCATGGGTTTCGGCAACGAGGAGTACCGTCTCATTACTCGCGGTAGCACCTATTTCTTCTGTCTGCTGATTATTGTGGCGTTCTTCCTCAAGGTTGACGTCACCCGCATGTACCTGCTGATTGCTTACCCGCTGGGTCTGTTCCTTCTGCTCGTTGAGCGTTGGCTGATTCGTCAGGGTCTGGTGCGTTCGCGTACTCGCGGTCGCGCGTTGACTCGCGTCATGATTATTTCTGATGTGACGACCGGTCAGCACCTGTACAAGAACCTGAAGGATGTGGTTGCTTCCGGCCTGTCCCCCGCAGCGTTCTACCTGCCCGGTTTTACTCCCGGTACTACTGTTGCTGGCGCACCGATTCCGGTGCTTGGTTATAGTACTTCTCCGGCTGACATTATGGAAGCCATCCGCGAGAACGATATTCACATGGTTGCTGTGACGAATGGTCACCACTTGAGCCCGGATCAGGTTCGCCTGCTGGGTTGGAAGCTTGCTGACGCGCACATTTCGTTGATTATGGCTCCCGCGACGACCGATATTGCTGGTCCGCGTATGCACATGCAGCCGCTGAATGGTCTGCCGCTGGTGCACGTGTCGACTCCGCGTATTACCGGTCTATCGGCGTTCTTCAAGCGCGCTATGGATGTTGTGTCTTCGGGTCTGGGTTTGATTCTGCTGTCTCCGCTGTTCCTGGTGGTGGCGCTGCTGGTCAAGCGTGATGGCGGTCCGGTCTTCTTCCTGCAGAACCGTGTGGGTCTGAACGGTGAAATGTTCAAGATGGTGAAGTTCCGTTCGATGCGTACTGACGCCGAAGAGGTTAAGAAGCGCCTAATGGCACAGAACGAGGGTAATGGTGTGCTCTTCAAGATGAAGGACGACCCGCGTATTACCCCCATTGGCAAGTTCATCCGTAAGTACTCGATTGATGAGTTGCCTCAGCTGTGGAACGTGTTCATTGGCGATATGTCGCTGGTGGGTCCGCGTCCTCCGCTGGTTGAGGAAGTTGAGCAGTACGAGGACATTGCGTACCGCCGCCTGCTGGTGAAGCCGGGTATTACCGGTCTGTGGCAGGTTTCGGGCCGTAGTGACCTTTCGTGGGAAGAGTCAGTTCGTCTGGATCTCTACTATGTTGAGAACTGGTCGCTTACCGGTGACCTGATTATTCTTCTGCGTACTGTCCGTGCGGTTTTCGCTAAGGAAGGCGCGTACTAAGAAGGGTGGTGGGAGTTTCTCCCGCTGGTGTGTATTCCGGTTTTTAGTGATGCTGTCCCGGCACAGGCAGCTTGGCATCATCTATTGATATAATGCGCAGAAGGGGCGTGAATCCATTTCCGGTAGATTCACGCCCCTTCTTCATGCCTTCTGCCTAGAGTTCTTTGAGAGACGCTCTAGGATTTCTTGATTAGGGGTCTCTTGAGGGCGTTAGGTGGAGGCGGCGTACTGGGTGCTTCTGCCCTATTCGGCGATGAGTCGCGCAATGACTTCGGGGAGCATCTCCGCGACGCGGGTTGCCGGGGCGGGGCCCAGCAGCGCGTCCTTGACGCTTCCGGTGGCGCTGGCGCGTGCGGCTTCGCCGTGCAGGTAGACTGCGAGCGCACCGATAGAGGCGAAGGTGCAGCCTTCCAGGGCTTCTCCGCAGGCTTCAAAGGCGGCTACGGTCTGGGCGAGCAGTGCGCCGTAGATGCCGGTGAGGGTGTCTCCGCTGCCTGCGGTGGCGAGCCAGGGGCTTCCTCCGGCGACGCTGTAGGTGGCGCCGTTGGGTGCCGCGATGAGCGTGTAACCGCCCTTGAGCATGACGGTGGCGCCGGAAAGTTCGGAGGCGGCACGCACCCAGCGGAAGGGCTCTGCGTCAATGTCCTTGCGGCTGGGTACGATGGCGTCGCCTAGGTGCTTTTTCCAGGTTTCGGGGGCGAGCTCGTGTACGATGCGCAGGAATCGTTCGAGTTCTGCCGCGTGCGGGGTGAGGATCTTGTGGGGTCCGAGGTGCCTACCGGTTGCCATGTATTCTGCCGCCAGGTCGCAGGCACCTGCGTCAAGGATGGCGGGTTCGGGCGAGTGGAGCAGGTAGCGGTTCTTGTCCAGCGAGTCGTAGCTGGAGCCGGAGCCGCCGGCCCACACGGTGACCCTCTGCAGGGCGGGTGCGCCGCTGAAGTAGACGGTTTCGGGGTTGTGGGCAATCATGAGCTGGCGCAGCTCGTGGGAGTTGGCGCCGAAGCGCACCATGCCAACACCGGTGTTGAGGGCTGCTCGCACGCTCATGAGGGCTGCGCCGGGGTATTCGAGGCTTCCGGTGAGCATGCCGAGTACGCCGCGGGTGTACTTGTGGGAGTGCTCGTCGGGGATTTCGATGAGTTCGCGGTAGTCTTCGCGTTCGAGAACGCGCAGGGCGGGCTTGTGGGCGTCGAGGGCTTCGGGCACGCCCAGGTCGTAGAGTTTGATGTCTCCGGAGTGAACGCTGTGGCTGGTGCCTGCCGGTAGCTTGTGACCGATGAAGGTGACGGTGCGGTCGGCGTGCAGGGAGGGTTCGTGCACGGTTCCGCGGTTGTTATCGACTCCGGAGGGGGTGTCAACGGCGAGGACTGCGCCGAGCTTGCCATCGAGCTGCGCGGCACGGAGTACGCCCAGGTATTCGCCGGCGTTACCGCGTACGGCGCCACTGGAGCCGGTTCCCAGGATGCCATCGATGGTCAGGTCGTAGCCGGCAAGCTGTTCGAGGGCGTGTTCGGGGTCGAGCACGCGGGTGCCTTCACCACCTTCGCGGGCGATGAGCTCGAGGTTCTTTTCGCTGGGGTCAAAGATGACTGCATCAACACGGTGTCCCTTGGCACTGAGGCGGGCGCCGGCGTAGATGGTGTCGGCACCGTTGTTGCCCGGGCCGATGAGCAGCAGGATTTTTGCTGTGTCTTTGCCGTGAAGCAGTTCCTGCGCTTCGGCTGCGACGGCGTCTGCGGCGCGTTGCATGAGGTAGCCGTCGTAGTCGGCGGCTTCAATGTAGGGCTTTTCTGCTTCGCGTACCTGGGAAGCAGTGTAGATGAGCTTCATTGCAGTCTCCTTGGGTGGCACCGTGCGGGCCTTAGGGGGTTCACCGGTTGTGGTGTTGATGTGGCTCTGCGTTAGTTTTCGTCGTGACGTTAGTTTTTGTCGTGACGTTAGTTTTCGTCGGTGGTATCGTCGCCGGCGATGACGCTGAGTCGGTAGCTTTCGGGGTTGAACTTTTGCAGGTGCGCCAGTTCTGCGTCGCTGAGGTATTCGGCGGTTGCGATGGCGATAGCCATGGGTTCGTCGTGGGTCAGCGAGAGGTGGATGCGGTTGATGCCGAGTTCTTTGGCTCGGCGGGCGATGGTGCCCTGAATGATGAGGTAGGGCTGACCGCTTTCGGCTGTGGCGACTTCACAGTCTTGCCAGTTGAGTCCGGCGGGTGCACCGAGTACTTTTGCGACGGCTTCTTTGGCGGCAAATCGTACGGCTTGGGAGCGTACGTTCCGGGTGCGTTCGTTGGGGGTGAAGACGCGGCGGACAAAGGCGGGTGTTTCGGTGACGATTCGTTCGAATCGTTCAATGTTGACGGTATCTACGCCGATTCCCATGATCATGAGCTGCACCTTTTACGTTAGGGGTGGTGACCGCGTCCTGTTTGCGGTTTCTCTTGTTTTAAGTCTAGCGAGATTCGCTTCTTTTAGGTGGGATAGCGTCAAATATGACGCATGGTTGATACCTGTTTCACAGCGTCTATTTTTGTTGGTTGATCCACGAATAACCACCCGGTTAAACGACAAGGGCGGTGGTTGAGTTCTCTAAGAACTCAACCACCGCCCTTTCGTTATCGCTCAGGCGATTTCCGAGGATTACTCCAGAGGATTACCCTAGAGAATTACTCCACGGTCACGGACTTTGCGAGGTTACGAGGCTGGTCAACGTCCAGGCCCTTAGCTTCTGCCAGTGCGCATGCGAAGATCTGCAGGGGCACGGTTGTCAGCAGGGGCTGCAGCAGCGAGGGGCATGCCGGGACGGTGATGAGGCGGTCTGCGTAGGGTTTGACGGCCTCGTCGCCTTCCTCGGCGATGACGATGGTGAAGGCGCCGCGAGCGCGCACTTCCTGGATGTTGGAGACGACCTTGCCGTGCAGGGAGTCGCGACCGTTTGCGGAGGGAACCACTACGATGACCGGCTGGCCTTCATCGATCAGTGCGATGGGGCCGTGCTTGAGCTCGCCTGCTGCGAAGCCTTCAGCGTGGATGTAGGTGATTTCCTTGAGCTTGAGTGCGCCTTCCATTGCGACGGGGAAGCCCACGTGGCGGCCAAGGAAGATCACGGAGGAGGCATCCTTCATTTCGACGCCCAATTCCTTGACCTGGGTGTCGTTGTCGAGGACCTTCTGGATCTTTGCGGGCATGTTCTGCAGCTCGGCAAGGATCGAAGCAATTTCGTCCTTGTACTTGTTGCCGCGCAGCTGTGCCAGGTACAGGCCAAGCAGGTATGCTGCGGTGATCTGTGCCAGGAATGCCTTGGTGGATGCCACTGCGATTTCGGGGCCTGCGTGGGTGTACAGCGCAGCGTCGGATTCGCGGGGCAGGGTCGAGCCATGGGTGTTGCAGATGGAGATAACCTTTGCGCCCTGTTCGCGTGCGTGGCGCACTGCCATCAGGGTATCCATGGTTTCACCGGACTGCGAGAGTGCCACGATGAGGGTCTTCTCGTTCACGATGGGGTCGCGGTAGCGGAACTCGTGTGCGAGCTCAACCTCGGTGGGGATGCGGCACCAGTGCTCGATGGCGTAGCGTGCCACCTGGCCTGCGTATGCTGCGGTACCACATGCAACAACGATGATCTTGTCAATCGAGCGCAGCACCGAGTCGTCGATGTTCAGCTCGTCGAGGGTGAGGTTGCCGTTCTCGTCGAGGCGGCCCATGAGGGTCTGCTCGACGGCTGCGGGCTGCTCGTGGATTTCCTTCTCCATGAAGGAGTTGTAGCCGCCCTTTTCGGCTGCTGCTGCGTCCCATTCGATGTGGAAGGGCTTGCCCTCTGCGGGGTTACCTTCGAAGTCGATGATGGAGTAGTCGCTGCCGGTGATGGTCACGATCTGGTCCTGACCCATTTCGACGGCTTCCTTGGTGTAGTCAATGAACGCGGAGACGTCAGAGCCGAGGAAGTTCTCGTTCTCGCCCAGGCCGATGACCAGCGGGGAGTTGCGGCGGGTTGCCACAACGCGGTCCGGGTGGTCGGCGTGGATAGCCAGGATGGTGAATGCACCTTCGAGGCGGTTGGATGCGACGCGTACTGCCTCGGTGAGGTCACCGGTGCCGAGCTTGTTGTAGATGCTTGCGATGGTTGCTGCAGCTACCTCGGTGTCGGTCTGAGATGCGAACTCTACGCCTTCGGCGAGCAGTTCGGCACGCAGTTCTGCGAAGTTTTCAATAATACCGTTGTGAACGACGGCGAGGCGGCCGTTGTCGACAACGTGGGGGTGAGCGTTGTTGTCAGTGGGTCCACCGTGGGTTGCCCAACGGGTGTGACCGATACCAATCTGGGAGTCAGGCAGGGGGTGTTCCTTGACCTCGTTCTCAAGGTTCAGGAGCTTACCAGCCTTCTTACGGAATACGATGCCGTCGGGGCACACGAGTGCCACGCCAGCAGAGTCATAGCCGCGGTATTCCTGACGGCGCAGACCTTCGAGGACCACATCGTATGCGTTGTGGTCAAACTTGTTACCGTCCGGAGCAGTGTCCAGACCTACATATCCTACGATTCCACACATGCTATAAGTTTATCCCACAAGTATCCGAATATGCGCACGGTGAAATACCGTTATGCGTCACGTTTAATGTGGCTTTCCTAGCTTTTCAGGTTTCACTCTTTTCTTTCCATCAATTTATTTCTTCGCACAAACCATGAGAGTAGATATTTTCCCCGCGGGCTGAAAGTTCGTACACTTAGATAAATGAGCACCGCACCGTATTTTTCTGGCGATGACCGCTTCATGCATCTTGACCGTTCCCGTTGGTCGCACCTAGCCGATGAGATTTCTGTCCCCCTCAGTGCTGAGGAAATTGAGTCTCTTCGAGGCCTGGGTGAAACTGTCGACCTTGAAGAAGTGCAGCGTATTTATCTGCCGGTTTCTCGCCTTCTTAATCTGTATGTAACTGCCGCATCCTCGCTGAACCATATGACGAATGATTTTCTGCATGTGTCTCAGCGCCGCGTCCCGTTCATTATTGGTGTGGCGGGTTCTGTTGCTGTGGGCAAGTCGACGACGGCTCGTATTTTGCAGGCTCTTTTGAGTCGCTGGCCTTCGACTCCGAAGGTTCAGTTGGTGACTACGGATGGTTTCTTGTACCCGAATGCTGAGCTTCAGCGTCGCGGCATTATGCACCGCAAGGGTTTCCCGGAGTCTTATGATCGCCGTGCTCTGTTGAATTTTGTGTCGCAGGTGAAGTCCGGTGCTGAGCGTGTGGTGGCGCCGAAGTATTCGCACCTGTATTACGACATCATGCCGGATGAGCATATTGAGGTCACCGCACCAGATGTGCTGATTCTTGAGGGTTTGAATGTTTTGGCGCCTTCTCAGGCTGAGGGTCCGGAAACTTCTGATCTGACGCTGAGCGATTTCTTTGATTTCTCTATTTACGTGGATGCCCGCACTGAGGATATTGAGCGCTGGTATGTGAATCGTTTCTTGACTCTGCGTTCTTCGGCTTTTGCGAATCCGGAGTCGTATTTCAAGCGTTATGCGGAGCTGAGCGATGAGCAGGCGGTTGAGGTGGCGACCGGCATTTGGAAGAGTGTGAATGAGCCGAATCTGCTGCAGAATGTTTTGCCGACTCGTGCTCGTGCGCATTTGATTCTGCAGAAGGGTCCCGAGCATACCGTGGAGCAGGTTCTTCTGCGTAAGAATTAGAGGCTTTTTGGGTTTTTATTGTTCGTGTGCGGCTTTCAGTCGCCCGTGTAGCACGTTTGTGGTGCATTCTAGTAGAAGGCGCCGGAGGCTCCACTCCCTCGCGGGGTGGGTTTTAGGGCTCCGGCGCTTTTTGCATGCACCTACTTTTGTATGAACCTACACCGTGATGAGGAGTTATTGTGAAGTCTCTGCACCGTACGCCTACCGCTCAGGAGTCTTTTGATAGTTCTGTGGTGAACCGCCGCACTCTTTTGGGTGCCGCTTTGAGCGTTGGTGGCACTGCACTATTGGCGGCTTGTGGCTCGCAGAGTGGTTCACAGGGGCAGGGGGCGTCTTCTTCATCTTCTGCAGTGAGCGCTTCTGCTTCTGAGTCTGCGGCGGCTTCGGCGGCTTCGTCTAGTACTTCTTCCACTGCGGCGACCTCTTCTGCCGCGCCCTCCCCTGTTGCTTCTGCTACCGGTGCTTCTGCAAGCGCTTCGGCTTCTGCGAGCGCGTCTTCGTCCCCGTTGGCTCTTGCTCAGCCCAGTGTTGAGTCTCAGCCGGACTCATTGCGTTGCCTCGTGAATAAGATGCGCCCCTTTGCGCAGCAGGATTGGGAGCCGAGTGACCTGGTGGAGTTCTACGGTCATCAATTGCGTGCTGAGGCAGCTAAGGCGGCGGATACGATGATTGATGCGGCGGCGACCGACGGCGTGACTCTGCTTGTTTCTAGCGCGTATCGTTCGTATGCGGTGCAGCAGCAGACCTATCAGTATTGGGTTTCGGTGAACGGTCAGCAGGTGGCGGACCAGCTGTCGGCTCGTCCCGGCTATTCGGAGCATCAGACGGGTTTGGCGATTGATTTTGCTTCTCCTGAGGGTTGCCGTTTGGAGGAGTGTTACCGCGATACGCTGGCTGGTCAGTGGTTGGCGAAGAACGCACCGCGTTACGGATATATTTTGCGTTTCCCTGATGGTCGTCAGTCGGTGACCGGTTATCGTTTTGAGCCGTGGCATTACCGCTATGTGGGTGTGCAGATTGCTCAGGAGTATGTGTCTTCGGGTGCGAAGACTTTTGAGGAGTTTATCGGTACGGGTGCGGCACCCGATTATGCAAGTGCGAACTAGGCTCTGAGCTAATCTTTCGGCTTTGCCGGGTGCGCCAATTGGTGATGTGTGTCGTATTTCTAGATTCCGTGCCGGAAATAAATAGGCACAGCAGATGCATATTTTTTCGCGTGCACACCCCGTAAATCCGCGGTTTTTCGCGGGTTTCAGAGATTTTTACTCATGCTTTATGTGACCTAGACCTTAAGTATTGGGCACCATAGAACCACTGTGAAGAAAAACACATGCTTTACAATGAAAATTTTCTCAGAATATGGCATTTTGAACACCTAAAAGGCGCTATTCTATATCTCATGCTTAAGGGTTTTAAAGATTTTCTGATCCGCGGTAAC
>ERZ773045.988-NODE-988-length-13473-cov-23.289164_pt1 | contig 13473 bp, 9 predicted proteins | sample MGYA00580635_ERZ773045 | MGnify/ENA primary metagenome ERZ773045 (study PRJEB29015, sample SAMEA2738115) | human oral metagenome | biome: human oral; feature: human-associated habitat; material: saliva | place: China | collected 2261 ...
CCCAGAACCCATTGATTAAGAGTCAATTGCTCTGCCAATTGAGCTAGAGGCGCTTATTCTGTTTTTGCAGGTTTCCCTTGCAACAAGAAAATACTATACACGCTTTCCGCCCCACCCGCAACCCAATGAAGCATGAACTACATCACATATACTGCTGGGGGGTCACAGGGCTCTCGTTAGACAGAAATCCGGCGCCCCACCCCTCCCCCACACGGGAGGAAAGGCGCGACGCCGGATTCTCAGAAAGCTATAGCTTGGCTACCGCTTAGCGAGCGACCGAACCCTCGGTGTAGTCGTCGTCAACGGAGTTCCATGCGAAGAGCTTACGCAGCTTGCGGCCGGTAGCCTCGATGGGGTGTGCCTCGCCCTTGGCGCGCAGTTCCTTGAACTCGGGTGCGCCGGCTGCCTGGTCATCCATGAAGCGCTTTGCGAAGCTGCCGTTCTGGATGTCTGCCAGGACAGCCTTCATGTTCTCCTTGACCTCGGGGGAGATCACGCGGGGGCCGGAGACGTAGTCGCCGTACTCTGCGGTATCAGAGATGGACCAGCGCTGCTTAGCGATGCCGCCCTCAATCATCAGGTCGACGATGAGCTTCATCTCGTGCAGAACCTCGAAGTAAGCAATCTCGGGCTGGTAGCCAGCCTCGGTCAGAACCTCGAAGCCGTACTGAACCAGCTGAGAGGTGGCGCCACAGAGAACTGCCTGCTCACCGAACAGGTCGGACTCGGTCTCTTCGGTGAAGGTGGTCTTGATGACGCCTGCACGGGTTGCGCCCAGTGCCTTAGCGTAGGACAGAGCCAGTGCGAGTGCCTCGCCGGATGCGTCCTTCTCGACTGCAACCAGGGCGGGAACGCCGCGGCCAGCCTCGAACTCGCGGCGCACGATGTGGCCGGGACCCTTGGGGGCAACCATGGCAACGTCGATGCCCTCGGGAACGGTGATGTAGCCGAAGCGGATGTTGAAGCCGTGTGCGAAGAACAGTGCGTCACCGGGCTTCAGGTTCGGCTCGATGCTCTCTGCGTAGACCTTTGCCTGGACCTGGTCCGGGGTCAGGATCATGATGACGTCAGCTTCTGCTGCTGCCTCTGCGACGGTTGCAACGCGGAGGCCCTCTGCCTCAGCCTTGGCGCGGGACTTGGAGCCCTCGGGCAGGCCAACAATGACCTTCACGCCGGAATCGCGCAGGTTCAGTGCGTGTGCGTGACCCTGAGAGCCGTAACCGATAACTGCTACGGTGCGGCCCTGAATCACAGAGAGGTCTGCGTCGTCGTTGTAGAAAATGGTTGCTGCCATTTTTCTTCTCCTAAGTACTTTATGATATGCGGCCCAGGCTGGGCTCAACATCCACTATTTTACTTGAAAGCTGTTTAGTTTCGGGTTCTCGAGAGTACTTCTCAGCATCTGAAGCATCCGGAAGGTTCGCGAACCCTATAGAGCCGGGTACCGCATCGCCGCCGGTTTCCCGGCTGAAGCGATGCGATACCCGATCTGTTCCCCGCGTGTGCGGGGTTGTTCTACACTCGCGGTGTGGGCGTTAGATGCGCTCGCTCATGGCGCGGGGGCCACGGGAGAGGGCAATGGTACCGGCGCGAACAATCTCGCGAATACCGTAGGGCTCCAGGACATCCAGCAGAGCGTGAATCTTCTCTGCCGAACCGGTGGCCTCGATGACCACGGACTCGGGAGAGACGTCGATGACGGAGGCACGGAACAGGTCAGCTGCCTGAACAATCTGCAGGCGAGCTACTGCATCTGCCTTGACCTTGATGAGGATGTGGCCGCGCTGGGTCGAGGAGTCGGCGGGCAGCTCGACGACCTTGAGCACGTGCACGAGCTTGTTCAGCTGCTTGGTGATCTGCTCGATGGTGTGGGCGTCACCCTCGGTCACGACGGTGATACGGGAGACACCGGGGTGCTCGGTCGGGCCGACGGCCAGCGAGAGGATGTTGAACAGTCGACGGGAGAAGAGGCCGGAGACGCGGGTCAGAACGCCGGGCTTATCCTCTACCAGAACGGACATGGTGTGCTGAGACATTACTTGTTCTCTCCCTCGCGGTCAAAGTCGGGCGAAGTGTTCTTCGCAATCCAAATCTTGTCATTCGACACGCCGGCCGGAACCATAGGCCAGACCAGTGCGTGCGGGCTCACGGTGAAGTCAATAACCACGGGGCGGTCGTTGATCTCCAGGGCAGCCTTAATGGTGGCGTCCACGTCTTCGTCGCGCTCGCAACGGAAGGTGGCGCAACCGTAGGCCTCACCGAGCTTCACGAAGTCGGGGATGCGTGCGGTGCCGTAGCCGTCCTTCAGGTCGGTGTTGGAGTAGCGCTCATCGTAGAAGAGAGTCTGCCACTGGCGCACCATGCCGAGGGAGGAGTTGTTGATGACGGCGACCTTGACGGGGATGCCGTTCTGGGCGCAGGTTGCCAGCTCCTGGTTGGTCATCTGGAAGCAACCGTCACCGTCGATGATCCACACGGTGGAGTTGGGGTGTGCCACCTGGGTACCCATACCGGCGGGAACGCCGTAACCCATGGTGCCGAGGCCTGCGGAGCTGATGAAGTGGCGGGGGCTTTCCTGGTTGAGGTAGTGTGCACCCCACATCTGGTGCTGGCCAACGCCGGTGACGTAGTAGGCGTCGGGGCCGGTCAGGGCACCGATGCGCTCCAGCACGTACTCAGGCGAGCCCAGGCCGTCGGAGGGCTTCTCGTAGCCGAGCGGGTAATCCTTGCGGATCTCGTTCAGCTCGTTCCACCACTCGCCCAGGTTGGGCAGCTCCTGAGCGAACTCGGTGGAGAGCAGCTCGGTCAGCTCGGGCAGCACGTACTTCAGGTCGCCAACAATCGGGACGTCGGCGAAGCGAATCTTGGAAATCTCGGCGGGGTCAACGTCGACGTGAATGACCTTGGCCTCGGGGGCGAAGGTGTCGACCTGGCCGGTCACGCGGTCGTCGAAGCGGGCACCCAGAGTGATGAGCAGGTCGGACTTCTGCATGGCAGCCACTGCGGGAACGGTGCCGTGCATGCCGGGCATTCCGAGGTTCTGGGGGTCGGACTCGGGGAACGCACCGATAGCGTTCAGGGTGGTGACGACGGGGGCTCCGATGAGCTTAGCCAGCTTGTGCAGCTCGTCGGATGCGCCAGCGCGCACCACGCCACCGCCGACGTAGAAGACGGGGCGCTTGGACTCGGTGATGAGCTTGGCGGCTTCGCGAATCTGCTTGGAGTGGCCGCGGGTTGCGGGAGTGTAGCCGCGCAGCTCGAGGTCCTCGGGGATGCCGCGGTATTCCATCATGCCAACCTGTGCATCCTTGGTGACGTCCACGAGCACGGGGCCGGGGCGACCGGTGGAGGCGATGTGGAAGGCTGCGGCGAGCGCACGGGGGATGTCCTGTGCGTCGGTAATCATGAAGGAGTGCTTGGAGATGGGCATTGCCATGCCGACAATGTCAGCTTCCTGGAATGCGTCGGTACCGAGCAACTTGGTGGAAACCTGACCGGTGATGGCGACCAGGGGGATGGAGTCCATGTTGGCGTCAGCGATTGCGGTCAGCAGGTTGGTGGCGCCGGGGCCAGAGGTTGCGATGCACACGCCGGTCTTGCCGCTGGAGACAGCGTAGCCCTGAGCTGCGTGGCCTGCGCCCTGCTCGTGGCGGACCAGGATGTGGCGGACCTTCTTGGAGTCGTACAGGGGGTCATAGGTCGGCAGAATAGCTCCACCGGGCAGGCCGAATACGTCAGTCACACCCAGGTCTTCGAGGGTGCGGACGATTGCCTGAGAACCGGTCATGCGTTCTGCGGGAGCGTTTGCCGCGTCATCAGAAGTGGAAAATCCCATGGTCATGGAAATGCCTCGTGTCTTTTGGTTCTTCGTTGTACTCAATGTTCTGCGTGGGATTTATGTGGTCCTCACGCATCCTATGCCCGGTGGTACCAAGCTATAAAAAATGCCCCCCGCTGTTGGTGGTAGCGATAGGGGCGCTTAGTCGCAGTGAATAGACCCTGCCACGCGCCCTAGGCGACATCGACAAGGCGTAGAATTCGCTGGAACATTGCTGTCTTCACCCCTCTATAGTGCCCCTTTTCTGAGAGGTGAGTCAAGTCTCTAGAGGGGCGGCAACCGAGTTGTGAGCACATTAGCCCATGTCAGGCCTCATCTTTCATGATGTGGACACTCGGCACGCTGGTGCACTATCTTGCATGAACCTCGCTCCAGCATCCGCAAAAGACGCGTATTGCCCGGTTAATGATGCGTAATATCGCCGTAAACCCGTGACCTGTCTCCCCTGCCCCGGTAGACTAAAGCTATGACCGAACCGATTATCCCGGTCGCCGACGAGCTGACCGAAGCAAGCAAGTACGCAGAGGTTGTCGACCCCCTCAACTCTCTCGAGAATCCCGAGTTCCTTACCGCCGAGGAGCTCGTGCGCGTGATGCACCCCGTCTTTGATGAGCAGATCATTAACTACGGTGCGTACAATCTGGTGTACGCGACGGGCCGCGCCGTGTACCGTAACCCCGATTTGGCGGTGCACCAGTCACCGGATCAGACGCACTTCATCATCGGCTACCAGGATTCTCCGGACGAGGTGATAATCGCGCCGATTAACATGCCGGGGCTGACTCCCGCGGGTACGGCCACGACGATTGATAACACGAACGCCCTGCACGCCTATTCGGTGGGTGAGGACTCCGTGGTGATTGAATCGGTGAACGGTAGCGCGTTCGAGCTGGCCTTCGAGGATAATGCGGAGGTGGTGACCCGCTACGGCACGGGCCTGCTGGAGCAGGGTAAGGATGTGAAGGACTTCCGCGAGTTTGTGACGCGGATTTGGCCGGTCCTGTAATTGAGTTTTTGCGTTGGCCCGCCGCGGCTCTGGAAGCTGCGGCGGGCTTTCCTGTGCCTGCACGCAAAACATCCAGTCATCAAGCAACAGGCTAAAAGGCGACAGCCCTCCCCCACCCCAGTTCGCTAGGCACGGGGCGCACACTGAACCACCGCGAATCCACCGCAAACCCCGGCGGGATTCCGCGAACCGCTGAACCACAGGACATAAAGAGGAGCGGGGTGGCACATCGGTAGTGCGCCGTGTTTTCCGGAAGCGCCCTCAGGGTGTCAGCCCGGACGCTCTCCGCAGCGAAGCAAGGAGGGGCGGAGCGTCCGGGTGACGGGTGCCCCTGCGTAGGCGCGGAGGAAACATGCGGCGCGCACCATCAGAAACAAAGCCGAACACAGACTCCTCAACCCATAAAGACTGTATTTCAAGGGGAACGCAAAAATCCCGCCGATTCCGAAGAATCAGCGGGATTTTCTTTCAAGTGCGCCCCCTGGGACTCGAACCCAGAACCCATTGATTAAGAGTCAATTGCTCTGCCAATTGAGCTAGAGGCGCTTATTCTGTTTTTGCAGGTTTCCCTTGCAACAAGAAAATACTATACACGCTTCCAATTTTTTGCGCAACTCGATACATGGTGACTCTCAACACATTATATGGTGCGGGGGCATGAGACTCTCCGGAACCGTTTCCCCGAGCGGGGTGCATCCCGAGACAGGGACGCTTTAGACTGGGGTGAAGTATTGGGGCGGGCACACCCGCCACACGCAATGAACTTTGAGGAGCATCATGAGCATCCGTCTTGAGCCGGGCACCCCGGCCCCCGCTTTCACCCTCCCCGACGCATCGGGCGCGGAGCACAGCCTGAGCGATTACACGGGTAGCAAGGTCATTCTGTACTTCTACCCGAAGGCTTCGACCCCCGGATGCACGAAGGAGGCCTGCGACTTTCGGGATAACCTGGCCTCGCTGAAGTCCCTGGGCTACGTGGTTCTGGGCGTCTCCCCCGATTCGCCGTCGGCTATTGCCCGTTTTGCGGAGAAGGAGTCGCTGTCGTTCCCGTTGCTTTCCGATGCCAATCACACGGTAGCTGAGGCCTACGGCGCGTGGGGTGAGAAGAAGAATTACGGCCGCGTGTACGAGGGCCTGATTCGTTCGACCTTCGTGATTGACGAGCAGGGCGTTATTTCTGTGGCCCAGTACAATGTGCGCGCGACCGGCCACGTGGCAAAGCTGCGTCGCGACCTGGGCATCGACCCGAAGTAGGGCCGGGGCACCACTCAGGCCGATGGTCGGGAAACGGTGGCGGAACGATACACCGCCGATTTCGCATCTAGAGGAGCCTCTAGTGTAGACTTGGGTCTTGGACCTCTGACGCATCCCTTCGGGGTGAGGTCCGCGCGCGCGAGTGGTGAAATTGGCAGACACGCAGGATTTAGGTTCCTGTGCCTTACGGCGTGGGGGTTCAAGTCCCCCCTCGCGCACACACATTCACAGTGAACCCGCCGTCACGACTACCGTGGCGGCGGGTTTGTTCTATCCGCGCCCCGCTGTCCGCCCCGTGCCCGGGCACCCGCCCGCGGCCCCGCTCTCGCAGATTGCGGCAGGGTGAGTGCCCGAGCGCGACTCGAGCCGGTATTCTGAATACAAGCATCCGCTATGGAAAAGAGGACCTCCCGTGCTGAATGATCATCGTGCCTCTTCGGCCTGCAAAAACGCTGAACTGCTCCGGGCAACCGCCGGTTCACGCGGCCTGAGCCGCCGCGACGTTCTGCGTTTTGGTGTCCTGTTGAGTGCGGGAACGGCCCTAACCGCGTGCGCTTCGACCGGTTCTTCCAACCCCGCATCGGGTTCCTCGGCGGCTTCGGCGGGCCGTATTTTTCGTTTCGCGCAGGGTGCCGCCCCCGTTCAGCTGGACCCCGCGCTCTCCCCGGTGGCAAGCACCTATCAGGTGACGGCGCAGGTTCTGCAGACCCTGCTCACAGCAGACCACTACACGGGCTCCCCCGATACGACCGATTCGCTCTGCCGCGAGTGGAAGGTTTCGGACGACCGCCTGACCCATACGTTTGTTCTGCGTGACAACGTGCATTTCAGCAACGGTACGGCCCTGACGGCCGCAGCGGTGGTGCAGAATTTCCAGCGTTGGCAGGCCCTGGCAACGGGCGAGTCTACCGCCGCGCTGGTGGTTCCGGCGCAGCCCCTGTACGCGTGGGGTTTTGGTGTGCCGGAGCAGTCCGCGCAGAAGGATGCCTCGGCAGATGCCTCCGCCACCCCGTCCGCGACGGCCTCCCCGACCGCGGGAGCGAGCGCCTCCGCAACCGCGGATGCCCAGAGCAGCGCATCCCCGTCTGCGGATCCCAATTCCTCCGGTTCTCAGAAGGGGGCGACCGCGAAGACGGAGGCAACGAAGCCTGAGCCGAAGCCCGTCTCCTTCACCCCGCTGGTGACCTCCGTCAAGGAGCAGGACGGCGCGGTCGTGGTGACCCTCTCGCGCCCCTCGCTGGCCTTCGGATGCATCCTGACTCAGCAGGCCTTCGGCATTATCGACCCCGCGCTCTTTGGTAGCGATCAGAAGCTCACCAGTGTTCCGGTGGGCACCGGAGCCTTCCGCATCGAGTCCTCCGAGAAGGGCACCGTGCGCCTGCTTCCGAACGAGCACTTTGACGGTGCACGCCCGCAGCTTGATGAGATTCAGATTTCGACCCTGACCTCCTCCGATAAGCGCTACTTCGCGCTGGTCGAGGGAATGATCGATGCGTGCGATCAGGTGAATTCCTCCGATCTGGGCCAGCTGGCTCGTGACGGTTACCAGACCCCGGGCCGCGACCCGTTCTCGCTCGTGTACCTGCACCTGAATACGGCGCACCCCGTGCTCAAGAATATTTCGGTGCGCCGCGCCATCTCCCACGCCGTTGACCGCGGGGCACTCCACCAGTACTACCCGCAGGGCACCTCTGACGCGCAGACTCTTGTCTCCCCGTCGTTCCGTATTCAGGCCGACCACGCGAAGGAGCACACCGACCGCAATCAGGACCTTTCCCGTTCGCTACTGGCCACGGCCGGGTACAACAACCAGGTGATTGAGTGCTACTACCCCGCGGATGTTTCCCTGCCCTGGATGGATACCCCGCAGAAGGTGTATTCCGAGATGGTGGCTTCCCTCATCGAGGTGGGCCTCAACATTGTGCCGGTGCCGCTCACCTGGGAGGAGTACCACGCGAAGGTGAACGAGCCGTCCTCGACGCGCGGCATTGCGCTGGCAGGCTTCTACGGCATGTACCGCGACCCGTATGCGTTCTTCGGTCCGGCGTTGGCCCCGATGATTGCCGAGCAGCAGGCGCGCTCAATCGTCGCCGCGGCACCCGAGAGCATGACGACCGGGGTGACGGCGAAGACCGTCGAGCTACCCTCTTCAAACGGTGCGGATTCAAATATTCGGATTCAGGCGACGCCGAGTCCGCAGCCAAGCTTCTCGCCGGCTCCGGCGAGCCCGGAGGAATCCGCCTCCGCCTCCGCTTCACCCTCCCCCACCCCCATGCCTTCGGCCACGGCCGTTCCCGTGGAGGAATCCCCGAGCTTCCTGCAGATTATGGAGAGCATCCGCGCCGCGGACTCGGCCGAGTCTGTGGATGCGCAGCGTGAGCTGTACGCGCGGGTGGTTACCCAGCTCGGCCAGTTCATGCCGGCGGTTCCCCTGCTGAACGTGACCTCGAAGGTTGCGGTGAGCCGCTCCGTGCAGGGCTACCAGACGGAGCAGAACGCCATTGAGTTCTTCAGCAAGCTGCGCCTGTCGTAGCCGGATGCCCCGCGAGGCCGGTAGAACGTGTGGCGGCACGTTCTTCGGCACGTACGGCGGCCCGCGCCTCCGCGGAGGGGCGGAGGCTACCGGGCAACGACAGCTAAGGTTTTTTCTACCCTAAGAAAACCTTACTTATGAGGTGTACCACTCTCCAATATTTTGTGGATTCTAGCTACAACTCACCCTTCAAAAGATAGTAGGCTAGATGATATACCCCACAATTATTTGTTGTGCCCGACGCCGGGCACCCACACCCTAGGGAGAATTCAGTGGTAGCACGTACTGAACGAACCGACGTCGTCCTGGTGGGCGGCGGCATCATGAGCGCCACCCTCGGCGTGTTCCTCAAGGAGCTCGAGCCGACCTGGAACATCATCCTGCTTGAGCGCCTCGACAAGGCCGCGCAGGAATCCTCCAACCCCTGGAACAACGCCGGTACCGGCCACTCGGCACTGTGCGAGCTCAACTACGCCCCCGCCGGCCCCGACGGCACCGTCTCCACCGCCAAGGCGTTGAACATCAACGAGCAGTTCCAGATTTCCCGCCAGTTCTGGGCCTCCCTGGTTGAAGATAAGATTCTGCCGAACACCGAGTTCATCAACCCGGTTCCGCACATGTCCCTGGTCTTCGGTGAGGACCACTCCAAGTACCTGGCCGCACGTTTCGACGCCTTCCGCAAGGAGAAGCTCTTCGAGCGCATGGAGTTCTCCACCAAGCGCGAGAAGATTGCCGAGTGGGCACCGCTGACCGTGAACGGCCGCAAGGGCAACGAGCCCATCGCCGCTACCTGGGCCCCCGAGGGTACCGACGTCGACTTCGGTGCGCTCACCCAGCACATGATTGATTACCTGCAGTCCAAGGGTGTCGAGGTTCGCTACGGCTACCAGGTCACCAACCTGAACCGCGAGTCCAACGGCTCCTGGACCGTTGACGCGATTAACCGCATCAACAAGGAAGAACCGCTGACCATCAACGCTAAGTTCGTGTTCCTCGGCGCCGGTGGCGGTGCCCTGCACCTGCTGCAGAAGTCCGGCATCAAGGAGGGTAAGGGCTACGGCGGCTTCCCCGTTTCTGGCCTGTTCCTGCGCAATACCCACGAGGCTACCGCGCAGAAGCACAACGCAAAGGTCTACGGCCAGGCATCCGTGGGTGCTCCCCCGATGTCCGTGCCTCACCTGGACACCCGCTACGTGGACGGCAAGCGTGCCCTCATGTTCGGCCCCTACGCGGGTTTCAAGACGAACTTCCTCAAGCAGGGTTCGCTGCTGGATCTGCCCCTGTCCCTGCGTCTGAACAACATCTACCCGATGAGCCGTGCGGGCCTGGACAACCTGGACCTGGTCAAGTACCTCGTCTCCGAGCTACTCAAGAACAAGGAAGCCCGTCTCGAGTCGCTGTACCAGTACTACCCCGAGGCTGACGGCGGCGAATGGGAGCTCATCGAGGCCGGTCAGCGCGTTCAGATCATGAAGAAGGACGCAAAGAAGGGCGGCATCCTGCAGTTCGGTACCGAGGTTGTCTCCGCCGCCGACGGTTCGATTGCTGCACTGCTGGGCGCATCCCCGGGTGCTTCTACCGCGGCTCCGATTATGCTGAACCTGCTCAAGCAGTGCTTCCCCGCAAAGATGGCTGGCTGGGAGCCTCGCCTGAAGGAACTCATCCCCGGTTACGGTCTGAAGCTCAACGACAACCACGACCTGGCTGATGAGGTTATGGCTCACACCGCTAAGGTTTTGGGTATTCACAACTAGTTTTCAGCTAGTCGATAACAGTATCCGACAAGGCTTTTTTAAGCTTTTTGGGGCGGCGACCCTCTCTAATTGACCAACAGGTCAAGTATCTGCACTCGCAGAAAAATGCGGGAGGGTTAGAAAACCCTATAATGTCACCGCAGGGGCGGGAAGGACAGCTCATTGTTCTCCCCGCCCCTTCTGTGCGCCCACACGCTAAAACCCGCAGCTGAAGCCCGCACGCTGAAGCTAATAGGCGCACCACTGTGTACACCCCACTCATTCAAGGAGCCCCATTGGCTGCACACACCGGCTCTTCCACGGACACCTCCTCAACCACGGTGTCCGCCGGAGCTCGACGCGGACTCTTCTCACGCAAGCAGAAGCCCGCAACCCCCAAGTACGTCAGCGTTAAACTACGCGACTTCCCCAAGGGCAGCATCCTCTACATTCTGCGCCGCACCCTCTTCAGGTTCTCCGCCAACGGCGGCACCGATATGGCGGCGGCCCTCACCTACTTCACCGTGCTGTCCATCTTCCCGGCGCTACTGGCGATCGTCTCTCTGCTCGGTATTTTTGGTCAGGGCGAAGACAGTGCCAACGCCATCCTCGCTTTCCTCAAGGACAACGCGCCCACCCAGATGTACGGCATCCTGGAAGACCCGATTAGGCAGCTCACCAGCGGTCATGGCGCTGGCCTGGTCCTGCTGACCGGTATCCTCAGTGCCCTCTGGTCCGCCTCCGGATACACCGGCTCCTTCGGCCGCGCGCTCAACCGCGTCTACGGCGTGCGTGAAGGCCGACCCGGCTGGATGCTCAAGCCCATCAACGTGCTCGTCACCGCTGTGCTCATCATCCTCGTGGTACTCATGATTCTGATGATGTTGCTGGGCGTAACCGTCCTTGATTTGGTCGGTCAGTACGTACCCGAAACCGTGGACATGGAGCTGATCAAGCTCATCTGGCTCAACGGCCGTTGGGTGCTGATTCTGCTCATGGCAATCGGCCTAATTACCCTGCTCTACGCGGCAACCCCGAACGTGCGCCGATTCAAAGCGTGGAGGCTCTCTGCCGGTGCGGCACTCGCCCTGGCGGGTATGGGTCTGGGTGCTTTCGGCTTCACCCTCTATGCCGATAACTTCAGCAAGTACAACGCCACCTACGGCCTGATCGGTGGTGTAATCGTGATGCTGCTGTTCATCTGGATTATGAACAATATGCTGCTCTTCGGCGCTCACCTGGACGCCGAAATCATGCTCATGCGCCAAATCATTGCCGGCGAAGACGACCATGGCCACCTGAAGATTCAGCCGCGTCAGACTTCCGCTTCCCGCGCAATGAAGGCACGCCAGGAGCGGCTCATGTCTGCAGGACGCGAACTGCAGCAGCAGGCGGCAGGCCAGGGCATGCTCCCCAAGCCGAAGGGTCCCTCCGTAGCACAACGCGTGCAGAAGGCGGTGGACACCAATACCACCATGATTCGCACGCTCATTGCCGACGGTAAGGAGCGCATTGAAAACGGCAAGGAGCAAACCGGCGAGAAACAAAACGGCAAGCAGCAGCAAAAGCAGGCGAAGGCCGATGCCTCCGAGGCTCAGGCTTCTGAGACGAGCGCAAAGGCAGATGCGAGCGCAAAGGCTGAGCCTCAGCAGGAGGCGCTCTTCGACCCGAGCACCGATACGTCAACCGGTGCGGCACGGAAAAACTAAGCGGCAGCTCAGCTGAGCGCGTATCGCCTCAACCTTTCAAGGGCGCGAGATAGAAAAGGGCGCAGGACAGAAACCCCGCGCTGGTCACTAAGATAGACATATGACCAGTGCAGATTTCTCTCCCGCGCCCTTTGCTGTACCCCGCGTTGCCCTGCCCGACCTCGAGTACACCCTCTACCAGCCGCAACAGCTCAAAAGCCGCGTGCCCGCCCTCATGCTTCACGGCTTCGCCACCCGCGGCGAACAGCTCTACGGCGGCACCGGCTGGATCCGCCAATACCTGCGCGCCGGATACCCCGTGCTGATCGTTGACCTGCCCTACCACACGGACGAATACCTCAAAGACCCGCAGTTCACGGTTGATTGCAAACTCCCTAACAACACGGGCGTGCGCAGCCGCACCATTCCGTTCGACTCGGTGACCTCTATCGATGCGGCGGGTCAGCCGCTGACCCCCATGCACCTGTTCACCAACCTGCTCGCCCAGCTGCTGCGCACCGTCGCCACCGAGAACGACCTCGACGTTGAGCTACAGCCCCGCGCACACGTTATCGGTTTCTCCTTCGGCGCCCGCGTCGGCTGGGAACTCGCCCTCACCCACCCGGAGGCGGTCGCATCCCTCACCCTGGGCGGCCTGCCCCTGCACGACCACCTCATCACCCTGCGCGCCATGCTCGAAGCGCACGAAGGTACCAGCGCCTCCGCGAGCGCAGAAACCCCCGCGGCGGACTCCACCGACGAGGCAATCGCCTCCTTCACCTCGATTATTGACAACTCCCCCATCCAGCCCGACGCGCTGCTGAAGTTCGTGCGGATTCCCTTCGGCCCGTTCTTCGACGTGCCCGCCCTGCGTGCCGGATCCCCAAATCTGCCTGCGGGTGACCCCGGCGCGCATCCGCGCGTACCCGTTGCGGTGGTGCTCGGTAACGCGGACACCATCGCCGCCGACGGTGCGGAACTCTACGACATGGTGCGAGAGGACAACCCGCTCAACCGTTTCATCTCCCTGCCCGGCCGCGACCACGTGAACGCCCTGACCTCGGGCGCGTTCCGGCGCGGCGCGCTCGCTTTTGCCGCCGAGGTAGATGCGGCAGAGGTAAACGCGGCAGAGTAATCAGCCGCAGGCTACGGTATCCGGGTTCCGGACGGAGTAAGCGGCGATGTCATAAAACGTCATATTGGCCTGTTATTGGTCTGTGGGCTTCACTCTCAGCTTCATCGTGCGTTAGGTACGCCTTTGCTCGTATAATGGGAACGTATCAAAAAACCTTTATCTGCGGTTGAGCCTCAACCGCGCCCCAGCAAAGGAGCAACATGCACAAGGTTAAGGCTGTCGTAGCCCTCGCCCAGGACGCACCCGTCACCGTCACCACCATCAACGTACCCGACCCCGGCAAGGG
>ERZ773045.996-NODE-996-length-13392-cov-6.547724_pt1 | contig 13392 bp, 21 predicted proteins | sample MGYA00580635_ERZ773045 | MGnify/ENA primary metagenome ERZ773045 (study PRJEB29015, sample SAMEA2738115) | human oral metagenome | biome: human oral; feature: human-associated habitat; material: saliva | place: China | collected 2261 ...
GAATGGCGCTGACTTTCCATGAAAGGCAAGACAGGCATCTTTTTTCAAGAGGCAGATAGTCCGTGTTCAATTTTAAGATACAAAGCCTGTAAGAACAATCTAGACGATTGGTGTATAACCTAAAGCAATACTTCCTTCTCCAAGGTGAGTCCCAATAACGCTTCCGAAGGTTGCAATTGAAATGTCTGTCGCTACTCCGCCGTCTAACAAAAGCTGACGCAAGTCTGCTGCTTTTTGAGGAGCATTCCCATGAATTACAGTAATCTGATAATTTCCATTACTTGTTACTTCTTTGACAATTTCAACCAAACGTTTTGTTGCTTTCTTCTCTGTACGAACCTTCTCATAAACTTCGATAACACCTTGGTCATTAAAATATAGAATTGGTTTAATGCTAAGAAGATTTCCTAAAATGGCTGCGCCGTTTGATAAACGACCACCTTTAACCAAATGATCAAGATCATCTACCATGATAAAGGCAGAAGTATTTTCAATCTGTTCTGTTAACTTAACTAGTATAGACTGGAAGTCATCACCTTGCTCAGACCACTGAAACACACTTTCCACCATGAAACCTAGTGGTGCACTTGTAATTCGAGTATCAGGAAAAGCAATGGTTAGACCTTCAAACTCATCCGTCATATATTGGATATTCTGGTGAAATCCTGAGATTCCAGAAGAAAGGAAGAGACCCAAAACATGAGTATAGCCTTTTTCTTTTAATGATGATAAAATTTCATCCAACTTTGCAATACTTGGTTGACTTGTTTTAGGTAGTTCAGATGAACGAGCCATTTTTTCATAAAATTCTTGAGCGGTTAGATTTACACCTTCAACATACTCCTGTCCGTCGATATTCACAGGAATGTCAAGCACAAATAAATCTTCTTTCCGCAAGGTTTCCGCTTGTAGAAAAGCAGATGAGTCTGTTATGACCGCTAATTTCATTTTTTTAAAACTCCAAATTAATTCCTGGTAAATCTAGTGCAATTTCCGTTACTTCATAAGTCAAACGGTTTAGCATATCCAAAGAAGGACGAGCAAGCATCTCAACTTCTTCTTGACTAAAGTCACTTGGTTGATCCACAATACGATCTTCCACATGGTTAACTTGAGAAATAGTACCACTAATAACAAATTTATCAAAAACAATCATAAAGCTCAAAATAACAATAAGAGAAGTCACTTGATTTTCTTGATCATGTTGAAGTAATTGGAAATTGACATCAACCTTGGTTTCAGGGACACCATTTTCATTTTCCCATTCGAAATTACGAGCATCAAAATGATACTGACTGACAAATTCTTGTTCACGTTTTAAATTCATATTTATCTCCATTGATACAATTTACTTTGACATTGTATCATATTTCCAAATTTTCTGCTGAATTATCTAAATTCCAATCTCTTCTTTAACGACCGCAGCTATAGTGTCCACATAGTAATCTACAGCTTCAGTTGTAGGTGCTTCTGCCATCACACGTAAAAGTGGCTCTGTTCCACTTGGACGTACAAGAATACGGCCATTTCCTGCCATTTCTTCTTCCATCTTATCGATAATAGCCTTGATAGCTGGTACTTCCATGGCTTTTTCCTTCATGGCATTCTCTACACGAATATTAACTAGCTTTTGAGGATAGATAGTCACTTCTGAAGCCAATTGAGATAAGCTCTTACCAGTTTCCTTCATGATTTTAGTTAATTGAACAGCTGATAATTGACCATCTCCCGTTGTGTTATAATCCATCAGGATGACGTGACCAGACTGCTCACCTCCAAGGTTATAGCCAGACTTTCTCATTTCTTCAACTACGTAACGATCTCCAACTGCAGTAACAGTTTTGTTAATCCCTTCTCGATCCAAGGCCTTATGGAAACCAAGGTTAGACATGACTGTTGTCACGATTGTATTTTGGGCCAACTGACCTTTTTCAGAAAGATACTTCCCGATGATATACATAATTTTATCACCATCGACAATCTCTCCATTTTCATCAACCGCAATGAGACGATCACTATCCCCATCAAAAGCTAAACCAATAGCAGACTGACTTTCTTTCACGAGCTCTTGCAAAGCCTCAGGATGTGTAGAACCAACATTCAAGTTGATATTAAGACCATCTGGAGTTTCCCCAATAATAGTCAATTGAGCTCCCAAATCTGCAAAAATCTGACGAGCACTAGTTGAAGCTGCACCATTAGCAGTATCCAAGGTCACTTTCATTCCTTCAAGTGGAGTTCCTGTTGAAACTAGATATCCTTCATACTTGCGTAGTCCTTCTGGATAATCCACAACAGAACCTAAACCTTCTGCACTTGGACGTGGAAGAGTATCTTCACTCGCATCCAACAAAGCTTCGATTTCTGCTTCCTTATCATCATCTAACTTAAAGCCATCACCACCAAAGAATTTAATACCGTTATCAAGAGCTGGGTTGTGGCTGGCTGAAATCATAACACCTGCACTAGCTCCTTCAGTTTTAACTAGGTAGGCAACTGCTGGAGTTGCAAGAACCCCAAGTTTGTATACATGGATTCCTACTGAGAGGAGACCCGCAATTAAAGCTGATTCAAGCATTTCACCTGAAATACGTGTATCACGCCCTACAAAAACTTTTGGTGCCTCTGTCGCGTGTTGACTGAGGACATAACCTCCAAAGCGACCTAGTTTAAAAGCCAATTCTGGCGTTAATTCTACATTAGCTTCTCCACGGACACCGTCCGTTCCAAAATATTTACCCATGATTATTATCCTTTTCTAAGAAATTTTTATTGTTCTTTTTTTGCAGCATCTGTATTTGCATCCGAATTTGTTGTAGATGAATGAGTTGTTGTAGTGGTCGAACTACTTGTATTTCGAACTGGTCTTGTTACAACTTTCATTGTTGTTTCATACGGAGTAATTACAACAGGGAGAACTGTCCCATTTTTATCTATAGCTTGCAAAGGAACGGAACCTGAATAGTTCCCAGTTAGTCTCTCGCTGGTCTGTAACATAGCAACAATTTTATCGATTTTAGATAAGGTATCTTCATCACTTGTTACTGAAACCCGTTCATTTGAAATAAAGACACCATCAACGACGATGCTGTCGTCAATTTGACTATAATCAATTTGTGGAATGACTGGGACATTATCCCGTGTGACTTTTTTCCCAATCTTGACTGTTATTTTCTGAGGAGTTGCAACTGCTGTTAATCCACTCGGAAGATTCTCAATAGTTAAGGGAACTTCAATAATTCCTTCTGTCGCTTGAGTCAAGTCGGCTGTTACTTTAAATTTACGAGTGCTTTCTTTCATTTCACTGGCCAACGTAACACGATTTGATCCTGTTAAGAAGACGGTAACCTCTGAACTAAAGCCACTGATAAAATACTGGTCACTATCATATTGAATATCAATAGGTACATTTAAAACTGTATTTGTATAAGTTTCTGTCTTAGTAGTTCTGGCATTACTATTATTTTGATAATTGATAGATGTCGCATATACAAATAAAATACATGCAAATAGGAAAGAAGTGATAATGTAAAGACTATTCCTTTTCATGTTTCCAACCTCCTAGTACACGTTCTATCAGGCTTGCTTCTTGTGTGGTTACTGGGACAAGAATTTTTCGCAATTCTGCTTCAAACTCTTCAATGGTCAGATCGTGTTTAAAGACACCGTTATGAGTAATAGAAATGCCACCAGTTTCTTCTGAAACAACAAAGGTGAGAGCATCAGAAGCTTCTGATAAACCAATCGCCGCACGGTGACGAGTACCAAATTCCTTTGAAATTCCCGTATTTTCGGTCAAAGGAAGATAGGCCGAGGTTACAGCTATCCGGTCCCCTTTAACAATCACTGCACCATCATGCAAAGGAGTATTAGGAATAAAAATATTGATCAAAAGTTCTGCTGATATTTTTGCATCTAAAGGAATCCCAGTCGAAATATATTCTTGTAAGGTTCTGACACGTTGAACAGCTACCAAGGCTCCTATTTTACGAGGGCTCATATATTCAACTGATTTAACGAAAGCACGGATCATTTGTTCTTCTGAACTAATTGGAGTACTAGAAAAGAATTCTGTTGCACGACCCAATCGCTCTAAACCAGTTCGAATTTCAGGAGAAAAGATAACAACTGCTGCAATAACCCCATAGGTAATCAATTGGTTAATCAACCAAGAAATAGTCGTCAAACCCAAAAAATTAGCTAATATTTGAGCTAAAATAAAGACTAATACCCCACGAACTAGAATCATGATTTTAGTTCCTGCGATTGATTTTGTAAATTGATATAAGATGTAAGTAACAATCAGAATATCTATCAGATTGATTACTATACTCCAGGGACTGGAAAATAAACTAGACCAGTATTGGGGATTAGATAATTGTTGGAAATTCATCCAAGGTCTCCTCCGCGTTAAAAAAGCTTCTCTTCATTATATCATTTTCTGTAAAAATTTTCTTCATCCTACATTATTTTACATTGTCGGAAAATATCCCTAGAATAATGTTTTATAGCTTTATCCCTCTGAAATAGCTAGTTCATTGGTTTTTCAAAAATAGTATAAGTCTTTAGAGGTTATTACAAATCTTTTAAAGTTCCTAAAAAAGTCCACAAAAAAAGCCCCTTAAAAAGGGCGTTTCATTAATGAGTTCAGCAGGCAAGAAACTAGCACGGTAAAACGTGCTTTTTTATTTCCTATTCAATAGGAAATAATATACTACATATTTCTCTTATTTTATAGATAATTTATCACTTATCTTTAATATTTTTAATTTCTCGGGTGTTGAACATCTATTATTTTGGCACATTCATCCATCCTAGTGATAAGACAAGGTTTAAGATTTTCATCTTCTTCCAAAGGATCTATAATTTCTATTCTTTTCTTTACTTTATTTACAATCTCAATAGTTCTTGAACATATCACACATGGATATTTAGAAATTAAAAGTTTTATTTCTCCTTCGTCTATACACTCTGGTGAAAACATTTTAGCAATTAACTTTCGTTCGCAACACGTAAACATTCTATTAAAATCCTCACTTGATTTTTTAAATTGAGAATAGTTTATATATAATTCAGGATTTACATAATATCTGGTATCAGGGGAAATTGAAACATACTCTACATCCCCCTCTAATAATTCTGCTAAAATATTAACAACCTTTTGTAGATTGCTACCATTTTCTTTATTTACTTCAATATCAGTATCTTTAACTCCATTTAATGTCATGTAAATGATATTGTTTTTTCTTACTGATCCATAACATTTTACTTCTCTCTTATCGAATGTTTTGAGTTCTAATTCACGAATTTTATCAAGATATTTACTTGCTAGGTCATTTATATTTAGCACTCTTTCTATTCTCTTTAAATCTATTTCCTCTAAAGCGAATACGGTTGGTTCAATTCGTTTTTTGTTTTTATCTATTTCTATAAGTATTCGTTTACTTATATTTATTAAACTTTGCCAATGATCATCCTCTGACAAAATTCGTTTTACATAATTTTCTTCAGTGCCTTGATTTAAAAATATGAGAAAAATATTATTTAGCAAGCTTAGTTGAAATATTTTTTTTTGTTTTTGTGTTAATTTTTTTTCAAAAATATTGCCTTCTAACTTCGTTTGCTTATATAATTCAAAAAAATCTTCCCACGTATCTATCAATCTAAGTAATTCCAAAAAGGCACTCCCACAACAGCGAAGTTCACCATCTAAATTCTCTATGTTTTCTAGTATGTTGCTTAGTTCGTTATGATAAAACAACTTTAACCTTAACAAATTACCATAACAATCAGAAACTTCTCTAATTATGTTATGATTACTTTTCTCTCTGGAGTGTTTATCTATATAGTTATTCAATACTTCTACTTTATAAAAGTCTGTTATTATATTTATAAAGTCAAAATCTTTATCAAGAATTAACTCCTTATCTACCTTCGCAACCTTTTGTTTGTTTTCAAGACCGGTAAAAAACCAATGAGAGTCGAGCAACTCTCTTAATTCCAAGATTGAACTATTTTCTTTTCTATACATACTATCCTCAATATCAAAGTATCTTTTGATATAATTTTATCAAAAATATTACTATTGTCTATATTGTTTTTCCAATTTGTGCATATCAACTGAATGAAGTACCAGATCCCGATACTTCCAGGTTGATACTAAGTAATCTAGTAACTCTTTATCGTCTACTTTAAAATCCAATAGGAGCAATAACTTAACTGTGTATTCATTTTTAAGTATTGGTACACTATAAGCCACTTCTACCCAATGTTCAAAACCTAGTTTAGTTTCTTCAATGCTCGTAAGTTCAATATTTAAAATCTTCATTTTCTTCCTCCTACTTTATTATTCGTAAAATAAAAGAAAAAGCACTTAGATTTTTCTAGGTGCTTAATTATTATTTAATTATTACTCTTTTACCAAGTAGCTCGTCCTCAGTGTAATCAATTGCAAAAGTGTCTTGTTCTAAGATGGATTTAGGAGGCGTTGTCCTAACGAATGGAATACTATGAACTTTGTATTTTTTTCCACCAATTTCCACAAATTGGTTCATCTTCAAGTTTGAAAAATCAGGCTCTTCAACAGTGATAGAAACAAGACGGTTTGCGATTTTATAAACTGCAATAATCTTATTTTTCATGTTTCTTAAACTCCTTATTTCTATGTCCACCCTGATTATAACTTTTTCCTCTGTCTTTTGCAATGTACTTGTACTAACCACAACACTTACTATAGTACATACTCAATCAAATCCTAACCTGTCGTAAGAATTGTTTACCTCAGCTTCCAAGTGTTCTATTGCTCTATCTCTTGCTCTATACAATGTAGTTTTAGATACTTTCAATTCCTTGCAAACTTCTGCCACTCCATAACCATGTAAGTAAAGCATTCTTAAAGCCAACCATTCCTCTGGTTCTTCTAATTTATTTATTAAATCAGTTACTGAAAATTTTTCTTCGGTCAAGGTTACAATCTGATCTATAATATCATCTTTTTTCTTTAAGGTATTGATTAACTTTTTTTCAGTAGTGTTTACTTTGCTGGAAGATACCTTTTGTTCAAAACTGCCCGAAGTATGGGGGTAGTTATTATCCAACTCCTTCAATTTTCTTTGTAGAATTATAATAGCCTTGTCTATCTTTTTTAAATTCTTCAGTCTTTCAACTATTTCCTCTTTAGTCATTAAATAACTACTCCTATTTTAAAAATTTGGCGCGAGAAAAAATGTACAGTGACGGTGTGAAGCACATTCGCCCATAGGGGTAGGGGGTGAGCCCCCCTTCCTAAAATTTCAATCCGTAAGAGTAAGGATTATTTAAATAATTCACTCAACATTGCTCTCTGTTGATCACGTTTTTTCTGTTCTTCTTCACTGTATAATAAATGTTTCTTACTAAGTTTAGAGTCCAATTCTTGGCGATTTTCTTCAACTAGTCGCTTCATCTCTTCCTTTTTAGCTTTCTCTCTTTTCTCTTTGAAAGCATAGTTTAGCCTTTGTGACCAAGCGTTCATTTCTGCTTGATGTTCCATGAGCCTATCGTGTTCTTCCTGCCACCGCTTAGTATCTTCTTCTGCACGCTTTTGACGTTCAATCTCTGCACCTTGTTGTAGCTTATTCCAATAACTACCCAATTCAAATTTGTTTTCCATTGCTGTTACCAATATCTTTCTATTCAAGATCATTAAATATCTGCAGTTTTTTTATAACGCTTAATCAATTCTTTTAGCCCGTCTTCTTCATGATAAACTGCGTATCGGGGTTGATATCTTAAACCATTCATGAAGTGGCTGTACATTCCTCCATCTGGGCTTCTACGAAAACGATCTACACCTTTGGAAATATCTTTATCCAGTTTCTTCATCAAGGTGTCAACTTCTTGTGCCTTTTGATATGCTTCATCACCAATTTTTAACGTTTCTTCAATCTTACGTGCCAATGGTTCAAAATATGCACGCTGTTCCTCATCAGCAAGTCTTTCAAGATTATTTACCATTTCATGAAACTCTTCATACTCCATCAAGGGTTCTTTGGTTAGCATTCGTAAACGCTCTTCATAAAACTCTTTAGAATGTTCAGCAGTCCATAAATCTGTCTTAGCTTTCGTGTACTTTTCAGAATTGATTTCTTTCTGTGCCTTTAAAATTTCTGCATTCGCTTTTTCGATCGCTTGAAAACTCTTAGCCAATTCTGCTTCAGCTTGTGTAATATCCTTTTGATTTTGTTCAATCAATTTATTAATTTTAGTTTCAATATTTTTTAGTGTTTTCATATTAAATTCCTCATTTCTTTTCTAACTACTCGTGTTTGATTTTCTCTAAAACTTAAATCACTGGATCTCTAATACTCATTGTTTACCTCGTTTTAAATACAAAAATGGTCACTATCCTTTCATTTATAAACCACCAATACTCCATCAATTATATCCATACTACTATCTCCAAAGCTAGATGATGAGTACTTCACATCTACCACTTGGACTGTTGCCATGAAGTCATTGACTTCTTTTTCAAAATCCTCCAATGGTTTCTTCCATCTTCGATAGTGAAATAATTTAATTTTCATGTTGTTTATCCTTTCGAATGGTACACCACTATGTAGGGGGTTGTGTACCTAGTTGTGTACCGCTCAATCCTTAGAGCCACAAGGGGTTTCAGAAAGGTACACAAGGTACACCACTTTTCTCTATACATTTTTTTAAAAAATCTATTTTATTATTTTTATTTTTCAACCACCAGTAAAGTTGTGTACCTAGTGTACCGATAGTGTCAAACCCTTGTCACTATTGCTTTTAAACGGTTCACTACTAGTTGTGTACCTGTTGTGTACCTAGTGTACCTTTTGTTGGTTAAAATATAGAAAGATCTACTTTTAATTCTTTTTCTTTTTCTTCAACAATAAATGTTTTAAATCTCCTAGGATTACCAATCACATATCCACTAACTAATTCGCCTCCTAGTTTTTTTCTTAATCTTTTAACTCCAATAGTTGTCAGTGCCTTACCTGCTTCATTGTTATTTTTACCATACGTTGTTTTATATAGTTCATTTAAATGATGATTTCCAGTTTTCGGTACAAAATTCATATCACGTAGTAGATTGATTAAAGCAATTTGAAAATCATCTAATGCCTCGTCTCCATTATAGAGTTCTACATTTTTCCAAATGAACTTCTTGCCTTGCTCATTGAAATAGTCAAGACTCGTCAATAGAAAACCAATACACCCTTCAATTTTTGGTGTTTTATCTGACTGTGTGAACGCCTGCCAATATTCCTCAAAGATTTCTTCACGTTCCATATCCGTTTCGCCATCTGGTCGGTTTTTATACTGGATCAGTATTTTACGTCCATTCATTTCATCAGAAAGGGAGACATTTCTATTTGTATCAATACATAAAACGCTAGTAAGATATACTAAGCCTTGGTTACCACCAACATTTCTTGCTACGTGTGTTTTTTCAGTAGCAATAATCTTTAACACACGCTCTACTTTATCGCCTACAATATCGCCCTGCTCAGTAGCTAAAGCCATTTCTCCACCAGAGAATAACGCCCAAGCATTCAAAGAGTCAAAACCTCGTGCTATTAAGTTATCCAATTCCACATCAATTTTATTAAACAATCCAGATAAGGCGATATGGCGCAAACCTTTACCAGTCCTAACTCCAGATTTAGATACAAAGAAGTTTGTCTTACTTCTTAATCCACTTGCCACTTGTGCCATGTAGTAAGCTTGTAACTGTGCATTGTGAAAACTATCTGGATCATCAATGACATAGTTTAAAAATTTATCAGCCATTTTTTTACTTGCTTTTGCAGTTTCATAATCAACTGGATAAAATTTAAAAAATGAAGTATCATCACTCAAAGTGGTACGTGTAACTGTATGATTTTTTAAATCAATGATAAAATCATTCCCTGCAATTTGATATGGTTCTAGCTTTCTCACTGGTTCTACATGACTGTGTAGGTCAATCCCTTTGAGAATATCCAAAATAAATTCTGTGCCATGTTTGAAACCATACAAACTAATCAATGTAATATCGTCAATCAGTTTAGCTTGCTTATTATTTACATCGTAAAGTTTGCCATCATAGAAGACATACCGTCCTAGTAAATAATCAATTACCATTTTTGCAAAAGCTGGAAAGCTTTTATCATAAGAAATACTTATTTCTCCACTCTTTGACTCTTTTAAATAAGCCGATATGAAGTTAACTTCTTTACCGTTTTTATCTGCAATATACATGATTTCGCTATTAGGTACAAATACCTCTCTTTTGTCGTAGCGTATTTTATTTAAGCTATCTAATTGCCAGATATTCGAAAGTTGCTTTTTGTAGTCTGCTTTTAGTTTGGAACACCCAAAATCATTTTCCGTCCAATTCATTTTCACAATTTGTTTTAAATTGTCTATGATATTCAAATTCCACCTCCTTGTATAATCTATTTGCTACTTCTATAAAATAGCTTGCCAATTCTTTTCGCTTGGTTATTGCAGTGAATAAGTCAACTACTTGTTCAAAACTATATCCATTTACAAATAGCAAGCGTACCAATGTAGCAGTTTCATTTTTAGTATAAATACCGTTACAAATTAAATTGAAAATCCAATCTTTCAACTCCAAACCAAAACCTTGTCTGTTTTTGCTCAAAGTGTTTGCTTCCATGTTTTCAAGGACTTTTAGTAATTCTGGACTTGCTAAAGCTATCTGTATATCTCTAACAAGTTCCCAACCCTCCAGATCCATGTTTTCGTTCCTTAAGGATAATAGGATACCCTCATGAGAAAAAGTTGTCAGTGCTTCTCCTACTGGTTCATAGTAGATAAACTTGTAAAAATCTCCATTCCTAAAAACTCGTGTAGGTTTGCTCTTTAAGAAACTGAATAAAGGTAACTGTTGAGTAGGTAAAGTTAAATCTATCAATCTCATAACCTTACCTTCCACGTTTCTTCCTTAACTTCTTCAATCGTTTTTGCTCTTTCAACTGCTCTACTGACTCACCACGTTCCTTATAATTTTTGACATCATGGTAATGCCCACGACCTTGTGCAGGGTGTACGTTATATCTACCCATCTTCCACCCCCAAAAATTTTAGTATATCTGTAATTTTGTAATATACCTTTCTGGTATCTTCAATTTCTGGTTGGTATCGTCTTAGACCATTTTCCTCCCACTTTTGCAAGGTTTTATATTTAATATCCAATTCTTCCATAACTTCCTTGGCTGACATTAAACCAGTCAACCGTGGTTTAGGTATTTCTCTAACTTTATGGTATTTTTCTATTAAATCCAGAATACCGTGTGCTAGGTCATGTTCGCTTTCTTTACTTAAACTAAACATACTTACTCCCCTCTTCCTACCATTCCTAGCTGAATATAACGCCCATAGCAAGGGCTTAACTCATCACTTGGTGTTTCTTCTACTTGCTTAATATCGGAGCGCCTGTGACTCTCCATACGCTTTAAAAGTAGGAGCATCACTGCCATAACCAAAAGCAAGATAATTGACTGTGTATTAGTTAAATCTAATTCATTCATAACTTGCCCCCTGCTCTATGCTCTAGCTTGGTAACCATTGATAAAATGTAATTGATCTTCATTGTTCATTGATAGAAAAATATCAACTTCCTCAGACGATAATTTCTTATTTACAAAATCTTGAATAATTAGAAATACCTTTGGTGCTTTTTCCTTAATTTCACTAATCAAGTTATCAAATTCTGCTTGTGTCATTTCATTTATATTTTTAGTCATTTTTTGCCCTCTTCTAAACTCATTTCATGAGTAATTATCTATTGAGTTGCTGAACAAAGCCTCAGAATGCTCATGTCAGCACCTCATATTCAAAATCTTTCTAATTGCTTGCCTGCTATTAGTTATGATTGATAAAATAGCTAAATTTTGTTATAATTTGAGTATAGAAAAAATATCTATACTTTATATTTCGTCGCTTGCCTTGGTCGCCAAACTTTCAGCAAGTGACTTTTTTTATTATCTAAATTCATCTAAGCTTACTTCCAGTGCATCAGCTATTTTGCACATATTTGGCCAAGAAAGATATTTTACCTTCCCAGACTTTAAGTCAGAAAAGAAACTACGATTAACTCCAGCCATTTTAGATAACTGACTACCGTTTAAATTTCTCTCCTGCATGATTTTATTTAATTTTTCCCACATTTTTTTACCTCTAAACACAATATGTTGTAAAATAATCACTCGCATTCACAATATGTTGTGAGTTTCTGTTTGTTATGTTATAATACATATTGACTAGGACCTCTCACCGTTTTAGTCAAAATTTCAATAGAAAGGAGGAAAAGCTATGAGTAACAACTTAGAAAAATATGACATTCTACTAACACAAGCTGTTATCGCTAAAAAAACAGGCCACAAGTTGATAGTCCAAACAGCTGCAGGACAATACGTTGGTGAACCTTATAATCCTGATAGCTCTGATTATCCTGACGTAAATGCGATTGTTCAAAATATAAAAGAACTTCGAGTTTCTGAATACGATGAAAAAAATCCAACAGCAATCTTTTTAGTAGATGTTGAAGTTCATACTAATTCAATAGGTGGAGCATTTAAAATGCCATACGTTTGTCTATTTTTAGATCAGATATTGGGTGTTTCGATTGGGAAATTCGAAAATCCAACTGAAGAATAGCATCTTTATCTATCATAAAGTCTATCGGTTGTTCGATAGGCTTTTTTACTGTTCCACTATACGGATATTGGTTTGGTTTCATTCTTTTCTCCATTTCTATATTCTGGTCGGAACATTATTCCTATTAGGTCAATTTCTAGTGGTAAAACACCAGTGAAGAATTTTGTAAATATAAAGTAGTATTTTCTCCTTTCTTTTATTTGAGTGTGCCTGCCACCTAAAGCAGTACCAAAGAGACGTGACTTCCTAAAAGTCCGGAGAAAAACTCTAGAAACTATTGATACTGCCATAGGTAGCAAGCAAGGTATTATATTTTAGAAATCTTCTAAAAGCCAATTCATTACACTTTCGTAAATTCGCCGTGGTGCATCATAGTTTCCAGCTTCCACTTTTGCAAGTGTTGGAGGCGTAATTTTAAGAATATTTGCCAATTGCACTTTACCAAGTTGGAGTTCACCACGTTTACGACGAACTTTTTTTGCATGTTCCACAGTTAAAAGCATTTATATTATTTCTCCTTTCTAAAATCACTAACGATAAACGAATGTTTTTTCGTCTATATTTAAATTATAAACGAAGTTATTTTCGTTGTCAACTAGAAAATGCAACTTTTTTCGTTTTTTGTTTTATTTTTTAAAAAACCTATGGTATACTCAAGTTAGAAAACAAAGGAGCACAGATGGAAGAACAAACAAATAAAAATAATTTAAAAAAGCCTTG
>ERZ773045.999-NODE-999-length-13374-cov-7.877243_pt1 | contig 13374 bp, 10 predicted proteins | sample MGYA00580635_ERZ773045 | MGnify/ENA primary metagenome ERZ773045 (study PRJEB29015, sample SAMEA2738115) | human oral metagenome | biome: human oral; feature: human-associated habitat; material: saliva | place: China | collected 2261 ...
GCCGCCGCCGGTGACCCGGAAGCGATGAGTCTAGATGAAGACTTCCTGCGCACCTTGGAATTGGGTCTTGTTCCCACCGGTGGTTTGGGCCTGGGAGTCGATCGTGCAGTGATGTTGATCACCGGCGCGACTTCTATCCGTGATGTTATCGCCTTCCCCTACGCTCGCCCACGCTAAAAGCTGTCAAGCCCCTAAAATCGCAAGGTTTAAGGCTTTACAATCGACTTAGCCCCACCCAAAGTGTTCAAGAGAGACTATGACCAAAATCGCACTTCCCCAGCGCCCTAACTGCCTGATATCTACCGGATCAATTCTGATTGACCTACCTTTGAAAGTCACCCACTTTCCTAAGGCCGGTAGCGCGATTACTGCACTCTCAAATGGCGCCAGGGTGGGTGGCGGATACACCATCGCCCGCGCTACTGCTAGCCAGCAGGTTCCCGTGGCTCTGGCTTCGACCCTGGGTACCGGCCCCAACTCCGCGCAGGTGCGTGCCTCCATGCTGCGCGACGGCGTCGAGAATGTAGTCCAGGAGCTGGTAGGTGACATCGGCACCTGCACCACCCTGATTGAACCTGGCGGTCAACGCACCTTCATCACCACTGAAGGGGTTGAGAGCGAACCTCAGCTTGAGGATCTAGAAAATCTAGAGCTGGTGCCGGGAGATTACGTACACGCCGCCGGCTATGACTTGGTTCACCAGCGTACACGTGAAGGTATAAGTCAGTGGCTCTCTACCCTGCCTGCCGGGGTGCAGCTGGTGGTGGATTTTGGGCCGGCAGTGGTAGATATTTTGGACCGGATTTTGTTAAAAATAATGGCCCGCGCCGACATTATTACCGGCAACCGCCGAGAAATTGACCAGCTGCGCGCCCGCCTGGGGGGAGTGGAGCTAATGTACCGGGCCGCCCCTAACGCAATGTTTGTGCGCCGCATCGGCAGCGCCGGCTGTGAGCTGCTGCTACCCGATCACGGCCAACCCACGCTGGTGAGCGGTTACCCCATGTCTGTTACAGATACCACTGGCGCTGGCGACACCCACACCGGGGTGCTCATTGCCAGTCTGCTACAGGGCTACTCGGTACTGCAAAGTGCTCGCCGCGCCAATGCGGCCGCCGCCCTAATGATCAGCAAACGCGAAGATAACCACGCCCCTACCGCAGAAGATATTAACCAATTACTGCGTGAAGCCGGCGACGTCGAATCTTTAGCGGCTATTTAAAAAATCTAGTTTTTAATACTGGGGTGTGTGTTTTACCCCTTGCATTTAGCTTTCGGCGTGCCTGTAAGCACGCCTGAGCTTGCGTCTATTAACGTCTAACTATCATGGCTAAGCGAAACTCTCCCTCTGCTGCTACCCCTGCCGCCTCGCGTTCACGGGGCGGTGCGTCGCGTCAAAATGCGCCCAGTGACGCTTCGCCTTACCGCCGCCTAGGCGGGGGATTTGCGCTGATTGCGCTAGGTGCCCTGCTTACTTTGCGTGAATGGCTAGGGATTTCTGGCAGCGCCGGCTCCCTACTACACCACCTGGTGGCTTTCCCCTTTGGGGTGCTGTCTCTACTGGCGGCCCCCATGGTGATTTGGGGCGGGATCGTGCTTATGCGTGGAAAACCGCTGAGCCCAACCGCCAGTCGTATTGCTTTAGCCGCGTTAGCTATCGCTTTTGCTATTGGCGCCCTAATCCAGATTTTTAACGGCAACCAGCCTTTTGACATTGACACCCTGGAACAAACCGGGGGAGTGTTTGGCTGGTTGCTGGGCTATCCGCTAGCTAAATTATTTTCTGCCGTAGGCGCGGTAGTGGTGTTGCTGCTGCTGGTGGCCTTCTGCCTGCTGGTGGCTTCAGGGCGCACCGCTTTTGACGTGTGGGAGATGGTGCGTGGCCAGGGCTTAGACGGTGGCTCTGGCGCCCCTCACGACGACGTCGCCAGCCGGGCCCTGGAGCGGATGCGTTCCGTTTTTGGTCGCGACAGCGCCCAAGATTCCCAGCAAACCGCCGTCATGGACAGCTACGACGCCGATGAGGCCTTCCGCAGCGCCATCGACAAAGAAGACCTACAAAACACGGCGGTTATCGACCCCCTAGACGAACCCAAAGCCCCACGCCGCCCCAGCGTGGCGGCCAAGGCCCGCCAAAGCCGCCCCGGGCGCCGTCGCAGTCAAGAACCAGACGTAACCAGCCCGCGCGACATTGACGCGCCCTGCGAAGACGCCCCCACCCAGGCCACTGTGCCCATGAACACCGCCCAAACCGCTGAACTGGGCGATCTGGGACTGTACTCGCAGGCGGCGCGGCAAACCTCGGCGGCCACCGCCCCCACCGCAGCCACCGCACCGGTAGTTTCCACCGCCGCCAGCGTGGGCGCTGAACCCGAATTCTCCATGCAGCTACCCGACGGGGGCACCTACCACCTACCCGACATGAGCGACCTGGTGGTTGGGCGCGAACACGCCACACGCACCCCCGCCAACGACGCGGTAGTCCAAGCCCTGCAAGACGTATTCACCGAATTCAACGTGGACGCCAAGGTAACCGGCTACACGCGCGGCCCGCAGGTAACCCGCTACGAGATTCACCGTGGTCACGGCGTTAATGTTTCACGTATCACGGGCCTAGAAAAAAACATTGCCTACGCGGTGGCCAGCGACGAAATCCGGGTGCTCACCCCCATCCCCGGCAAGAGCGCCATCGGTATTGAAATCCCCAACGCAGACCGCGAAATGGTGACCCTGGGCGACGTGCTACGCAGCTCGGTGGCCCAAAACTCCACCCACCCGCTAACCGTGGGCCTGGGTAAGGACGTTGAGGGTAACTATGTGGTCACCAACCTGGCTAAAACCCCGCACATGCTGGTAGCTGGGCAAACCGGTTCAGGTAAATCCTCGTTTGTTAACTCCATGATCACCTCCATCATGATGCGCGCCACCCCTGAGGAAGTGCGCATGGTGCTGGTTGACCCCAAACGCGTGGAGCTAACCATTTATGAAGGCATTCCCCACCTGATCACCCCCATTATCACCAGCCCCAAGAAGGCTGCTGAAGCCCTGGAATGGGTGGTTAAGGAAATGGACGCCCGCTACGACGACCTGGCCTCCTTTGGGTATAAGCACATTGATGACTTCAACCGGGCAGTGCGCGCCGGCGAGGTACAGGCCCCTCCCGGCTCCCAGCGTCAGATCGCGCCCTACCCCTACCTGCTAGTGGTGGTAGATGAGTTGGCTGACTTGATGATGACCGCGCCTAAAGACGTGGAAGCCTCAATTCAGCGCATCACCCAGCTGGCGCGTGCGGCCGGTATTCACCTGGTGCTGGCCACCCAGCGTCCAGTGGCGCAGGTAGTTACCGGTTTGATCAAGTCCAACGTGCCCTCACGTCTGGCTTTCGCCACCGCCTCACAGCTGGACTCGCGCGTAATTTTGGACCAAAACGGGGCCGAGTCGCTCACCGGCCAAGGTGACGCCCTCTACTTGGGCCCGGGCGCCTCCTCACCGATCCGTGTGCAGGGCAGCTGGGTTACTGAGAAGGAAATCCGCACCGTAGTTGAGCATGTTAAAGACCAGCTCCAGCCCAGCTACCGCGAGGATGTGATTGTCCCCGAAACTAAGAAACGCATTGAGGAAGAAATCGGTGACGACATGGACCTGCTGTTGCAGGCCGCCGAGCTGATTATCACCAGCCAGTTTGGCTCCACCTCAATGCTGCAACGCAAGCTGCGAGTAGGTTTCGCTAAGGCCGGGCGCCTAATGGACCTGCTCGAATCGCGTGAAGTGGTGGGCCCCTCCACCGGCTCTAAAGCCCGCGAGGTGCTGGTACCGCCCGAGCGCCTGGAAGAAACCCTGGCTTGGATTAAGGGCGAAGGTGACGCCCCCAGCGACGACGACGCCCCCGCCCCGGGTAGTCCCGAGGATCGCGGGGATGGGTTTGCGGCCGCCGGTGCGGTTAGCGCTGCCAGCGTCAGCTCCTATGGGGCTACCGGGGCGTTTGCACCCAACCGTTACGCCACAGCCCCGGTAGGTAGCTCCGATCTGCCTGAGAGTGAATCCTGGGATGATGACTCAGACTCTGAAGACTCCGAGGACGCCTGGAGCCTAACCAATCGCGGCCCCTCCTGGTAAGCGCGCGGCACGGCGCTAAGCGCATAGCGGTGCGCTAAACAGGCGCCGCGTTGCGCTGAAAGCGGCGCCAGGCGGGCGCGTTTAGGCAACAAAAAAGCTGGCCTATAAGGCCAGCTTTTTCGTGCTTGCAGCAAGGGCTAAGTGCTGGGCGGTAACGCTTGAAGCGCCGGGTGCCTTAGGGGCGCAGTAAGGCTTTGAGGTCGATCTGCCCGGTGTAAAGGGCTTTACCTAGGATCACCCCGCACAAATTGAGGTGGCTAGCAGCCAAATCCTGTAAGGCAGCAATATCGCCCGCGCAGCTGACCCCACCTGAGGCGATCACCTGCGCACTAGTGGCGCCGCTAAGCGCCCCCAGCAGCGGCAGGTTGGGCCCTGATAGGGCGCCGTCGCGCACCCGGTCAGTAACCACATATGCGCCAGTGCCGGCCTCATTAAGCGCCGCCAAAATTGGCTCTAGCGGCCCCACCGGCCCGCCCTGGCCGCGCGGATGCACCACATAAGCAGCCAAATCCGCACTGGGCGCGGCGCTCGCGGCTGACACGTCCAGGCATACGTTGAGGTGCCTACCAAAGCGGCCCACTAAAGCCGTGGTGGCGGCTAAATCTTTAAGCGCCCCGGCCCCCAGATTTACCCGCTTGGCGCCGGCAGACAGAGCCCGCTCGACGTCGTCGGCGCTGTTAACGCCCCCGGACCACTGCACGCTTACGCCCGGGTGCAGCCGCGCCAAATCGGCGATAACCTGCGCCAAAAGCGCCGCGTTAGAGCCGCGCCCAAAGGCCGCGTCCAAGTCAACCAGGTGAATCCAGTCGGCGCCCGCCTCCACCCAGCGCAGGCAAGCGTCCAGGGCAGAGATGCCCACGCCGGCGTCGCCCCCAGCGCTAGTGCGGTGGGTGACGGCTAGGCCATTGGCGACGTCGACAGCAGGCAGCAGCCTAAGCGGACCTACAGCCACGGCTAGGCCTTGGTGGTGGCCGCGCACATGGAGGTGAAAAACTCACGCAGCTGAGCGCACAGCTCATCTAGGGGCTGGTTAACTCCCGGGGCGGTGGCCTGCAAAGCAGGGGCACCTGAGCGCTCCTGGGCGGCCACAATCTCCTCAGTGCGGGCAGCAATCATGCGCACAATCGCCGAGCCAGTAATGGCCCCATCGGCGCCGGCCACAATCGCGGCGCGCACATGCTTGGGTTTGGAAATACCAAAACCTAGCAGCACCGGGGTGGAGTTGTGCTCGCGCAAGGTGGGCACAGCATTATTGAGCCCCTGAGTTTGGGCCTCATTTTCCACGCCGGTAACCCCCACGCGCGAAACGGCGTAAACATAGCCGCGTGCAGCCTCAGCTACCTGCGCCAAAGTCTCCTCACTGGCTGAAGGCGGGGCAATGTAGACACTGTCAACACCTACGGCCCTAGAGGCGGCAGAGAAAGGACGACCCTCGCGGATGGGCACATCCGGGATCAGTACCGAATCAACCCCGGCGCTGGCGCAGCGCTCATAGAAGGCCTCCAAGCCCATAGCGATCGGGATGTTGCTGTAAATCAGCAGGCCCATGGGTACCTGCGGGTGCTTGGCGCGCAGGCGGCTAATTAGGTCAAAACAGTCGGCAATGTTGATCCCACGCGCAAACACACGCAGGTGGGCTTCCTGGATGGCTACGCCGTCAGCAACCGGGTCAGAGAAAGGCAAACCTAGCTCTAAAGCGTCAGCGCCGGCAGCGATCAGCTCGTCAATAATGCGTTCGCTGGCCTCCAAAGTGGGGTCACCCAGCATCACGAAAGGCACCATGGCGCCCCGGTTTTGCTGCTCGCAGGTGGCAAACATGCTTTCATAACGGCTCATTGATTTACTCCTTGCCCTTAGCGGCGAACGCGGCGTCTTGCTGGTGGGTGCGGTGGGTGCCGGTGCCCGCCTGGCCGTTAGCAACCAGGTCAGCGGCCCGCGAGACAGCGCCGTCGGTGGAGAAAGAGCCACCTAGACGCTCACGGATCTGGTCCAGGTCCTTATCCCCGCGTCCGGACAGGCACACCAAAATGGTTTTCTCTTCATCCCCGCCTTCACGGCGGTTTTGCTCAGCCAGTTTCAGGGCGTAAGCCAGGGCGTGGGAGGATTCCATGGCGGGAATAATGCCCTCGTGGCGGCTAAGCAGCAAGAAAGCCTCAATAGCTTCCTCATCTGTGATACCCACATACTTGGCGCGGCCGCTTTGGGCCAGGTAGGCGTGCTGGGGGCCAACGCCGGGGTAGTCCAGGCCGGCAGAAACCGAGTATGACTCCTCCACCTGGCCGTCATCGGTGCGCATCAGGAATGAACGCGCCCCGTGTAGCACCCCAACCTTGCCCTCATTAATGGGGGCGCCGTGGTGGTTGGTGTTTAGGCCCTCACCGGCAGGTTCGACGCCGTAAAGGGCCACTGCTTCGTCATCGATAAAGTCAGCAAACATGCCGATTGCGTTAGAGCCACCGCCCACGCAAGCCACCACCGCGTCAGGTAGGCGGCCAAGGCGCGCCAAAGTCTGGGCGCGTGCCTCGGTGGAAATAATGCGGTGGAATTCTCGCACCATGGTGGGGAAGGGGTGCGGGCCGGCAGCCGTACCCAGCAGGTAGTGGCTGGTGGCGAAAGTGGCGGTCCAGTCACGTAGAGCCTCGTTGACGGCGTCCTTAAGGGTGCCGCTACCAGCGGTGACGGGCACAACCTTAGCCCCCATCAGCTCCATACGCTCCACATTGGGGGCCTGGCGCACCACGTCGGTGGCGCCCATGTAAATGGTGCATTCGAGCCCCAGCAGCGCACACACCATGGCGGTAGCGGTGCCATGCTGGCCGGCGCCAGTCTCAGCAATCACGCGAGTTTTACCCATGCGCTTAGCCAGCAGAGCCTGGCCCAGAACCTGGTTACCCTTGTGAGCGCCGCCGTGCACCAGGTCTTCACGCTTAAGCAGGATGCGTGCGCCGCCGCCTAGTGGCAGGTTACGCAGCTGCGTAACCGGGGTGGGGCGGCCCAGGTAATTGTGCAAAAGATCGTTGATCTCAGCGATGAAGCTCGGGTCATCTACCGCCTCAAGGAAAGCCTGCTCAAGCTGGTCTAGGGCAGGAATCAGCAGCTCAGGCACATATTGGCCACCAAACTCGCCAAAGTAGGGGCTGATGCGGGTGTGCGCATCCGCGTCCAGGGTGCCCGCGCCAAGACGCTTAGAGGAGTAGGGCTGCCAGTCAATGGACTGGGCGTGGGCATCTAAACCAGCCGCGCCGGTGGTGGGCTGGCCGGCGGAAAGCTCCTGAGCGGCGGCGGCCGGGTCAGCAGCGCCAGAAAGGGCTGAACCCACCAGCACCGCATCCACGTAGGGGGCCAATAGTTCGACGTCGGCACGCTCATGCACCCCAGACTCACCCACCAGCACCACGCCACGCGGGGCCAGGGGCGCCAGGGCCGCAGTGCGGTGCAGGTCAGTTTCTAGGGTGCGCAGGTCACGGTTGTTAATACCGATAATGCGGGCGCCCAGGGCGGCGGCGCGCTCCATCTGCTCAGCCTCATCAACCTCAGTGAGCACATCCAAACCCAGCTGGGCGGCCAGGGCCGCTAGCTGCGTGTAGGCCTGGTCATCTAGCACTGAGAGCATCAACAAGATGGCGTCAGCGCCGTGGTGGCGGGCAGCAATCACCTGGATGGGGTCAATGATGAAGTCCTTATCCAGCACCGGCTGGCGCACAGCCTTAGACACGGCGGTCACATCAGCCAGGTCGCCGTTAAAACGGTCGGGCTCGGTCAGTACGCTGATGGCGGCGGCCACGGGCGCATAAGCCTGGGCCAAGGCGGCGGGGCTGTAACCATCAGAGATGATTGTGCCCAAGGTGGGGCTGGCGGCCTTACATTCCATGATCAGGGCCGGGCCGCCGGCGCGCGGGTGCAGCTGGCCGTCTTCACCCAAAGTGCGGGTGCGCAGGGCAGCCTCAAAAGAACGCTGCGAACGCTCCATGGTGGCGGCCTCTAGATGCCCGTAGCGCTCATAAAGCTCAGGTAGGCGGGCTTTGCGGGCCTCTACCAGCGAGTCTAGAACGGTGCCGGTTTGCCGTAGACGGTCGGCAATAGGTGTGCGTACTTGACGCTGACTCATCGATTTACCTCTCTTAAATACGGCCCAGGCGCTTAGGCGCTTAGCTCACGTGCCTGCGTGACGATCTTATCTAGGTGGCTGGCTACCGTGCCGTTAGCGATGGCTTCCAGCGCGGTTTGCACACCCTGGGCGAGGGTGTCTGCCTTGCCGGTTACGTACAGTACGGCCCCAGCGCTGGCGGCAATGGCATCGCGGTGAGCGGCTTGACCTGCGCCGTCGAACACGGCGCGAATTAGCTGGGCGTTAACGCTAGCGTCGCCACCAACCAGGTCAGCCACCGTGTAGGTGCCCAGTCCCAGCTGGGCGGGGGTTAGCTCATAGGCGGTGATTTCCGCTCCGCGTAGCTCACGCACCTGGGTGGGACCGTGCAGGGCGATCTCATCTAGGCCAGAGCCGTGCACCACCAGGGCGTGGTCTAGATTGGCGCTGGCCAGGGCGCTAGCCATGTCGTCTAGCAGGGCCGGGTTACCCACCCCAAGCACCTGGGCGCTGAGCGGGGCGGGGTTAACTAGCGGGCCGATCAGGTTGAAAACGGTGGGGTTTTTCAGGGCCGCGCGCACGGGCGCCACATAGCGCATAGCCGGGTGGTATTTCTGGGCGAACAGGAAGCAGAACCCGGTGCTTTCCAACAGCTGCACGCTGGCCTGTGGGGATAGATCTAGCGGAATGCCTAGGGTTTCTACCAGGTCGGCGGCGCCCGAGCGGGAGGAGACGGCGCGGTTGCCGTGCTTAGCTACCTTCACCCCCAGGCTGGCGGCCACCAGCGCACTGGCGGTGGAGATGTTGATTGTGCCCGCGCGGTCACCGCCGGTGCCCACCACATCCACTAGGCCACCCTGGCCCTTGGGGTAGGGGAAGTTCACGGCTGCGGCGCGGAAAGCCTGGGCGGCGGCGGCAATTTCTGCCGGGTCTTCGCCGCGTGCGTGCAGGGCGCCTAGGAAGGCGGCAATTTCGATCTCGTTAAACTCGCCGTTGGTGATGGCCGCAAATACTTCCACGGCTTGGCTTTGGCTTAGGACGACGCCGTTTAGCGCCTCACGTAGGGTGGCGGTGGCTTGGCTCATGGTTACTCCTTAAAAAATTGGTATTCAGCTTTTTGGGCGGCCGCTCAAGCCTGGGTGCTTGAGCACCCGGCTTAAGCGGCCGGCGTTTAGCGGGTTGCCGCTTACGCCTCTTGGGTTAAGAACGTGAACAGGGCACTGATTAGGGTGGGCCCGGCGGGGGTGAGGATAGATTCAGGGTGGAACTGCAAACCCACGGCGGGGGCGCTGGCGTGACGCAGGGCCATAACCACGTCGTCGCGCGAATGAGCCAAAGAAACCAGCTGCGCGGGGAGCTTGCGCGAGCCCAAAGAGTGGTAGCGGGCCACATCAATCCAGCCGTAAGGGGCCTGCTCGCCGCTGCGGGGCGCAATCACGCAGGGGGCCAGCGGGGCAAACTCAGCGCCAGCTTTAGTCACCAGTACCCGGTCGGTGCGCCCATGGGTTGGGCCCACCGGCGCCACCTGGCCGCCGCAAGCCTCCACTAAAGCCTGGTAACCCAAGCAAATCCCCAGGGTGGGGATGCGCTGCTCAAGAGCGTAGGCGGTTAGCTCCATTAGGCACCCGGCTTCACGCGGGTGGCCCGGGCCGGGGGAGGTGATCAGCAGCGGACGCTGACCAGCGGCTTTCTCAGCCTCGGTGGGCTCCAGGGCGGCGGTGAGCACAGACAGGGGGGTGGTGTTGCGGTAAACATCCACCTGGGCGCCGCGTGAAGTACACAGATCCACCAGGTTGTAGACGAATGAATCGCGGTTATCTAGGAAAACTACGCGCATGGCTCAGGCCTCCTTGCTAACTAGGTTGCGTTCAATACGCAGGGTTTTGCCTTGGGCGGCGGCAATTGCACGCAGCACGTTAGAGGCCTTGTGGGCGGTCTCGTCAGCTTCACGCTGAGGCACTGAATCGCTGACCACGCCCGCGCCAGCCTGCACAATTGCCTTGCCGCCGCGCGCGAAGGCGGAGCGGATCACAATGCAGGTGTCGAGCTCGCCGTCGCCACGCAGATAACCCACCGCGCCGCCGTAGGAGCCGCGCCGGGTGCCCTCATATTGGCGGATCAGCTCGGCTGCGCGCAGCTTGGGGGCGCCGGTGAGCGTGCCCATGGTCATGGAGGCACGGAAAGCATCCAGTGGGTGCAGGTCACTGGCCAGCTGCCCGGTAACCTCGCTTACCAGGTGCATTACTCGCGAGTAGCGGTCTACACGCAGCAGCTGGGTGACTTTGCGCGTGCCCGGGGCGCTGATGCGGGCCACGTCGTTGCGGGCCAGGTCTACCAGCATCACGTGCTCGGCTACTTCCTTGGCGTCGCTGCGTAGCTCCAGCTCTAGGCGGATGTCTAGCTCGTGGTCAATGCTGCCATCGGGGGCGAAGCCGCGTGGGCGGGTGCCGGCGATGGGGCGGATAGCCACCTGGCCGGTTTTGGCGCTGTGTAGCAGTGAGGACTCGGGGGAGGCCCCAAAGAGTTCAAAATCATCGGTGGCGATATAGAACATGTAGGGGCTGGGGTCAGCGTCGTGCAGGTAGCGGTAGGTTTGCAGGGGCTGGGGGCAGTCGATCACAAAGCCACGGCTGGGTACCACCTGGTAGGCGTCACCAATGGCGATATGCTGCTGCATTTTGGCCACCAGCTCGCAAAAGTCCGCGTCGCTCATGGTGGGGTAGGCGGTAATGGTGTCTTCAGCTGCTTGCTGGGCCGACGGCGTCTGCTGTGCCTGGGCGGGCAGGGCGTTAATGGCCGCCTCTAGCGCGTCCATCTGCGCACTTAACTGGGCGGCGTCGAGCGAGGCACCAACTAGCTGGCAGGAGCCGCTGGGGTGATCCACCACCAAAATGATGCGGGCGTTAAAGAACAGGTAATCGGGGCAGGTGTTGGCGCCGTCGGCAACCGACGGCAGGGACTCGTAAGTGCCCAGATAATCAAAAGCCACCGCCCCAGCCACCAGCGGCAGGTGTGGGTGCGCCACCACCTGATCAGTCAGGATCCGCAGCGGCTCCATGGTGGAGCGCTCACGCAGGCGGGCGTGCTCCTCAGCGCTATCTTCAGCCACGCTAGGCAGGTGCAAAACCAGTTCAGTGTCGCTTTGGTGGGTGATAGCAGAGCTAAGTTCCTGGGCCACAGCCTTAAGCGCCTGGGGGCCGTCGGTAGTATCCAGAGCTTTAAGAGTGACGCTGTCGCCACTGCAGGTGATCTGGGCGCTAGCAGCTAACACCGCGATAGTGGTCAGGTGCTGTTTAGAGGCAATATCGGCGCTTTCTAGTAGCACCGTGTTAGTGGGGCGAGAGCCGTCCTGGACAGTGTCAACCAAACCTAGCTGGGCTAGGTGGGCTAGTAGCGCGCCGCCGTCGGCATGGTATTTAACCGGGCGGGTGAAAACCGTTGGGGTATTAGCCATAACATTCCTTCTTGCCTGCGGCGAGCCGGAACGTAAAAGGCTCGCCGCGAGGGCGAGCCTTAAAACTTAAAACGCATCACGAAAGTGGCTCACCCGTTAAGGTAGCCACCACCAAGCACGGATCATGGATACGTTCTGCACGCGGTAAGCCTAGCATTCTTGACGCCCAGGTAAAAACCTAAGTTTGTCAGGATGCCCGTGGTGACGCTGAGCTGCGCCCGTGGTGACGATCAGATGGTGAGGCTGGCACTGTGCGTACGGTGACGCTGAGCTGCACCTGTGGTGACGATCAGGGGGCGCGCACGGTGACGCTAGCTATGCGTACTGATGCGAACAGGCGTTAGCGCTGATAAACGATGCCCTGCTTGACGCCGGCCACCACCTGCTCGGCGTCGTCGCCCAAAAGCAGGCGGATAATCTCAAAACCCAGCTCAGTGGCGGTGCCCATGCCGCGCGAAGTGATCAAGTTAGCGTCACGCACCACCGCAGCCTCACTCATAAGCGCCCCACCTGCGGCAATAGCATCCATGAAGCCGGGGTTGGCGGTAGCGTGGCGAGCCTGCAGAGCGCCATGCTCAGCCAGGATAGAAGGGGCGGCGCAGATAGCGGCTAGGGGCTGGCCGGCGGCGCTACGACGGCGCACCTCGTCAGTGACCAGGGCGCTGGCACCCAAGTTCAGCGTGCCCGGCATACCGCCAGGTAGGAACATTAGAGCGTAGCTGGCGAGGTCAACCTGGCTGGCCAGGGCGTCACAGCGCAAGTGAATGCCGTGGGAGGAGGTGACTTCAAGCGAATCAGAGATGGACAGCAGGTCAGCGCCAATACCGGCGCGGAACAGCACATCCACCACCGCCAGGCACTCGACCTCTTCAAGCCCATCGGCCACCATCACGGCAACGCGCTTATCAGTTACCACACTTGCAGGGGTAGGCATGGGAGCCTTCTTTCTACCTAGAGATTATGCCTAATGTGCAGTCTAATACCTGATCAGCTTCACAGGCCGGAGGTGGGGCAAGGGGAGGCGGGCTGGATCTTTTTGAAGCTTTGTGATGTTAGGCCTTGGCTGGGATCTCCAGCTTGGGGAGAGAGAGGCCACTAGCTCCTGGGTGCGCATGGAGACAGTGACCAGGCGCTTGATCAGGTCCACGACCGCGTCGGGGCGGCCGCGCTCGACGCCTACTTCGACACCGGCGCAGCTAGATAGTCAGGCTCATTCCCCTGTCGCGAAGCATCATAAAGGGGTTGAGACACTTCACCCCGAGCGCGACACACGCGTCGGGAATCTTGATCCGTTTCTTCGCTCTTGGTGCCGACTTTTCGTGCGTGACGACCACCCACCCATTAGCCAGTGCATGCGCAACGATCCAGGAGTCTGCAACGCGTTGAAACTCGCTGACTGCTGGCGCCTCATAGTTGTCTTTTGCCCACTTCATAACCTGCTGATAGCGAGCCACCACGCGCGAGTCAGGAGCAATAAAGTGTTGTCTATTCTGCTTCGCCCAGTCCTTGAGAGGATCACCGTCGCCCGCCTCACCCAGTTCGTCGTACACCGACTTGATACTCACGGCGTGGTGAGAGTCGAATAGCTGAACGAGAAAGTTCCAATATCCGGGGGCCAGATCGAACGCATAGTATGCGTTTGCCGCATCAATGAAGACGTTCGTGTCCAGGACGTACATCGCTCACACCACCTGGAGACGTCTGGCCAGCTCGTCAA
>ERZ773045.1020-NODE-1020-length-13168-cov-6.509494_pt1 | contig 13168 bp, 13 predicted proteins | sample MGYA00580635_ERZ773045 | MGnify/ENA primary metagenome ERZ773045 (study PRJEB29015, sample SAMEA2738115) | human oral metagenome | biome: human oral; feature: human-associated habitat; material: saliva | place: China | collected 2261 ...
AGCGCGACGAAGGCCAGCCCGACCGTGATCAGGATCAGCAGCCCGACCGCGATCAAAAGCGCGACGAAGGCCAGCCCGACCGTGATCAGGATCAGCAGCCCGACCGCGATCAAAAGCGCGACGAAGGCCAGCCCGACCGTGATCAGGATCAGCAGCCCGACCGCGATCAAAAGCGCGACGAAGGCCAGCCCGACCGTGATCAGGATCAGCAGCCCGACCGCGATCAGAAACGCGACGAAGGCCAGCCCGACCGCAAAGACGACCAGCAACCCGACCACGACAAGAAGCGTGATGAGGGTCAGCCCAACAAAGGTAAGCCTGATAATGCTCAGCCTGACAAGTGGCAGCCGGGGCAGAAGCCGCCTAAAAAAATTTCTAGAAAAGAGATGAGAGAAATCATCAGGCAGCGTACGCAAAAGCTCGCCGAGGAATCTAAAAAGAAAGTTAACAGTCGTTACACGCCCAGCCATAACAGGGGCTCTCGCTGATGGAGCCTTATACGAAAGTGTTCCTGGCGGGCACGATCACCGGGCAAATCACTGTACGTACCAGCCCTGATGTTGCCATGTTCAAAATTGAAACAGTTTTGGGGCAAGACAAGGCAACTGAGTGGGTTCAGGCTCAAGGTGATCTAGCCAGATTCGTGGCAGAGAAGAAATTCAAGCCAGGCGATCAGGTGTTGGTGCACGGTGAGCTTGTGCAGGGAAGCGGACAGGGCGAGTTTTTCACTCTAGCCCACCGTCTTAGTCATGATGAGTCAGCCATTTGGAGGCTAGCTCATGGCGCGTAAAGTACTGGCTATTGCCCGCACTAGCAGCGATGAACAGGCAATGACGCGGCCTTTTAAAGGTTTAGCTGATGTTGAATTAATCGATGCTAGTAGCGGGCAGGCCCGCGCAGTTATCGCCAGGTACGGTATTAAAGCTCAACCAGCTTGGCTGTATCCGCTTGGTGAGAGCGTGATTGTGGCCGTGGGTAGCCCAGAACCTATTGTGCAGCGTTTACGCGAGCAGTTAGCTCGTGAGATGAAACCAGTCTCGGAGCAAAACCATCAAGTACACCAACCCTCACAAACTCACGACAAGCAAGTCAAGGATAAGGAACCCGGGCGCCGGTTAACCCGTCAAAGGGTTTTGGAGATGATGGAAGGCAGAGCTGACCAGCTACACCCGGTTACTCAAGTAAGTAGGATTAACCGCCGTCTGAGTATGGAGCGCACAAGAACAAGGGGCAGTGAAAGTGAGTAAAGGTAAGATTTTTTTCGCTTCTATCCTGGCTGTTTTAGCTTGGTGGTGTGCTAACAAGCTCACCTGGCAGGTGCGCACTGACCAGGAGGCGGGCCGTGACTTTTCCCAGATAATCGACCGGTTCACGCTGGATTTGACCGCCCACCCGTTACATGTCTCGTTTGCGGGGGCTGACGTGTTAGGTGGTTTTGGCGGGATAGCACTGGTGTTATTGATAGCCCTGTACATGTATGGGGCTAGGAAGCCCACCCGACCGGGTGAGGAACAAGGTTCGGCTCGTTGGGCTAAACCAAGCGAGGGCAGGAAGTTTGCTGGTGACAGAAAAACCGACATGCTGTTCACCCGCACCGAATCACTAAACCTTGACTCACGTAAAACCCAACGTAACCTAAATGCCCTGATTATCGGTTCTTCTGGCTCTGGTAAATCACGCTACTACGTGATGCCTAACCTAGCGCAAGCTAACACCTCGTTTTTGGTGACAGACCCTAAAGGTGAGGTACAGCGAGCTATGGGTCAAAGACTAAAAGATAAAGGCTATGAGATACGTAGTCTTAACCTGATTGATTTTGACCGTAGCGACACATTCAACCCTCTACGCTATTTCAACCCTGAGCAGGCTGAAGTTGACTGCGCTATCTTGGTGGAAAACCTGATTACAAACACCTCGGGCCAAAAACCTAGTGGCGGGTCAGACTTCTGGGAGAAAGCAGAACGCGCGCTACTGACAGCGTTTGTTTCTTACATCTACTTCACTAAAGGCGCTCAAGGTACCTTGATTGACGTTGTGGACATGCTGGCTAAAATGCAGGCCTCCGAGGAAAGCGAGGAGGCTACCAGCGAGGTCGACGCGATTTTTAGTGTCGCTAAAGAATGCGTGGAAGTTTTCGATCAAAACCCTGACGAGTACGACGAAGAAGCTACCATAATGCTTAATGGGTTACGGTTTGCTTGTAGTCAATACAATATTTACACTCAGGGCGCGGGGGAAACCAAGAAAAGTATCATTATTTCCCTTGGTGTACGTATGGCACCACTACATATGGCGCAGCTACGCCGTATTTTGGGTTCTGACACTATAGATGCTGACCAGGTAGGTAAACGTCGTAGTGCGATCTTCCTGGTGATCCCTGACAGTCACCAGGCCTTTAGTTTCATAGCTTCGATTTTTTATGAGCTGTTCTTTGAACGCAACATGTATCTGGCTGACCACAATCCTTCAGGTCGCCTAGAGGTGCCAGTTCAGTGTTTCATGGATGAGTTTGCGAATATCGGTAAGCTACCCTCGTTTGAACGTAAAATCGCGGTTATCCGTTCACGCGGTATTAGTACGTCGATCATTATGCAGACTTACGCTCAAGGCAAGTCACTGTACAAGGATGACTGGGAGACCATTGTTGGTAACTGTGATTCGCTACTGTTCCTTGGTGGTAACGAGCCCAGCACCACAGAGTTTATTTCTAAGCGTTTAGGTAAAGAAACCATTATCAGCCAAGACACTTCCGAGCAGAAAGGCACTAATGGTTCATGGTCACGCTCGCTTAGGTCTCAAGGACGTGAGCTTATGACACCTGACGAGATCGGGCGTCTTGACGGTGGTACTTGCCTGTACCTACTTCGCGGTATACCACCATTTAAATCACGTAAACTACAGGCCCCTGAAACTGGGTTTTTCGAATACATTCCAGTTGCTTCAAACACTGAAGTGGAAGTGCAGGAATCCCCGAGTGAAGAGGTTGGTAGTGGTTGGCTAAACGTCCAGCCAGCTATGGACTAGAATCCTAAACGCTGCTTTCTAGACAATGTCTTGGTGTGTTGTTGGTGGCGTGGCACTAACGAGAACACTGACGGGGTTTGCCTCAGTACTTGCTCAAAGAGACTGATCTGTCGGTTTGGTCTGAGGCGAATCTTGATGATATTGCTGATGAGCTTAATGATCGCCCTTGTAAAACGTTAGACAAGGATATGGCCCCAACAACCCCTATCTTTAGGGTTGTTGGGGCCAAGCGTTTTATAGGCCGCGTGCCACGGCGGCGGCGGCGTGTAGCCAGGCTGCTCGGGTGGCGGGTGCTAGTTTGTCTGAGCGTAGCCATTGTTCGCGCATGGCCCGGTCATAGGGGATAGTGACTACCTCACGAGCGATACCAGCGAAACCATCCACTAGTGAGGTAGCGGGGGGTTCTTCACGGTCTGCTTGCGAGATAACCACTACCGCGTTAGCCGCCAGGGCCGCGCTACGCTCATCGCGGCTGGATAGGCCCTGTAAAAGTAGGCGCCCGGCTTCTGCATGATCGGTGCGGGTGGTTGTGGCAATAACGATCTGGTCAGCGTGGCTAACGATACGTAGCCAGAGACTGTCGCCTTCATCGTTACCGGTATCCCAAATAATCATGCGGTAGTAGCGGGTTAAAACCTGCTGAATACCGTCTAGTTCTTCGGGGGTTAGTTTCTGCTCGGTTGATAGTAGTAGCGGGTTTGAGCGTAGAACATCGAATTGGTCGATGGTTTGGTGGTGGGTGTAGGCGGCCACGTCACCGTTACGGGCTGAGGGGTCCATTAAAACCTCAGTTTGCGGGACCATATCCAAGATGGTGGCGTTGTGTGGTCCTTGTTCGGTGCGCCAGCCTAGGGTGCCGCGTGTGACGTTACCGTCTGCTGCTACAACCGACCCTGAGCCTAAACGCGCGAAATTACTGGCCAAAAGAATGCTGGTGGGGGTTTTACCGGCGCCGCCTTTACCGTTGAGTACTGCGATTGTGCGGGGGCCGGGCCAGTGCTGGGAGACGGTGCGTTCATCCTCCCATTGCTGACATTGGGCTTGGCTGGCTTGGACTTTGAGGCCTAAGCGGCCAGCAACAGCGCGCCAACCAGTTGGTTTAGGGCCACCAGCAGAGCTTTGGGATAAGAAAGAATCAGGGCGAGGCCGTGAAACGGGTGCTGGCGCAGTTCCCATTTGAAACGACGGCGCGTTTTGTGGGGTGAGGGCCTGCTGCGGTGCGTAGTTAGCAGGGACATCTTGAAAAGTAGGCTGATTCACTTGGTTAGGCATAACCTGAGGTGCCTGCTGGGCAGGTGCCGGCTGATACACCGGCATTCCTTGGGGTATTGGTTGCTGAGGCGCAGGCGTTGCCATGGCTTGCGCTGGCTGGTTTACCTGGGTAGGTGCAGGCATTGGCTGAGGAGCCGAAGCTGGTGCTGCTACTGGCTGGGCAGGTGTAGCCGGTGCAGGCACAGTTGGCATTTGGTTTACAGGGGTGCTCTGGGACGTGGGTTCGGGGGTTGGTTCTTCGGCCTTAGCTAGGCTGATAGCTCCTGAAGGAGTTATCAGCAAATGTGTGAGCCCAGAGGTATCCTTAGCTGCCACGCGCAAAGGTTGCCCTTCCTGGCGAGCGCGAGCAGCAGCCCTCCCCAGCAACAAAGAACGTAGCTGTTCCTGGCTGCTAGCAGTTAAAGACTCAACCCCGTTTTCATCCTCATAGCTACCTGAGCCATCAGAACCGATCGTTAATGTAATCATTTTTGCCTACTTATCACTGATTTCCGGATACGTTTTTTTGATTGCCTCAACGACTAGGGCGGTAACCGAAGTGTCGCGTTTAGCTGCCAAAATCCGTAACTGTCGAAACATATGAGGCGTCATAGCAATCTGCGCACGATGCGAAGGTGTGCGCCGGGGAAGGGGGGCTGGGTCCTGCGTTGACACATCGCTAATCATAACAGTAAGACGTAAATGCGTCTTTACGTTTTTACTGGTTGGGAGTAGCCTTAGCAGTGGAAAGGGGTAGACCATGAAGAAAATGCCTATGTTTATGTCAGTTATGGCGTGCGCTGCGTTAGCGCTGTCTGGCTGTGGTAATAGTGTTTCGGATGATAGGGCGCAGGCTTACGCTTCGCTTTCATCTATGACCAACCTGGAACAAGATGAGGCTCAGGAATATAAGCAACGATTGACTACAGCCCCTGATTCGGCTGCAATTAAGAGCATTCTTGCTGAAGCTAAAACCACTAATGAACAAAATCGGGCTGATGCAGATGCTGCTGCTGCCAAGAAGGCAGCTGATGACAAAATTGCCAAGAAAACCGAGGCCGCTCTCTCGGGTGTGACTTTGGTAGGGCTGAGCGATGAGTGTAAAGGAATAACCCTCACGCTCAAGGCAGATAAAACTTGGGATATTGAAATCAACAGGACTCCCAATAATTGCATAGGGGAACCTAAAGGTAAAAACTGGAAAATCGTAGTGAATGATCAACACGAGGGTAAGCCAGTGTTGCGTTTCAGTGAGGATGCCATAGCGTATGTGGTGACGCTTAATGGCGATGGCACGGTTTCTCTCGAAAACTCAGGCGTATACAAGTTTACTATTTCAAAGTAGTTTGTTTGAGGTGTGGGGGCGTGAAGTTTTATTGGCGCCCCCACACCTTCACTTACTGTCCCACGATTGATTTAGCAATCTTTCCAGAACTTAAAATTAAAATCATAAGTAGTGTCGGGGCGATAACAAACTGTGCATAGTTGCTAAACATCCAGTCGTTAAGTGATTGCTTAGCTCCGATGCTGGCAAATTTTCCTGAGAAGTTTATAAATTTAGTGTATATAGCCACAGCCATCATAAGTGTAGCTGCTTGCAGAGATACTGCCGCGTATTTTTGCAGATAGGATATCCCTATGCTTTTAGTGTCTGGATGTCCTAAAAATGCAATCGGTAGTGAAGCGAACGCAGTCATAATATAAAGTTCTGCGAAGCGTACAATCACCATTACCTGTATGACCACTTGTGCTGCAATTGTAATTATAAACGGTATTAGCAGCATCATTACTAATCCTGCCTGGTCTACAGTTCCAGCTTTATCTACTAATTTATTTATCTTGTCTGGTAGGCCTTCAGAGTCATATTTTTTATTAGCATCTCTGGCTATGTTTGCGATAATTTTTGTAGACACTTCATTGATTGCATTTAAAAACATCATCGAGTTTTGAGCGGCAACCACTAGCAGCGCTGACTTAAACATGGTTGCAGCAATGATTTTGACCCCCATCTGGTGGTCACCTTCCATATGGGTTGCATTGCGCGCAAGTTCAAGTACTAGAACAATGGAGATGACCACTGCGGAAATTGGCAGTACGGCTGTGGAATGAAGATCCGTAACAATTTTATAAACCGCCGGATTGTGGCCCTTTAAACTATCGGATAGGCCATTTATGTTGCTTGTATCTAGCGATACTAACGCTTTTAGCATGTATTTAATCATGCCTTTCATCGTGGCTTTTTCACACTTCCTTTAGTAGACGCAACGTTAGGGGTAACAGTTGCGTTAGGACTAGCTTTAACGCTAGGGCTAGCGGTCGGTGTAACTGTTACTGTAGAAGTAACTGTGACGGTGGGGGTCACCACAGGGGTAGGAGTAGAGACTGGGCGCATGGTAACCGTAGCCAGCGCTAACACGACCAGGAGTTGAATAACCCCCAACACGATTACAGCTCCCATGGGGGCAGGACGATGTAACCAGACAGGTGCTTTACCGGCTACCCCAGATGTGCCTTGAACCTGAGGGTGGAGCTTGAGTTGGGGTATGGCCTGAGCTTGAGGCTCAAATGCGGCCTGAGGCTTAGCCTGTTGTACTACAGACTGAGGAGTGGTCTGAGGTGCAGGCTGCTGCAGGGTCATAGGATTTTGGCCAATGGCTGGATTAACAGTTAACCAAGGATTGACCGCTGGTACCTGTTCACTTGGAGGCGGATCAGGAGAAAAAACTTCACCAATCTCAGGTTCACTATCGTGGCGTCCCAACCCAGGCAAGCGAAACCCGCGTTTAGGGGCTGCGGCCTCAACCTCAGGGGCTGGGGGATCACCCAGGCCAGAAATATCACTTGCGCCAAGCGCATCAACAGCCCAATCAGATAAAGACCTATATGTGGCAGGATGATCAACAATCTCGTCTAACAGATCATAGCTAAGGTGCTGCCTATCAGATGCGATCGCCCAAAGTTGCTGAGCAGTTAAATCCTTATCAAGCCTCATAACAAACCCTCTTCCCTTTTAGAGTTTTGGCCATATAACAGCCGTAGCCTTATCAACTTTTCCTTTAGCGGGCATCTCAACCACCCACAATGACGTGTCCGTAGCTATAACCTCGGTCCCGTCATTGTGGGGAATATGTAGCCGGTAAGTAACCATCACGCCCACACCAATAACGTGGCCGTCATTAGTGGAAGTAGCTGGCTCGTCAACCTCTAGTACCTCAACCCAAGCCCCCGGAATCTGGCCAGACATGCTTTGCCAGATCGGTTCTTGACTAGCTACAGCCTTGCTGCAAACCTTGCTAAGACGCTTTTCACGCTGTGAAGGGCTCTCAGTTTGCTTCCAGGGCACTACTGCTTTAACCGTGGTGATAGCCAAGGTTTTTTGTGCTTGGGTGGGGTTGAAATCTTTCGAATACCCATCTATCTGGGTAGGTGAAGCCCCCTCACCACTCTCGCTAGGTTCGGTAGTCTCGCTACTGGTGGAAGCTGAAGCTGCCAGGGCAGGTTTTAAAGCAGCCTTTTCTTCTTTTCCGTGGTTGAAAGCTGCCCAAGCCAGGAATCCACCTAACCCAACAACCACAACCAATATGGCCACAATCAAAGCCACTAAACCACGCTGACGACCAGTCACCGCATTTCACCACCTATCAGTACCAGTTATGTGTTTGCCAAAAATCCCAAGCTTGGCATGGGCTGGCGTAGCGTTCTTTGATATAGCCCAGGCCCCACTTAATTTGCGTTACCGCGTTGGTACGCCAATCGGGGGCGATTGAGCCCATTTTGTCTGCTGGTAAAGACTGGGGGATTCCATAAGCACCTGAGCTAGGGTTTTCAGCCGCGTAATTCCAGTTGGATTCTCTAGTCCATATAGTTTCAAGGCACTGGTATTGGGCCTCATCCCACCCATAGGCGGGCAGCATTGATTTAGCAGCTGCTTTAGCTGCATCTGGAGTTAAAGGTCCACCCACACCCGCATAGCCCCCACCGGGGTTAACAATCGAGGAGTCACCAATCTTTTTAATCTTTAGCTTTGAGTGTGGGTTGTGCTTGATAATGGCCTGGCCAGTAGACACTAGTTGGCTTAGTGCGTCGGCAGTGTATTTCGTTATGAAATACTCGTTAGTGCCATAGTTTTCAACGGTTATAGAGCCGTTAACTGACACCTGGCCTATATAGGCCACATGCCCGAACTGCGCATGCCAACGCCCGCCCTGTGAGCCGGGCTGGAACGAAATAATGTCACCAGGGCTTGGTTTATCAGTTGTAACCCAGCCAGGCAGGGCTGTGGGAAGACCCCATTGGTAGCCATTACCGCCACTAGGGGTTGTGTTGCGGTTAACGTGTTTCCACGGCTCGTGTAAAACCCCATCATCACGGTTAACCCGCCAAATCACGAAGTCCGTGCAGTTACCGAAATAGTAGCCAGTAGCATTGTTTGCTTCGTTAAAGGGCTGGTCTTTATACGGGTAATCATTACCCATGCCATTAGCCACCACACCCGCAACGGCCACAGTAGCTTCAGCTTCTTTTTTAGTTTCCTCTATACCGGTAATCCAGGATGGTAAAAAACTAGAAATTATTGACAATACTAACATAACTAGTGCGAGGGTAATGCAGATTGCCAAAACGGCGCCAGAAATTTTAGCTACAACTAAACCTATAATTCTAGAGATTATCCCAGCTACGTTCCTGGCCGCCCAGTTAACCACTCTCCTAGCTGCACGTGCGGGTGCGGTTTTACCGGTAGCTAGTTCTTTGTAAACCTGGCGGCGGGCTTGACGTTTAGAACGGGCCCCAACTACGCGGCTAGTTAGGCTATTAATCTGGGCTTTAGTGGGTTGCTTTAAAGCTCGGCGAGCAACATTGTTAACTTTGGTGTCAACCTTGCTCCCAAACTTTTTGCCGATGGAAGTCCCAGTGCTGCGGCCTAGACTAGAAGCATTTTGTAGACTAGTTTTAACCGCCCCACCCTGGCTATCAGCCAACGTATCATTATTATTCCTATTGTCGACGGGGGCTTTGATCTGTTGCTTAAGTACATCATAACTGGTTTTTCCTACTAGTTCAGCGCTTTTAAAACCAACTTTTGCACCAAACTTAGTTACCTTAAAGGTTTTTTTGAAAATGCTAGTTGTGCGTGAGTCTATATGCAGTCTACTGTATTTATCTTGTGTGACAATCGTGTTAGACGGTTGTCTAAAATTCAGGGCCATCGCTAGAACACCTCACCAAACTTTGTGGTGTAAAGCTGGTAAAGCTTGGTTGAAGTAGGAATACGCGAGTCAAATGGCACCATGGCCACACCCATCTTCAACAACCCACAGCCAGGCCCAACATTTTGGAAATAGCTGCGGTGCTTATCCGACCAGTGGAACAAAGACTGTAGCGTAGAAGCATCAGTCGCAGTCTGGTTAAGCAAAACCAGACTGTCAGAGTTAGCCAACATAAGCCGGGCACGCTCACTAATCAGCAACTCTTCAATATTTTGAGTTAAACCAGTTGGCATCAACCCGTACTTACGTGCACGCTTCCAAATCATCTGGCAATACGCGCCCGCGTACTCGTTAGAAAACAGCAGGTGGAACTCATCAATATAAAGCCAGGTACGCTTACCCAAGCTACGGTTAGCCTGTACCTGAGCCCAAATCTGCTCCAAAACCACCAACATACCAAATGTTTTCATGTCCGACCCAAGCCGGGCGATATCGTAAACAATCACGCGGTTAGACGTATCAACGTTGGTTTGCTGGGAGAAACCAGAAAACGAACCAGAAGCGTAAAGCTCTAGGGCGGTAGCGATCGCTTTAGCCTCGTCTTCAGGCTGAGCGTTTAACTCTTCAAACAAGGTGTTAAGTGTGGGAGGAAGTGCCCGCTTATCTTGCAAGAAACGCCCGTAAATGCGTGTCACGCACCGGTCAATGATCGAGCGTTGAACCGGGGTTAGGCCACCAGCCCCACCAATAAGCACTTCACATAAAGACAAAATGAACTCGGCTTTAAGCTTGATCGGGCTACCATCATCGGCGTTAGCGTCACGATCCATGTGCAGCGGGTTGATACAGGCAGTAGAACCAGCGCTAATCTCGATACGCGTGGCCCCCATAGCATCACCCAAAGCCACATACTCTTTTTCCGGGTCAACAATGATGATGTCATCATCTGTGCCAAGGAAAGTTTGGAAAGCTTCACCCTTACCAAACTGGCTCTTACCGGCACCAGTAGTACCCAGGATGAAAGCGTTACCGTTCATGGTGGCAGTTCTAGAACCCACCACCAGGTTTTTAGAGATCGCGTTAACCCCATAGAACCGCCCGCCAGGCTGCAACAGCTCTTGGGTAGTAAACGGCACCATCACGGCCACGGTAGCCGTGGTCAGAGTCCTGAAAATCGGTAACCTACACACCCCCAGGGGAAGGACCGCGTTAAGCCCATCTTCCTGCATGTATTTGAGGGTTTCAAAGCCGCAAGATTGTTTACGGCCCGCAGCGCGTACCTGTTCAACAGCTTCGGCTAGCTCTTCGCGGGTCTTGCCTGAAACACCAATAACAATCGTGGTAGTGAACAGTTTTTCGTTACTAGACTCAAGCTGTTCACGCAGTTCCAGGGCCTCTTGACGGGAAGCAACCAGTTCGTGAGGAATAGATTCCTCACCATTACCCTGTTTACGGGCTTTACGTAGCTCGTTGCTACGCTGCATTTCCATCTCAGCGATCTGGCGTTTAACCAGGTCTAGGCCCTCGGCATGGTCAAGCGGGCGGAAATGTACTGCCAGGGCCAGCTCACAAGTCAGCTCGCTAAGATCTTTCATTAACCGGTCTGACAGCCAAGCAGGCAGGTCACGTAAAACCAGGGTCTGGTAGTAAGAATCGTGTTCGTTAGAAAACGTGATCGTGGCAGGGTTTTCCCGAAAATCAATAGCCCAGGGACTGACCACGTCTTTAGTGGTCAAAGTAGAACCAATCAGGTCGTTATAAGTGAAACGGAAAGGCTGGTTGGGGCGCAAAATATCATGCAGCAACCTGACGCGTTCTTCACCGCTAACCCGCTCAGCTCTGCAACCGCCAACTGAACGCAGCTGGGCTATGCTTTCCGTGGCCACACGCGCTAAAACTGAAGTCGCGTGCTCGAAATCATCAGCCTCAACCGTGATAGTCACATACTTATCAGTGATCGTGTTGTTACGCCCCGCAGCCAGGCGGGCGTTAATCAGGTCGTTATACTCCCACCGGTATACGTCACGTCCATCACCGCGTGGTGAAAGCGAGACAGCTTTACTAAGTGTTTCACGGTCAAGGTGGCGGTTAACTACCGTTAACTGTACTGACTGGCCAGCATCAAAAGAGTTAATGAACTGGGCGTACTGTTCGATAATGCCCTGCTGGTCATCCTCAGGGGCCAGCTGGTAGTCAATGTCTTCCAGTTTTAACGTAACCGAGTAATGGCCGTCTCCTAGTACGCAAATACCAGTATCGGTCATAGCCTCATATTGGAGGGCTTTTTGGGCCGTGTTGCGTTTAACGCGCGAAACGTCCTTCTCGCTGCGCTTGCGTTTACCGGTCAAGTTCGAGGCTTCTGATGACGTCTCGTTTTGGCGGTTTTTGTTTGCGAAGAACATCCGCTGACCTTTCTGACGCGATCTCAGTAGAAAGCTGAGGGTCTTGCGCGTACACGCGCAGTTGTGTATTCCAGTTAAAACGCCACACATAACCTGCGTAACGCTCAAACGGTAAACCTTTAGGCCTGATCCACCCAACAGCCACAAAAGGCATAGTTAAAAGCGCAGTTAGCCACGAACCAAGTGACTCCTGGCCAATCAGGTAACAAGCAGCGTAAACACTGCTAACGACCACAAGGCCGCTAGCGGCGCAAGCTAGCTGACGCCAGCTCATGCCAAGCATTACTTTTGATTGGTATGCGGTGATTTCCCGGTAGACCTTGATTTCAAGGGCCATAATTTTTATGACAACGTGATAGTGCTAAACAGCTGGGCTGCTGCCACGATCAAGCCGCCACCAACAGCCTGCCAAACACCAGACTGGATTTGGGGGCCCTGGTGGTCACGCAGGCCACCAGCCAGGGTGATAACACCCCACACAGTCCATAGGCCACCGCCGATGGTTGCGAACTTAACGAAAAGACTCAGGGCCTGAGTCAAAATAGCGGTACCACCAGTAGGGGCAGGGTTAGCAGCAAGAATCAGATCGGCAATCATTTCAATCTCCTTGATAAATCAACAGCACTAACCATCCGGCTGGGTGATCGCGCTAACTCTGGATCATACACGCATATGCGCATATGCGTGTATGTGTATTAAAGTTGTTGACCTCTGCAAACCCGCTGCGAACAGGGGAGACTAAGGTTGTGGCCTAAGTGAGACAGGTTCAAACACTTATACCCGCTTTTGTGGGGAACCGTAATAAACACAATCGCCACCTTCCTGCTTTATCCCTGCTTATGTAGGGAAAACAACAACGTTTTTAAGGAAAATGGGGAGAGTTTGACCTGGTAGCTCCAGTGGTGGGGCTGCCAGTGCTTTAGTGTAGTACTCGGAGGCTAAAAATTACCCATTATTGACCTTTAGTGATACTCGCCATATTCCCGGCTTGAAGGGTGCGTGAATTTTAAGTGGAACCTTGGCTTTCAGCAGCGCCGGATCTAGATGCGATTGCTAGACAGCTTCGGGGTGGGCGAATAGGTTTTTGTATGGCAGATATTGCGGTGGAAGCTCGCGGGCTTAAACGCAGCTTCAACAAGGGCAAGTTTGTGGGGATTAAGCCTGGAAATTAAATATGGCCAGATTCACGCCCTACTAGGCCCTAACGGTGCAGGTAAACCACTACCGTGAAAATGCTGACCACGCTCCTACAGCCAGATAGTGGTAGCGTCAAAATCGCTGGCG
>ERZ773045.1028-NODE-1028-length-13130-cov-25.845277_pt1 | contig 13130 bp, 10 predicted proteins | sample MGYA00580635_ERZ773045 | MGnify/ENA primary metagenome ERZ773045 (study PRJEB29015, sample SAMEA2738115) | human oral metagenome | biome: human oral; feature: human-associated habitat; material: saliva | place: China | collected 2261 ...
AGGAAGTGAGAAAGGGATGGAGAATCATTCCGATAAAAATGGCGAAAACAGGTGCGCCCACAACTGGCAGGAATCCTCCTAAACCCCAAGAGATGATAGAAATGATCAGGCAGACTGACAGTCCTGCCCAATTTTTTGATAGAAATGACATAAAAACCTCCGAAAATAAACAGTTCTTATTGTAATCTTATTTGTCAGAAAAATAAAATAGAAAGTAGGAATATAGACCCAGCCCGGGGAGCGCACCACCTCAGCCTCTGCGCTGATAAAGGCCTTCGATATCCTTGAGGAACTTAATATCCTTCTCGTAGGTATCCAGCATATAGGGCCATACATACTGCATGTCATTGCGCGGCGGGTAAGAAAAACGGAAGTCATGGAAATGTATTCCTCATATCGATGTGGTGTGTGAATTGAAGAAAGAGACTATTGCTAGCTATATATTTCCTCAATTGATTTACTTCCAGTAATCTTCCAATAGCCATCAGAGTAGGTGAAAAGGAAATAGAAAGTATCGTCACTAGTCTCAGTGTTAGCCTTCATTGTGAGGTGGCCATTAGATTCCACGTACATAACAGTGCTCCAGAACCGGCGATGTAGCATACGATACATTTTCTTTGCTTCATCGTAGATAAGCGGGCCCTCTGGCTGGTAGCTATCCAGACCATCAACAGTCCAACCACCGCGCTGATAAAGACCCTGAATATACAGGTAGAACTCATATTCTTCTGCATCTTCCGTGACGTACTTGAACGCGTAGGAGCAGTTACCGGTCTGGATAGCGTAGTTGTGCGCCACAACCCAGTCCTTCATCATGCGGTAGAGGCCTTGTTCAGTCTCAGGGTACTGTGCGGGTTCCTTGCGGGGTTCCTGGACGTTCTGCGCAGGACCGTACTCGTCGGCCTTGCGGTACTCTCCGTCAGGAGCTTTAGAATTACCTGAATACCCGCGAGTTACTCTTGGGGTAGCGCTTGCCGAAGGTGACTCAGATACTGCGGCAGATGCCGAGGCGGTCTCGCTCGGAGCTGCGGTCGATGATGCCGAGGCGCTCGCCTCATTATTTGCCTGCTGGCCACACGCCGCAAGCAGTGCACCAATGCCCAGGAGCGTGCCGCCGCTCAACAGTGCGCGGCGGGTAAGAAAAACGGAAGTCATAGAAATACATTCCTCATATCGGTGTGGTGTGTGAATTAAAGGAAAAGGCTATTTCTCGTTTTGCAATTCTTCGTCTGATTTACTTCCAACAATCTTCCAATAGCCATCAGAGTAGGTGAAGAGGAAGTAGAAAGTATCGTCACTGGTGTCAGTGTTAGCTTCCATATTCAATGTACCGTCGGGTTCTACATACATAACGGTGCTCCAGAATCGGCGATGCAACATGCGGTACTTTTTCTTCGCCTCATCGTAGATGAGCGGGCCTTGGGGTTGGTAGCTGTCCAGCCCGTCAACGGTCCATCCGCCGCGCTGGTAAAGACTCTCGATGTACTGGTAGAACCCGTATTCTTCAGCGTCTTTCGTGATGTACTTGAACGCGTAGGAGCAGTCCCCGGTCTGAATCGCGTAGTTGTGCGCAACAACCCAGTCTTTCATCATGCGGTAGAGGCCTTGTTCAGTCTCGGGGTACTGGGCGGGCTCTTTGCGGGGTTCCTGGACGTTCTGCGCAGGACCGTATGCGTCTGCTTTTCGGTACTCGCCATCGGGGGCTTTGGATTTGCCTGAATATCCACGAGTCATAACAGGCTTCGGGGTGGTTGAAGCCGAAGCGGATGCAGACTCAGACGTAGCGGCTAATGCAGAAGCGGTCTCGGGCGCGGCAGTTGCGGTGGCTGCCGCCTCATTAGCCGCCTGCTGGCCGCATGCCGCAAGCAGTGCACCAATGCCCAGGAGCGTGCCGCTGCTCAGTATTGCGCGGCGGGTAAGAAAAACGGAAGTCATGGAAATGTATTCCTCGTATCGGTGTGGTGTGTGAATAAGGTGGCTGGTTAGAAACCGGAAGACTAACCAGCCGAAGGGAATAACCCGATAGCTGAGAAGCCACATGTGTTTCGAAAAGCTACGAAAGAAGTGGCTTCTCGGCGAACATGTGGCTTCTCAACGTAAAACCCACGGGAGGCTTTACATGTCGGGCCAGTCGCGATGCAACGAATACTCCGTATCCCCGTCACCGTTATCGTTCAGGTGCCAACGCTGACCAGTGCGAATATCGGCCTTGCGCAGACGCGGGTTCGGGTTGTCCGGCTTGCCCATGGTCGGGTCGTTCTTGCAGCCCCAGCGAGTGTCGTCGTAGCTGCAGTCACCGGCTACGCGGCCAACATCAACCCACCACACACGCACCAGCAGCGGATCGACAGTTTCCTTCGTCAAAACGACATCCAGAGCCTGCCAGTCGCCACCATCAACACGGAAACGACCAGAATAAGACACCGTCGCGTAGGCGTGGAAATTGCCTGAACGCTTATATACATAGCTGGTCGCGGTCTTGCGTGACTCTTCACCACGTGCCCTGCTAACCGGCTTGCCCATCGTGTAGAAGCTGCCCTCGTCGCCGTTACCGTACTGGATGGTCATCTGGGTGGGGTAGGACTCCATCTCCACGTGGCCGATCATGAGGTCGCCTTCCCAACGTGCGATGGGTGCGTCGACGTAGAAGTTAATCTGGTCGCCCTTGTAGACGTTGGGGTTGTCTTCGCTCAGGCCGGAGCCGAGGTTGTAGGACTGCTTCAACACAGGGGCCTGGATATCGGTTTTAGCGAATTGGTCCTCAATCTCTTGGAGCATTTCCTCAACGGTGGGACCCTTGGGCTGTGCAGGGTCATTAGAAGTGAAGGTTTTAGCATCATTAGGTTTGCAGAACTTTGACAGTTCAAACCCGCCCCCTCTTTTTACCGTCTGCACGGCCATTCCATCTTCTAGCGCATATTCCGAGTATTCTTGTTTTCCGGGACGGTAATCTTCCGTATAGCATGTATTATTTCCGTCAAGTGGCGCATAGTAATCAACGCCACCACTGTCTTTGTTGACGCTGTGGGTTTGATGTATTTCATCAATCCAATTATGGTAGGATCCACCTATTGGTTTTGCAGAATGCTCATTATTTGATGGCAAATCGGAGCGTTTTTCTTTGTCACGCGGATCAGATCCACCCTGACGCTGTCGTGGTTGACTAGGTACCCGTACACAATGCCCATTAGAATCTTTAGTTGTGCATTCTGCGCTCAAGGCAGATGAATTACCTATTAGCGAAAAAGTTGTTGCCAATATAATGCAAATAAAGATTCGCGGGTAATAAATTAGATTCATTTTATTTTACATTTCCTCTTTTGCCTTGCTTCCGGCAATTTTCCAATAGCCATCAGAATAGATAAAAAAGAAATAGAAATTATCGTCACTATGCTCAGTATTAGCCTGCATTATGAGGTGACCATCAGACTCCACGTACATAACAGTGCCCCAGAAACGACGATGCATCATACGGTACATTTTCTTTGCTTCATCGTAGATAAGCGGGCCTTCTGGTTGGTAGCTATCCAGTCCGTCAACAGCCCATCCTCCGCGCTGGTAAAGACCTTGAATATACAGGTAGAACTCATATTCTTCTGCATCTTCCGTTACATATTTGAACGCGTAGGAGCAGTCACCGGTCTGGATCGCGTAGTTGTGCGCAACAACCCAGTCCTTCATCATGCGGTAGAGGCCTTCTTCCGTCTCGGGGTACTGAGCGGGCTCATTACGAGGCTTGGGAACATTCTGAGCAGGGCCGTACTCATCGGCTTTACGGTACTCACCATCCGGGGCTTTGGAGTTACCTGAATACCCGCGAGTTACTCTCGGGGTAGCGCTCGCCGAGGGAGATTCAGAAGCCGCTACAGATGCCGAGGCAGATTCGTTTGGTGCTGCGGTCGATGATGCCGAGGCGCTCGCCTCGTTATTGGCCTGCTGGCCGCACGCCGCAAGTAGGGCGCCCAGGCCCACAAGTGTGCCGCTGCCCAGCAGGGTGCGGCGGTTGAGAATGGTCGAATCCATAGAAGGTACGCTCCTATCGTCGGTGATGGTGTGGTGTTTAGTTACTGGTCGGGCCGTTTTTCACAGGTCAAACTGACCACCGGAAGGAAAACAGCCCCGTAGCGCACCCAACAAACGCATCAATGCGTTATGGAACACTACAGTTACCACCCTACCGCATCTTTGTGTCTATTTGCGTTGCTTTGAGTGCAATAGTATCTGAACGCCAGTATTCGTACACATCAATGCTTTATGCATCAAATAAACCTACACTCACGAAGGCCCCGCCCCTGCAGAATTTGTGCCATGGTTTAGCGTCTTCGACCATGGCTTTTAACTACGACTAAAGACACTAACCTATGGCACAAATCCGTAAACTCATGACCGAATCCCTCTCCGCACCAGTAGATAGTCAGGAGCCGGTTATGGTTTAGCTTTTTTGGTAATGGGTTAGTGACTTTAGGCAGGGGTTTTGACCACCTCCAAAGACGCTAAGTCATGACTGAAATTGCTAAGTCATGACCGAACCTCCACCCGGTACTGAGCAGCCCAAACAAAACAGAGCAGCTTCCGCACCCGAACGCCCATGCCCTCGCATTCCCGACCTCCGCGTCCCAGCCCAGTAGCCCCTCCCGCATATCCCACCACCCCCTCCTCATGCCCGTAATGTGGCGGGCAACTCATGCGGCTCACGCGGGGTGTTAGACAGTACTACACTTAAAGCGGAAGTCACATCGCCGTCACTGAAGAAAAGAGTTTTTGTGCCCACCACGACCGTACACTTGACCGACCGCATCCCTCGCGTTTCTGCTGATGAGTTGCTGGCGGGTTTCCGCCCCTCTGAGCGTTTTGGTGAAGTGTCTTTTGATAGCTACATTCCTGATCCGAATCAGCCGTCGCAGGCTGAGGCTGTGCAGAAGCTGAAGGATTTTGGCGACAAGATTAATGGTGGCGGCGCTGGTGCCGGTTTCTTTGGTCGCCTGTTCGGTGGCAAGAAGAAGGATTCTACGAAGGCTGGCCTGTACCTTGACGGCGGTTTTGGTGTGGGTAAGACTCACCTGTTGGCGTCGCTGTGGCATTATGTGGATGGCCCGAAGGCGTTCGGTACTTTTGTGGAGTACACGAACCTGGTGGGTGCGTTGACGTTCCGCAAGACGGTTGAGGCGCTGAGCGGCTACAAGCTGGTGTGCATCGACGAGTTTGAGCTGGACGATCCGGGCGATACGGTGCTCATGTCTCGTCTGATGCGTGAGCTGGCCGATGCCGGCGTGAAGCTTGTGGCGACCTCGAACACTCTGCCGGGTGCCCTGGGCGAGGGCCGCTTTGCGGCTGAGGATTTTAAGCGTGAGATTCAGGTGCTTGCTTCGCAGTTTGAGGTGCACCGCGTGGATGGTGAGGACTTCCGTCATCGTGGCCTGCCCGATGCTCCGGAGCCTGTTGCTGATGATGCGTTTGATGCGAAGGTTGAGGAGGTGTTCGCCGGTAAGACGGTGGGCGTCGATAACTTCGCGGACCTGGTTGATCACCTGGCGAAGGTGCACCCGTCGCGTTACCGTCAGCTGATTGACGGTCTGCAGGGTGTTGCGTGGCGTGATGTGCAGCCGATTACGGAGCAGTCGGTGGCGCTACGTTTTGTGGTGTTGGCTGACCGCCTGTACGACAAGGACCTGCCGATTGTGTCTTCGGGTGTGCCTTTTGACAAGGTGTTTACCCCGGAGATGCTGGCCGGTGGTTACCAGAAGAAGTATTTCCGCGCGGTGTCTCGTTTGACCGCGCTGGCTCGTGAGGGCCTGCTGGGTGAGGAGGCGGAGCGCTAGTTCCGCTGTTCGCCGGGGCCGAGCTTTGGCCGGCTCGGGTTTTGATGCGCTGTTCTTTCTAGTCCCGTGAGACTCGAAGCTCGCCCGGTTTGCATGGTTAGCTTGGTTAGTCTGGTTTACCTGAACCGCGCCAACCCCTCTCATACGTGAAGACCCTCGCCGGGTCGCTTAGGAAGCACCCGGCGGGGGTCTTTGTGTGAGCGAGAACCTGGTACGTGACGGGGACATGGCGTGTCGCTCGCATGGTTTCTTCCCTTGTCAGAGGATTTTATGGGGGTAGATGTGGTTGGGGTGTATAATTCTGCGTGTAGCCTCCGCGAGGTTCTCGCAAAGCACCCGTTTTTGCCGCATGGTTGCGGGCTAGTTTCGGGTAGCCATTTCCCTACTTTTTCGTAGGGACTTTCATTGAGGCTGAAGCACGGCGCTGTCAAGAGTGCCCTCATTGCCAAATTTCCCTACTTTTTCGTAGGGACTTTCATTGAGGCGTGTTTTTCCGGCGCGTCGATAACCTGGTTTCGGTATTTCCCTACTTTTTCGTAGGGACTTTCATTGAGGCTGGTTTTTTGCACCCGGTGAAGACGGACGTACCGAGATTTCCCTACTTTTTCGTAGGGACTTTCATTGAGGCTCGCCAGCCCTTCGCGCGGAACCACAAGCTAGCGATGATTTCCCTACTTTTTCGTAGGGACTTTCATTGAGGCTTCTGCGGACGCGGTGCGGCGGTCGGGGCCGCCCTCAATTTCCCTACTTTTTCGTAGGGACTTTCATTGAGGCGGCTGATAGTAGTGATGAGGAGCTGGATAGCGAGAATTTCCCTACTTTTTCGTAGGGACTTTCATTGAGGCTCACTAACACGGTTGCGTTCGCCGCACCTACCGCCGATTTCCCTACTTTTTCGTAGGGACTTTCATTGAGGCTCGCCTATCACTTATACCTGGCCTGACTTTTATAAAATTTCCCTACTTTTTCGTAGGGACTTTCATTGAGGCTGAAGCTAAGCGCGCCGGTATCCCGCTGGCACAGCTCAAGATTTCCCTACTTTTTCGTAGGGACTTTCATTGAGGCGTTTATGTGGAGCAGCAGACCCAGCCCGTGAACGGAATTTCCCTACTTTTTCGTAGGGACTTTCATTGAGGCCCCTGTAGATGAACCCACCCCACCCCAGCCGGTTACCATTTCCCTACTTTTTCGTAGGGACTTTCATTGAGGCGGAACAGAACCTCGCGCGCGTTGATTTGGTAGACCAATTTCCCTACTTTTTCGTAGGGACTTTCATTGAGGCCACACTAAAAACCATGCGTGCAACTCTTGGGGTGGTATTTCCCTACTTTTTCGTAGGGACTTTCATTGAGGCAACATCGACCGCGGCCGCTTCTACCACTGGACCGGCAATTTCCCTACTTTTTCGTAGGGACTTTCATTGAGGCATGGACATAGTGGAGGAGGAAACCGACCCCCGCGAAGATTTCCCTACTTTTTCGTAGGGACTTTCATTGAGGCCGGTGGACTTGCGGGCATGGCGGCGGCTCTGGACCATTTCCCTACTTTTTCGTAGGGACTTTCATTGAGGTTTGCCAGCATGTCGTCGAGGCGTGGTGCGCGGCTACTATTTCCCTTCCTTTTCGGAGGGACTTTCATTGAGGTTATAAATGTAAGGGAAACAGAGAGGAACCCCTCAAAATTTCCCTTCCTTTTCGTAGGGACTTTCATTGAGGTGAAGAACACACCTAAGAACAGTAAGAGGACGGCTTGGATTTCCCTTCCTTTTCGGAGGGACTTTCATTGAGGTCTGTGGGCTAGGCGTTCGTGTAAGGCTGCCGCTGCATTTCCCTTCCTTTTCGGAGGGACTTTCATTGAGGGCTCAGATGCGAGCCGCCCGGTTGCTATGAGTCGTGCGATTTCCCTTCCTTTTCGGAGGGACTTTCATTGAGGCGGGACAGAAGCGCGCTTAGTACCAGCCTTGATAGCTATTTCCCTTCCTTTTCGGAGGGACTTTCATTGAGGGCCGTCAGCGCCGATAGCTCCAATCCATACCCAGCAGGATTTCCCTTCCTTTTCGGAGAGACTTTCATTGAGGGCGAATTCAGGGTACCGTCGAGGCTTGCCATAAAGATTTCCCTTCCTTTTCGGAGGGGCTTTCATTAAGGACTCACCGAGATGTTCGCCCCGAAATCTGAAAAACTATTCCCAGCTGCTTGTGGGGACTTTCAATAAAACAGATCAATATCCCCCCGTATGACCACGGGACCGTTTGTTCTGCAGCTTGAGGTGTAGACTTTCATTGAGGCCCGGCAAGGTCATCGGGGGTGAGTCCGTAGCTAAATTTTTCCGTTTCTCAACGGGGACTTTCATTGAGGCGATTTCCAGGGGTTCTTTGCCGCACCAGATTTCATTATTTCCCTTCCTTTTTGGAAGGGCTTTCATTGAGGCGCGCTCGCTGAGAGGGCAAGTGCGTATCTGCGTGCAACGATTTCCCTTCCTTTTGGGAAAGGCTTTCATTGAGGCCAAGGCGAATAATGAAATATTCTCAACTCAGCGATTTACCTACAGTATTTGTGGGGGCTTTCATTGAGGTTCAGTCTCGAAAAAGCTTGCTTGCGAGGTGTCTTGATTTCCCTACCTTTTCCTAGGGACCTTCATTGAGGCGGGCGGCTCATCCCTGCTTGCGCGGGAAACACCTCAACCTTCCCTACGGTTTTGTGGGGACTTTCCCTAAGACCTCCCTGCTCCGTTCCTGGGCTCGCCACAGCCCAGGAACGGAGCTTTTTCGCTATATAACGAGGTTAAAAAACCAGCTACGATACACATCCACCAGCTATTACCTGCATCATCCATGCATCCAAGTAGAAAAACTCAACACGCCGGAATAACGTCATAAACTCGCTGATAAGCCAAAAAAATCCGTCGCAGTGCTAACCTCAAAATCAAGCAGGCAGAGTAGACTGCTTAGCATATTCACTCACACAAGGAGACACCGATGTCTACCCCTTACAGTGCAGGCGACGAACTTCCTATTTCACTCGTCATGCACACCGTGTACTGCCCCCGCCGCGCATGGATTGAATCCAACGGCGAAAAGACCGACACCTCACAAATGCAAGAAGGGCAATCTGCACACAGGCGAGTCGACGACCCCAAAACATCCCGCGGCACACAACTACGTGCAGTCACCATCTCATCAGCACGTCTCGGACTCACTGGACGATGCGACGCCGTCGAACCCCAAGAAGACGGTTCTACCCGCATCATCGAATACAAAGCGACACCGGTACGCCGCAACGCATCCGTCACACCGGCCCACAGGGTACAGCTCGCACTTCAGAAAATCTGTCTCGAAGAAGCCGGCGAAACAGTCAGCGAATGTGCGGTGCACTTCACCAACCACAACAAAACCGTGCCCGTCGATATCTCAGACGAAGACATCCGCACCGCAGAGGAATACGTATACATCACCCGCGCACTCATCGATAGCCCGAAAGCACCGCAACCCCTCGAAGACTCACCCCGCTGCAGCTGGTGCTCCCACATCTCCGTGTGCCTACCCGACGAATCCCGCGGAAAAGAAAACATTACACGCGTCGTCGCCAGCAACCCCGACAGCCAAGTAGCGCACCTCACCATGCAAGGATCAAGGGCGACCGTCCAGCAAGGACGCCTTATCGTGCAGCACCTCGGCGAAACAACCAGCAGCATACCCCTTGAACGCGTGCACAGCCTCGTTGTTCACGGAAACATCGACGTTTCCTCCGCACTTCTACGAGAACTCATGTGGCGTAACTGCACCATCATCTGGTGCTCCAGCACCGGCCGAGTCTACGGCTGGTCGCAACCCGGCACCGGACCGAACGGCCTGGCCCGCGTGCAACAACATGTCCTCTCAGCGCAAGGGCACCTGCCCATAGCGAGCGCCATGATTGCCAGCAAAATCTCAAACCAAGCCACCCTGCTGCGCCGCAACGGCCATGCCGCAGACGTATGCCGCACCATGCGAGACATTCAGAAGCACACGCCGGAGGTCACCTCAATCCCGGAACTGCTCGGCCTCGAAGGTGAAGCCGCCTCGCTCTACTTCGGCAACTTCGCAACCATGCTTAAAGAAGATGTACTCGCCGAACTCGGCTGGACCTGGACCGGGCGGCAGGGGAGAGGCGCCAACGACCCCATCAACATTCTGCTGAACTACGCCTACGGGTTGCTCAGCTCAGAATGTATTCGTGCCATCCTTACCTGCGGGCTCGACCCGCATGCCGGGTTCCTGCACAGCAGCTCACGGAACAAGCCTGCGCTCGCGCTTGACCTCATGGAAGAATTCCGTGCCGTCATCGCGGACTCCGTGGTGGTGTCTCTTATTAACAGGAAGCAGGTCAAGGCGGCGCACTTCACCACGGTTGGCGGAAGCTATCGGCTCACACCCGAAGGGCGGAAGACCGTCATCGCCGCTTTCGAGAAGCGTATGGCCACGGAGATTACCCACCCCACCTACGGGTACTCGGTGACGTGGCGCCGTGCTATTGAGGTGCAAGCCCGCATGCTCCTGGGCGTAATTAACGGAACCACCCGCGAGTACACGGGGGTGACCGTACGATAATGCGTGACGACGCCCGACGAACACTCATCGCTTACGACGTTCCTGATGACCGGCGGCGCACCAAACTGGCCAAGCTCATTCTTAGTTATGGGGACCGAATTCAGTACAGCGTCTTCATCGTGGACGCGGCCCCCGCCAAGGTGCGACGCATCAAAGACGAGGTTCAGGAACTCATCGATTCGGACGAAGATTCGGTGCTCTTCTGCGACCTGGGGCTACTGGCCCGGCTTGATGAGCCGACCTTCAGCTACATTGGTAGGGCGCGCGAGGTGACAGAATCGGATGCGCTCATTATTTAGTGGCGTGCTGCTCATTCTCTAGCGACGCGCGGCAGGGGAGCGAAGGAATGACGAGTTTGATTGCGGACTGGTTGAGGGGGTGGGGATAATGACCTTTGGAGGCTTTCGTCTGCAGACACTAAATTTCTCCGCCTTCGGGCGGGGACTTTCATTGAGGCTGCACCCCAACGGTAAACCATGCCTCGGCTGCGGTCTGAGATTTCCCCGCCTTCGGGTGGGGACTTTCATTGAGGCGCCGCAACTGCGGGGGAGTAATGACCTCCACCTGTATTTCTCCACCTTGGGTGGTGACTTGCATTGAGGCTCACGATTCACTGCCCACGCCGCGTCGGCAACCTTGATTTCCCCGCTTTCGGGCGGGGACTTTCATTGAGGCGGCCCATCCCTGATGTGTGCCCTCTTCTTGATTGCCATTTCCCAGCCTTCGGGCGGGGGCTTTCATTGAGGCATCAGCGCCGCAACCTTAATGGGCTTGATGGTCTTATTTCTCCACCTTTGGGTGGGGACTTTCATTGAGGCCCGATGATGAGCAGGGCGAGGACTGCTGCGATGGCAATTTCCCCGCCTTCGGGTGGGGACTTTCATTGAGGCGCAGGTCATGATTTTGTCAAGAATGGTGACCGCTGGCATTTCTCCGCCTTCGGGCGGGGACTTTCATTGAGGCGAGTAGTCCTTATCGGATGGCACGATGTGGATAGATTTCTCCGCCTTCGGGCGGGGACTTTCATTGAGGCCCTTTCCTGATGTGCCAGAAAACGTGCTTGACTGACAGGGATTTCCCCGCCTTCGGGCGGGGACTTTCACTGAGATAGCAATCCGTCATATTTGCCGATACGGTCCAATGCCGATGTCTCGCCCTCGGATGACGATGCTGCGGTAGGCACAGATATTGCGTGATGTACACTTTGGATACGTGATCCGCGAGAATCTCATGCCATAGCAGTCTCTGCTACGCCATAACATGCTAGTTTTTAGCTAGCTATTTCTCCACCTCTGGGTGGGGACTTTCATTGAGGCATGGTGTTCAAGAACGGCTTCACCATCCCTAAGGCTATTTCTCCGCCTTCGGACGGGGAATCTTCATTGCGATTCTGGGTATGAATCGGGAAGTCTCACGTGGGTTGCATAACCCCGGTTTAGAAACCAGATTGGTTTCTAAACCGGGGCCCTTCTCTTTAAAACATGAAGACACGCTAGGTGCGGCACCTACTGCGGATTTCTCGTGGCAGCTATCTGGGTCTGAAATGACCAAATCGGATGCACATAATCTGTAGTAGCGCTATGGTGAAGTCATGAGCAGAGAAGAGAACCGATTGCGTCGCAGAGGAGGGGCGGGGATAATGAAGATATCTGGTGATTTCTTGGGTATACGCTTATTGCCTAATCCTTGCGCCTGCTATGGTGTGAGCTTTCATTGAGGTGCGTACTGTTAATTTAACTAGGGAAGTCATCGGAATATATTCTTCTGGGTTACAGAGAAACAAACTGAACCTAGAAGCTTTCTGTGCTAGTTTCCTCCTTCTGCTGTTGGGGGAGACTCTATTGGTATACGCGTAGTTTTAATTTAATTTGGGTCCAGGGTGTTGCTTGAATATTGCCTTAATGCTAAGGTTGAAGCATTAACTCGTTTGGAGGTCACTCCAGTAACCTGCTGAAGTGACTCTAACCCCGACCTTGGAGGTGAAGGAGAACGACCCCGCTTATGACCTAGACAAAAAGCCGCCCGCTACGCGAGGCGCAACGGGCGGCTTTTGTTTAATAAGTATTCACCGCATCAAGCGGTGGTCACGTTTTGCTGCAACAAAACACGACCGACCCAGTATACCGGGGCTCCGGAAAAGAATCCTAATTCCACCCCGATACTGACCGCTTGTGTGGCTACACGCCTACCTTCTGCACCCTGTGCCGTCACTCCCAAAACACGGGATGTGACAGCACAGGGGAGAAAGGGAAAGGCATACCGAATCAGTACCGTGACGAAAACACGCGCACCATTCGGAAAAGACAGGTAGCTTAAAGCTACACAACAAAAAACGTGCACAACCCACGCATCGACGCGAGATGTGCACACACTACCTAAGGAGACAACCATGTCCCAGAACATCATCACCCTCGCCGACCTCATTGAAAACGTCGAACTCGGCGGTGGCTCTGTCATCACCTCCGTCACCGAACTTGAATCCGCAGCAGGCCCCCACGCACCCTTGGCGCCCCCCAAGTTCGTTGATGGTAAGGGGAACGACAGTAAGTCTGTCTTTGCATTCGAAACCCGCTACATCGTAGAGAAGCCTGAAGACCAGGACGAACCCGAGAAAGAAGAAGATTCCAAGGACGCCGAAAAGGCCGTCAAGGGTAAGCCTCAGAAGGTGGTCCTCATCGACAGCAAGCAGTCCGAACTCAACCGCGCAGAAGCCGCCATCGAAC
>ERZ773045.1030-NODE-1030-length-13120-cov-5.447838_pt1 | contig 13120 bp, 10 predicted proteins | sample MGYA00580635_ERZ773045 | MGnify/ENA primary metagenome ERZ773045 (study PRJEB29015, sample SAMEA2738115) | human oral metagenome | biome: human oral; feature: human-associated habitat; material: saliva | place: China | collected 2261 ...
ACATGGCAGAACATCCTCGGAGCATGGCCATTCACTGCAAGCGCATGCAGCATCCTCGATGAGGCATACAAACCTGAATTTCCTGCCGAAAGGATCGACGTAAGGATCACCGCATTCATGACAGCTGCTGCGGCAGCAATACCTAGGCGATCAAACACCAAAGTAAATGGCGAATAGGCGATGTCTGATTCGGTATTTCTCAAGAGATTTGGATCGGTGAATGGAATAAGGGTTCCAATAACTGCGATCGCTCCGATATAGAAGAACATAATCCGCCAAAAGACCGACTTAATCGCGCGAGGAACATCTCGGCGAGGATTCCCCGATTCTGCTGCAGCAACGCCAACAAGTTCAGTGCCTTGGAAGGAAAAGCTCGCGATCATAAATACTGAAACCATGGGGAGAAGCCCCCCATGGAAGGGCGCATCGCCAATTCGCCAGTTTGCTAGTCCAGGAGCCCCATGTCCCAACACACCCCCGATCATTGCAATTCCGGCGATAAGAAAAACAATGATCGTGACGACTTTAATGGCTGCTAGCCAGTACTCCGCCTCACCATAGATACGTGCACTCAGCGCATTAAGGACCGTCAACAGTAGCAAGAATCCTGCGGCCCACGCCCAGCCAGGCACATCCGGGAACCAATAGGACATCACAATACCCGCGGCTACAAGATCCGCTGATACCGTTACTGTCCAGTTGAACCAAGAGTTCCACCCCATCGCAAAGCCAAACGAGGGACTGATAAAACGAGAAGCATAAGTTTGATAGTTGCCGACAACAGGCATATGAGCACTCATCTCACTGAGTGACTGCATAACAAGTAAAACCATGACGCCTACGGCAGCGTAGGCAACCAGAGCACCACCTGGACCAGCAGTTGATACCGTCGCTCCAGATGCGACGAATAAACCAGTTCCTATCGCACCGCCAATTGCGATCATCTGCATATGTCGCCGATTTAACCCGCGAGCCAAATCGGTACGTTCATGGTCAGGGGCCGAATCGGAAACAGATAAGTGTTGTATCTCAGACGTGTTGAGTGTTGAACAAGAACGCGATTCGTTCATTATCGAATTCCTCAGAATTATCGTGCCCATATCTAATGGTTCACGAGAGCAATCGAATTGACCTTTGGCGAAAGAGAGACGTACTTCGTGCCGCGCATCGTCATTGAAAGCGCAACATTGCTATAGAAAGGACCCGGGGCCTGTGTCGTCGCAACACCGAGCACAGACCCCGAGCCTTTTTCTTTCTCCTTTTCCCCCAAAGTTGAGGGAGGTACCCATTGCTTACAACCACACAACCGGGAAAACTACCGGGTTGTCTCAGGCCGAGCGTAGGGTATCTGCTCAGTCTCTCAGGCGGTCAAAACCTGAGCGACAAGCATGAGGCCACCGAAGCCGAGGACGAAAGCAACCATTGGCCAGACGAACTTAAGCCAGTGAGAGTACTTCATATCGAGCATCTGCAGCGTTGCCATAACCAGGCCGGTCGGAGCGAGGAAGAGCATCGCGTACTGACCCCACTGGTAAGCACAAACGATGATCCAACGAGGTATACCAACGGTATCGGCCAAAGGAGCGAAAATTGGCATCGAGAGAACGGCAAGGCCCGAAGAGGACGGGACAATAAATCCAAGGAAGAAGAAGATCACGAGCATCGCCAAGATGAACAGCGGACCGCTCATACCTTCAACCATATTCGAGGAGTAGTACAGCAGGGTATCGGAGATCTTGCCTTGCTCCATGACGTAGTTGATACCACGAGCAAGACCAATGATCAGGGAGACGCCCACCAAGCTCGACGAACCTTCGGTGAATGCATCAACCAGAGCCTTTTCGTTCAGACGGCTCTTACCGAAGAGCGAAAGGAGCATGATGATAATCGTGATTGCAAGGAAGGATGCGGCCATGGTCGGGAACCACCAGCCCTGGCTCATAACACCCCACACCATGATCGGGAATGCTGCAACGAAGAGGATAAGGATAAGCTTCTTCTGCCAGTTAAACTCGAAGCCCTCATTGGTGCTCTTCAGGGCCCACTGAGCGTTGAACGCTTCGTGGTCTTCCCAAGTGTAGGATGCTGCAGGATTAGCCTTAATCTTCTTTGCATACCACCACAAGTAGCCAATGACGACTGCAGCGCCGACGACGCATCCAGCAACACGCCAAGCCAAGCCTTCAGTAAAGACAATGCCAGCGGCGTTAGAGGCAATAACCACCGAGAAGGGATTGATGGTCGAGAAGGTTGTTCCCATCGAGCCCGCTAGGAAGATGGCACCGACACAGATGATCGAGTCATATCCTAGCGCTAAGAAGACTGGAACAAGGATCGGATAGAACGCCACCGCCTCTTCTTCAAGGCCGCAGCTTGTTCCACCGAGGACCATCAGGAGTGAGACCATGAAGACGAGCGCGAACTCGCGTCCCTTCGTCTTCTTTGTTAGTGCTAGAAGGCCGGCCTCAAAGGCGCCAGTTGCATTGACGACACCGATCAGACCACCAAGAACAAGGATAAAGACGATGATGTCGGCAGCTTCAACTGTACCGGTCACCATACTTTGGGTGATATCTGCAATTCCTTGGGGAGTCGAATCGAGACGCTGGTAGGTTCCGGGGATCGAAATTGGCTTCTTCAGCGATCCACCGGTGAACTTTTCAATGCCGATCTTAACGTTGAGCTTATCGAGTTGTTCCTGTGTTGCGGGAAGACTCTCAACTTCACCTTGAGGAGAGGTGACCTGAAGCATCTGGCTCGAAGAATCGAATGCCAGCTTCGAGTAAGAACCTGCTGGGACCATCCATGTTGCCGCAACAGCGATCACAGTAAGAATGAAGAGGATGGTGAATGCAGTAGGCACATGTAGTTTAAAACGCCGCTTTGGCGCTTCTGCTTGCGGAGTAGCTTGCGAATCCGCAACTGCTGTTGATGTCATTACAGACTCCAATGTCCTTTACAACGCTGTAGGTATAAAAATGTGCAACGCATTGCTGCCTCCACTCTCATTTCATTAAGTGGAGGCAGCAACACGCGTGAGCACTACTCCGCGAGAATGCGAGTACCCGTTTCACCTGCAAGCGCTTCCTTTGCGCGCTTCAGTGAGGTGATCAGGGCGCTCTTTCCAGCGCTGCCCTCAACAAATCCCATGCAGGCCTCAACCTTCGGGAGCATTGAACCAGGCGCAAACTGGCCTTCATCGATGTAACGATGGCAATCTGCGAGCGTCATCGTCGCCAGATTTTCTTGATCCGGCTTGTTGAAGTTAATTGCAACCTGATCAACCGCGGTCAGAACAACCAGAAGATCAGCATTAACTTCCTGTGCCAGCAGTGCTGCCGAGCGATCCTTATCGATCACTGCAGGAACACCACTGAGCCCCTCATCGGTCGACACAACCGGAATACCGCCACCACCAACGGCAACAACGATATGACCAGCATCGATCAATGATTTAACAACGGGAATCTCCACAATCCGAGTCGGCAGCGGGGAGGCAACCACCCAACGCCATCCGCGGCCGGCATCCTCAACGTAAGTGTTTCCCGTCTCTTCCATCAGAGCCTTGGCCTCTTCTTCGGTGAAGAAAGCGCCCACGGGCTTTGAAGGCTTAGAGAACGCAGGATCATCTGCGTTGACCTCAGTCTGTGTCACAACTGAGGCACAGTGACGGTCGATAGAACGAACAGAAAGTTCATTATCAATCGCCTGCTGGAGATGGTAACCAATGTAGCCCTGCGACATTGCGCCACATTCCGGGAACGGAATACTGGGAGTGCCGCCAACCTTAGTTGCCGAGTTATCAGTTGCAACCTTGATCATTCCGACCTGGGGACCGTTGCCATGCGTAACGATCACATCATTGCCGAGCTCAACGAGATCAACAATTGTCCGAGCAGTCTCCTTGATCAGTTCAAGTTGCTCAGCGGGGGTATTGCCAAGGGCATTACCACCAAGTGCAATTACAAGTCGCTGTCCCACAACAACCTCACTTCAAGGTTGCGTACATCACGGCCTTGATGGTGTGCATGCGGTTTTCCGCCTCATCAAAGACACGGGACTTCGAGGACTCGAACACTGCATCCTCAACTTCCATCTCGGTAACACCGAAACGCTCGGCGATATCTGCGCCGATTGTGGTCTTGGTGTCGTGGAAAGAGGGCAGGCAGTGCATGAAGATCGACTCAGAATCGGTCAGGGCCATGAGCTTCTCGGTCACGCGGTAGGGGCTGAGCTCCTTGATACGCTTTTCCCACAGCTCCGCCGGCTCACCCATGGACACCCAGATGTCGGTGTAGACCACGTGAGCACCAGTGCATGCCTCAACCGGATCATCGGTCAGCGTGATGCTTGCACCGGTCTCCTCGGCGATCTCACGGCACTGTGCAACAAGCTCGTCAGCGGGCATAAGGTCCTTCGGGCCACATGCAACGAAGTGCAGACCGAGCTTCGAGCAAACAACCATCAGCGAGTTAGCAACGTTGTTACGAGCATCGCCCATGAACACGAACTTCAGGCCCTTGATTCCCTGGGGGAAATTCTCCTGAACGGTGAGCATGTCGGCAATCATCTGAGTCGGGTGGAACTCGGTGGTCAGACCGTTCCACACGGGAACACCAGCATTCGCCGCAAGATCCTCAACGATCTCCTGAGCGAAACCGCGGTATTCAATACCGTCGTACATGCGGCCGAGGACACGTGCGGTGTCTTCGATGGATTCCTTCTTGCCCATCTGAGAGCTGCCCGGATCCAGGTAGGTGACGCCCATACCAAGGTCCATACCGGCGACCTCGAATGCGCAACGAGTACGCGTAGAAGTCTTCTCAAATAGCAGAACAATGTTCTTGCCTTCGAGGTAACGGTGGGGCGTCCCAGTAAGCTTCAGTGCCTTGAACTGGCTCGAGAGCTCGATGAGGTAACGAATTTCATCAGAAGTGAAATCGAGGAGCTTGAGGAAATGACGTCCACTCAAGTTAACTGGCATGACTTGTCCTTCCTGACAATTCATAGAAAACACCGGCAACCACCTTGGTACCGGATAACAGGTTGTAACCCTGCTCACAGGAAAGCTACACGTATACCCTAAAAAATGCAAGGCTCAAAACAAATTGTTAGAGACTGTTAAGTAAGATGATTTTAAAGTTAGAACAAAGGATCCTTCTAAGAAATCCTAAACGTATTAAATTTCAACATAAGCAACAGCACAGTAGCTGCATCACAATGTAACCCAAGCTAAAGATCAGGAAAGATAGCTTTTTCGCTTAAAACTGACCTTTTCAGAGAAAGCGCAAACAAATCCACTCACACAATCGCTAAAAATTGAGCGAATTTTGCTCAAGTTTAATGACAGTGATCAAGAAAAATAGTCAAGCTTCCACAAAGCTAGGCTTTAATAAAAGCAATAATGAAAGCTTGACTATTTTCATCTATCCAGACAGAAACTCACACGCTTATGCTGCGCTCCGCAGCCTCGACAACGTTCATCAGCAGAAGTGCGCGCGTCATTGGCCCCACTCCCCCAGGATTCGGCGAGAGCCAGCCTGCAACACCGTCAACACCGTCTGCAACGTCACCCATCAGACGCGCCTTCCCACTTTCCGGGTCGACGACGCGAGAAACACCCACATCCAGCACAACAGCTCCCGGACGGACCATATCCGCAGTAATTAAGCCCGCATAACCCGTCGCAGCAACAACGATATCCGCCGCCCGCGTGTGCGCAGCCAGATCCCGTGTTCCGGTATGACAGATTGTCACCGTCGCATTGATGTCTTTACGCGTGAGCAACAGCCCAATTGAGCGACCGACAGTTACTCCGCGTCCTACAACGCACACATCTGCGCCATTAAGGTCGATCCCATTGCGCTGAATTAACGCAATGACAGCACGGGGCGTACACGGAAGCGGTGATTGAATGGGTTCACTGCCCCGCAGGACCAATCGGCCCAGATTTGTCGGGTGAAGACCGTCGGCATCCTTGTCAGGATCCACAGCCTCGAGAATCCGATTGGTATCAACGCCGCGAGGAAGCGGCAGCTGAACAATGAAACCTGTGCAAGCAGGATCAGCATTCAGCCTTTCAACTGCCGCAAGGATTTCCTCCTGCGAAGCCTCGGCAGGCAAATCGACGCGAATCGATTCAATTCCCACCTCGGCACAGTCCCGATGCTTTCCAGCAACATAGGCAACGGATCCCGGATCTTCCCCTACCAAGACGGTACCAAGGCCGGGGACTACTCCCCGCTCCCGCAAGGCCTGGACTCGACCTCGAAGCTCATCCTTGATCTGAGCCGCGCACGCTGTACCGTCCAGAACGCGAGCATCGCCTTCCCACGGAGCCCTCATTGATTCAGCCCCGCATACAAGGGGTGAGCATCGGTAAGAGCGCGCACACGTGCACGCAATCTATCGACATCAACACTTCCGCTTGCACCTTGAATGAGAGCAGTCGCGATAATGTCACCGACCTCTTCAAAATCGGCAACACTGAAACCGCGCGTTGCCAATGCAGGTGTTCCAATGCGCAGACCCGAGGTCACCCTTGGGGGTCGCGGGTCGAAAGGCACCGCATTGCGATTGACCGTAATACCAACCTCGTGGAGCAGATCTTCTGCCTGCTGCCCATCCAGCGAAGAGTTCACAAGATCAACCAGAACGAGGTGCACATCGGTACCACCCGTTACAAGGCGGATTCCCGCGGCTTGCGCATCGGGCGCCAAGAGACGCTGGGCAATTGCCTGTGCGCCGTCGAGGGTTCGCTGCTGACGATCCTTGAATTCCTCGGTCTGGGCAACCTTCATGGAAATCGCCTTCGCTGCAACGACATGCATCAATGGACCGCCCTGCTGACCGGGGAAGACCGCGCTATCAAGCTTCTTGCCCCACTGTTCCCCTCGCGAGGACAGGATCATTCCCGAACGAGGCCCGCCCAAAGTCTTATGAACAGTCGTGGTCACAATATCTGCGTGAGGAACCGGTGAGGGATGCAGGCCAGCGGCAACCAAGCCGGCGAAGTGGGCCATATCAACCCACAACACAGCACCGACCTCGTCGGCAATTTCGCGGAATGCTGCAAAGTCCAGGTGACGCGGGTAAGCCGACCATCCCGCAATCAGCACCTGCGGGCGTTCGCGCAGCGCAGCCTCGCGAACTTTTTCGGGTTCAATACGCATCGTCTGAGGATCGACCTCGTAGCCAACTGCATGATAGTTCTTGCCTGAAAAGTTCAGGCGCATACCGTGAGTGAGGTGGCCACCATGCGCCAGGGATAGGCCCAGCAGCGTATCGCCAACATTTGCCATCGCCATGAGGGCTGCAGCATTTGCCTGAGCACCTGAGTGAGGCTGGACGTTGACGTAGTCCGCGCCTTGGAAGACTTCCTTTGCACGCGAAATCGCCAGAGATTCCGCAACATCGACGAACTCACATCCACCGTAGTAGCGACGGCCCGGGTAGCCTTCCGCGTACTTGTTTGTGAGGACGGAGCCTTGCGCCTCAAGCACCGCTCGCGGAACGAAGTTTTCCGAGGCAATCATTTCCAGCGTGTGCTGCTGGCGTTCCAATTCGCTATCCAAAACCGCCTGGATTTCGGGATCGAGCTGGCGCAGTGGGAGGTCATTGAGCGTATCCATTGCGAGTCCTTGCAAAGTCGTGAGCCGGGTAATCCCCGAATTTTGCCTTTACTTTACCCCACGACGAGGCCACTTCCGAGGTTTCGTCCAAAATCGTCCGTTTTGTGGGAACTAAGGCCTAGCTAAATTCACTTAGTTACGATAACCTTTCTCAAAGTTCGGCTATGCGAACTCTTTGACAAAGAAAGCCATAATTAGATAACACCCCAATGAAGAGGAACTTCAATGTCTGCCGTTCACTCGCGTTCATTCCTTGCCGCCACAGCAGTCTGCCTACTGGGTGCGACTTCGATCGCCGCGTGCTCAACTGCATCTTCACAGTCGGGCTCCACCTCACTCTCCCTCGTCGCAAGCACCACCCAGATCTGCGACTATGTCACCCAAATTGCGCAGCAGCCCTCGGCACAAAACTCCATCTCGCTCGATAAAACTGACGCCACTGGAACGCAATCCCATATTGGGGCCCCCGCCGAGCAAGCCAGCGCAAAAGTTCAGCTCACGTGTCTACTTGCCCCCAACGCCTCGGCACACGAGCACGAAATGACTCCCCAGCAATTGCAAGCACTTGCGTCGGCGAAAGTCCTGCTCGTCTCGGGCGTCGACCTCGAGCACTTCCTGGATCAGGCCGTGAGCGCCTCTGGTTTCAAGGGAACAATGGGAGTGACCTCGGGGGTTCTGAGCGCACGCGATATTGAAGATCCACAGAACCGCCCACAAAGAGACAAACTGCTTCCCTACTCAGTTTCCCGAGGCAGTCATACAGTCGAGGCCGCACCCTGGCCTTTCCCGCCGGAAGAAGGAGAGAGTGAGCCTGAGTTTGCCTACGATCCTCATGTCTGGACCTCACCAGCGAATGCGGCACTGCAGGTTCGCAACATTGGGGAATTCCTTTCTAAAGCAGACCCGGATCACGCTGAGGCATACAACACGGCGACCGAAGAATATGCAAAGCGTATCGATTCCCTCGATACCTGGGCGAAGGCCAGCTTTGACAGCGTTCCCGCCGACAAGCGCGTCCTCTTTAGCTCCCACGACGCCTTCGGATATTTGTCGAAACGCTACGGCATTCGTTTCATCGGTGCAGCACTTTCTGATTTCAACGAACAGCAGGACGCAACCGCTGAGCACATCGCGCAGGCAAGCGAGGAGGTTAAGAAGTCCGGAGCGAGCGCGATTTTCGCAGAGAACTCCAATAACTCGAAGTCAATTGAAACGATTGCACGCGCCGCGGGAGTCAAAGCCATCATTGGCGACGACGCGCTCTACGGAGATTCCCTTGGGCCCGTGGGCAGTGAAGGCGAAACCTACATCGGGTCGATCATCCATAACGTCACAACCATGACAAAAGCCTGGGATGGAACGATCGCTCCCCTGCCTTCAGAACTCAAGCGTTAAGCGAGCATGATGAACGCAGACGCTCATAAGTTTTCGGAGCCTGACGAGGGCCGCGATGCTGGCGCCACTGTCTTCTCAGCCAAAAATGCCAGCATCGGCTACTCTCAGACACCGGTCCTGACGGGAATTACACTCTCGCTCAGTCCCGGACATGCCCTCGCTTTAATCGGTCCAAATGGATCGGGAAAGACAACGCTCATGCGAGCGCTCTTGGGAAGCGCCCAACTCATCTCCGGAGAACTGAGCTGCCCGCTGAATTTCCTCGGCTACGTCCCCCAAAATAGCGACATCGACTTAAGCTTCCCAATCAGTGTCCGTCAGGTCGTTGAGATGGGAATGTACCCCAAGGTAAAGCTTCTACGTCCACTCAGTCGCAAACAGAAAGAAGCGGTCGGTGCAGCATTAGAACAGATTGGTTTAGCCGAGCGTGCCCGCGAGCGCTTTGGGACGCTTTCCGGCGGACAACGCCAGCGCGTTCTGGTCGCGCGCGCCTTGGTTGCCCAGCCTCGCTTGGTATTGCTTGACGAACCTTTCAACGGTTTGGACGAGCCCAACCGCGAAGCTCTGCTGTCGCTCATCAGCCAAGCAAAAGCTCAGGGAACCGCATTCATGATTTCAACCCACGACTATCGGGTCGCAACCGAGGTCTGCGATGAGAGTCTGATCGTGGCTGGGCGTCAGATTGCCTGCGGGCCTACCTCTGAAGTTTTCCGTCCAGAGATCATTAATGAAGCTTTCGGCGGGATCCACAATGTTTAACGCGATCGCAAGCGCTCCTCCACTGTGGCAGTCTCCATTTTTCCTTCGTCCCCTGCTCTTCCTTGCTCTATTTGGAATTGCAGCCGGCGCGGTTGGAACCCTGGTCAATCTGCGCAACTGGCAATTCGGTGCCGAGGCCTCGGTCCATTCGATCTTCCCCGGGATCGTTATTGGTGCGGTTTTCGGTGGTATCGATTGGATCCCTGCAGGCGGGGGGATCTGCGCGATATTCGTTGCTGCCGCCTTGACCTGGTCGATGCGTCATCGCGCGCACGAGGCGGCTGCGGCAGTTGTCCTGACCTCTTTCTTCGCGCTCGGCGTCATCATTTCCCTCAAGAAGGGCGATATGTCAGGCCAAATGGAAGCGTTGATGTTTGGCCGTCTTCTGGAGATTACTCCCCAGCGCATGGCAATTTCCCTCGTCTTTTGCCTTTTTGCCTGCGTCTTAGTCGTTCTTTCGTGGCGCGTTCAGCTCATGTGCGCTTTTGACAGTGCGGGAGCACTCGCCGCGCGAGTACCCACGATGCTGTGCGACGTCTGCCTCAACGCCGCAATGTGCGCAATCGTCGTCGCGGGAGCCTCGGCAATTGGTGTTCTTTTGGTCGTGGGGTACCTCGTTGTCCCCGCACTCGCCGCCCGCCTTCTTTCCTCATCGCCGAGGCAGATGCTGACCTATTCGGTACTTCTGTCCTGCGCGGGTGGGGCGCTGGGGATGGCGACGCTTTTGATTCCCCTTTCCCGACCTACTTCACCCCAAGCCTCGGTTGCTCTTACCCAGGTGGCTTTGTGCGCACTCATCGTCGGAATACACAGCGCACGAAAGCGAGTTAGGACATGCTAACGATCCTTCTCCTTCCCCTGTGCGAACTGATGCTGCTCGGAATTCTCTCCGGAATCGTTGGGACGATGACTGTGCTGCGCGAGCGCGTGTTCTTTGCTGAGTCAATCACGCACGGGGCCTTTCCGGGCGCGGTGATCGGTGTCGTGTGCGCATCCGTTTTCACCAGGGATCACAGTATTCTTGCACTCTGCGTATTCTTGGGCGCGCTGGGTTTGTGTTTGCCGCTGTCTGCGTTGATGAGCACCCTGGCACGAATCCCAGGAGTCTCGGGCGGTGCCGCTGCCGGGGCCGTCTTGACCTTCAGTTTTGCCTTGGGCTATTTCCTCTCGAAGTGGTTTGCTCCCCTACCCTTGCAGATTTCGAGTTTCCTCACGGGCTCAATCATGACCGTCACTCCGGTAGATATTGTGCTTGCAGGCATGGCATTGGTCTGCGCGCTATGTATTCTTGCCCTGCGCGGACGCCATATTCTCCTCTTGTCTTTCGACGCACAGGGCTACCGAGCAGCTTTCCGCTCTTCCCCCGGCGCCTATGCACTCACCGACGCGCTTGTCTCTGCTCTTATCACGGTTTGTGTCATCGTGATGATTCCCGCGGTGGGTACCCTGCTCCCCTTGGCATTGCTTATTGCACCAAGTGCTGGCTTGATGCGTTTTATTGCCCGCCCCGGAGTCTTAATGGTCGCTTCAGTGCTCGCAGCTCTTGCAATTTCTGCCTGCGGTTTCGCCATTTCTCTTATTTTCGAGCTATCAACGGGCGGATGCATTGCTTTAGCGGCAGGAATTTTCTTCTGCGGGTGCGTGGCTTGGGAGGCTCTGTCATCGAGGCCGAAAGCCTACTAACACCCCGTGCGGCAGTGCGTGATACGACCACAATGAGGCATGAAAATATGGGCCTTACTCAACAAAAGGGGCGCCGCAGTGCGGCGCCCCTTTTGTCAGTGGATCAAGAAATCAGATAAATAATCCCTTGGTCACACTATAAATCTCAGTGAACTTCACTTAATGAAGCCAAGCTCCTTGACGGTGTTGTATTCGTCTTGGAGAGCAGCAATGTTGTGATCGATGCCAGCGCGAGTTGCCTCAGAAACCTCCAGGCCCTCGACAACCTTCCACTCGCCACCATCAGAGGTGACGGGGAAGCCGAAGCACAGGCCTGCGGGAACACCGTAGTGCTGGCCATCGGACATGATTGCAGCGGTGGTGAACTCTCCTGCGGGGGTTCCCAGTACCCAATCGTGCATGTGATCGATTGCGGCATTTGCGGCAGATGCAGCAGAGGATGCACCGCGGGCCTCAATGATCGCCGCGCCGCGCTTGGCAACGGTCGGGCGGAAGTAATCTGCAAGCCACGCCTCGTCAACGAGCTCGGTTGCTGCCTTGCCTGCAACAGTTGCGTAGGAGACGTCGGGGTACTGATCTGCGGAGTGGTTGCCCCACACGACCAAGTTCTTCACGTCGGCAACAGCTGCACCGGTCTTGTGTGCCAGCTGCGAGATTGCACGGTTGTGATCCAGACGCATCATTGCGGTGAAGCGCGATGCGGGAACGTCACCGGCTGCGTGAGCTGCGATGGTTGCGTTGGTGTTTGCGGGGTTGCCAACAACCAGAACGCGCACGTCTTCAGCAGCGCCGTCATTGATGGCCTTGCCCTGAGGGCCGAAGATACCGGCGTTGGCCTCGAGGAGGTCAGCGCGCTCCATGCCAGCACGGCGAGGCATTGCGCCCACCAGGAAGGCAGCGTTAGTGCCCTGGAATGCAGCCTTGGGATCATCGTAGATATCCACACCTGCGAGCAGCGGGAATGCACAGTCATCAAGCTCCATTGCGGTGCCCTCAGCGGCCTTCACGCCCTGGGGGATCTCCAGCAGGTTGAGCTTAACGGGAGTATCCGGGCCGAACACGGCTCCCGAAGCGATGCGGAAAAGAAGGGCGTAACCGATGTTTCCGGCTGCACCGGTGACGGTGACAATACGAGGTTCTGCCATTGTGGGCACTCCTTCAGTTATTTCGTGCGGCTATCCTTCGCCGCAACGACCTGATGATCGTTACTCCTCAAGCCTATTGCCTCGAAGGACTAATTCGCGGTGTCAGCAGTCCCAAGTGCGGTAGGAATCCACCATTTCTCCCTATGATCTCCATCACAGAGAATCTTTTAGTGATTCACAAACACCGAAGTCCCACTCAGCTGCGGGTCAGCGGACCTACTATGTCTAAGTGAGCGATCCTCAGACTTCAGCCCCAGACACCTTCGCTTCGCGCATTGGCCGCATATGCACCGCGCATAGAAGCGCGCTTGCTCTTGCCGCAGCATTCGTCGGCACAATCGCCGGATCGGCAGCAGTCCTTTTCAATCTCATGATTGGCGCGTGGACCTGGGTCAGTACCGGTTACTGGGACTACACGCAGCACATCGGCCAGGCACACGGACGCCTTGGCATTCCGGCTTGGATATTCCTCCTGATTGCTCCCGTAATCTCGGCTTTCATTTACGG
>ERZ773045.1031-NODE-1031-length-13119-cov-3.976960_pt1 | contig 13119 bp, 12 predicted proteins | sample MGYA00580635_ERZ773045 | MGnify/ENA primary metagenome ERZ773045 (study PRJEB29015, sample SAMEA2738115) | human oral metagenome | biome: human oral; feature: human-associated habitat; material: saliva | place: China | collected 2261 ...
TGAAAAAGCGGAAAGGGGAATCCCGACTTCCCTTTTTCATAGTCCCATTTTGATTTGCAGAAGGGATTTTTGTATATGAAAAATAAAGACATGAGAAGGCTGGCAAGGAAACTCTGGAAGGAAAATTGGTTTACGATTTTTCTTTCTTACATTGCGGGATTATTGGGATTTGTTCTTTTGACCATGCTCTTTTCTTCTCTCCTTAACCCTTTCATCCTATTTACCGGAGATTTTTCTTTGGGAGAGCTAAGGAGAGGAATCGGTCTAAGCCTTACGGGAATCCTTTTTGCTTTATATGTTTTTGTGTGTATTTTTTACTTTATTGTATTGGGATTCTCTTTTCGAAAAATGTTGCTGGAGATGTCCAGGGGAGAAAAGAAGGTGAATGCCGCTATGATTTTTTACGGCTTTCATCCTAATTCCTTCCCTCTGTTGGGAAGAATGCTGGGCTTTAGTATCTTGGCTTTTCTCTTTTCTACGGCGATTTCCTTAGGGCAGGAAGTGATAGATTACTTCTTGGGAGAAGGACTCATTTACTGGTCTTATTACGGAGTAAGCTTAGCGGTTTTAATCTTCTTCTCCCTTTTCTTCGATATGACCTTCTTTACCGTCTGGGATGGAGAGGGAAATAGCCTTTGGCAGAATATGAAAAAAAGTGTTGCGGTAATGAAGGGCCAGAAGTTCTCTTATTTCCGTCAAATTCTGTATTTTTCTTTGGTAACTTCCGTTGCCGGATTTATTGCGGTAATGTGGTCCTTTATTCTAAAATCTCCGGCTTTACCCCTTTTTGTGTTGTTTTTGTATTTATCCATTTATCTGCTTCCTTACATGGGCTTTGTGCAGGCTTTAATTTATCGAAAGGGAGCAGGGGATTTTTCAACGATAAGCGCTGCGAACAGAGACGCCTATCAGAGACGTGAAGACCCTGTGGCTTCCGAACAGCAGCCCTCAACGGTTGAAGCTACTTCTACAGAACAGTCCGAAACAGTCGAAGGAGCTTCTACAGAACAGTCCGCAACAGTTGAAATGCCTTCTACAGAACAGCCTAATGAAAACGAAGGAGGCTTTTCTGTGGTAATCTCCGAGGACCAGGAAGAACGAAACTTGATTGGAGCGTCGGAGACTGCCGGGGGAGGAATGGAAGCCGGCGGGGTGGAGCAAGATACCGCTGCCGCAGGAACGGAAGCCACTGAGGCGAAACAGGAGACTGCCATCGAAAATAAGCCTGAAAGCGATGGGGAAAGTAAGCCTGAAACCGATGAGGGAAGCAAGCCGGAAGCCGATGGGGAAAGCAAGCAGGACCCCAATCATAAAATGAGTTTTGAAGAAGCCAGAAGACAGTATACCGACTATGAGGAATAAGGAGGAAGTATGAAGTGCCCCTTTTGTAACGCGGAGGATACCCGAGTCATTGACTCCCGTCCGGCTGATGATAATACGGCCATCCGCAGAAGAAGACAATGTGAGGTTTGCGGAAAGCGTTTTACCACCTTTGAGAAGACGGAAACCCTTCCCTTTATGGTGGTGAAAAAGGATGAAAGTCGCGTGCCCTATGACCGTTCCAAGCTGGAAGGGGGAATTCTTCGTTCCTGCCATAAGCGCCCCATTTCTCCTAAGCAAATCTCCGCCTTGGTGGATGAGATTGAAAGTGTAATTTTTCATCAGGAGAGTAAGGAGGTCAGCACCGATACCATCGGGGAAATGGTGATGGAAAGGCTGAAAAACCTGGATCAGGTGGCCTATGTGCGTTTTGCTTCTGTCTACAGAGAATTTAAAGATATCAACACCTTTATGGAGGAAATCGGAAAGCTTCTCGGAGGAGGCTTAAAGACGGAGGGAAAAGAACTTGAAAAATAAGACATTTGTACTATTTCCCTGTTTTTCCATTTCTTCCATCTACACCTTAGACTTTGAAAAGCTGTATCAAAAGGGCTATCGAGCATTGCTTTTTGACATTGATAATACTTTGGTGCTGCATGATGAGCCTGCTAGAGAAGAAACGGTCGCCCTGTTTCATCGGATGAAGGCTGCCGGTTTTAAAACCGCGGTGCTTTCCAATAACGGAGTAGAAAGAGTGGGGGCATTTCAAGACAGGGTTCATGCGGATTTGGTTATTCCCAATGCGGGAAAGCCTAAAGCAAAGGCGTATTTACAGGCAGTGGAGCAGTTTGGGATAGCAAAGGAGCAGGCGCTCTTTTTCGGCGATCAGCTGTTTACGGATATCTTGGGCGGAAATCGTGCGGAAGTACCTACTGTACTGGTAAAGCCTATGGGGAGGGAAAAGTATTTTCATATTCTTCTCAAAAGAATTTTGGAAAAACCCTTTCTTTTAGCTTATCAGGGAAAGCATGCTCTTTTTCAAGAAGAAATTGCGGCAATGTCCTAGTCGAATGGGAAAAGTCTCCATATAAAAAGCATATATAGGAAAAAGTGCAGATATCAGGTGTTCACAGCGGAAAAGGAGAAGAGGGAAAATGGGAATGATTGTACCTTTAACAGGGGATTCTGAAAAGGATTTTATAAGGGATGCCAAGGCATTAGCCCTGCATCCCCTGTATCCGTTTCTTTACGGGGTGGAAATTCGCTATGACTGTCTGAAAAAGCGTGAGGAGAAGTTAGGAAACTTTCTGGGAGAGCTTCGGAGAATTTTAGGAGACAAAAAGCTGATTTTCACCATTCGTACAGAGCGTCAGGGTGGTTTCTTTCCCTATGATAAATCTTATTTCCAACTGAATATGATGGCCATGGAAAGCGGCTATCCGGATTATATCGATTTAGAGGTGGAGCTGGACGGTAAAGGACGGCAGGCTTTTTTAGACTGCCACGCCATGATTTTGCAGCTGGGAGGAAAATGCATTGCCTCCTACCATGATTTTCAAAAGACACCCGGCCGGGGAGAATGTAGAGAGATTCTCAGCGCTCTGGCTTCCTATGGAACGGACACGGTGAAACTGGCCTGTATGCCAAGACAGGAAGCGGATGTTTTGAATCTTATGCTGGCCTCCCGGGAATGGAAGGATAAGCATCCGGAAAGAAACTTAATCAGTATGTCTATGGGAGAAATGGGGAAAAGCTCCAGAGTGCTGGGTAGCCTTTCCGGTTCCAAACATAGCTTTGTGCAAGCCTTTTCCGCCTCCGCTCCCGGCCAGTTCGGTATAGAAGAATACATGAAGCTTTGGCGGAAAATGGAGGGAAGAAAAAACATTGCCCTGATCGGTTTTATGGGAAGCGGAAAAACAACCTTAGGGGAGATGCTTTCCCAAAAGCTGTCCCTTCCTTTGGTGGAGTTGGACAGAAGACTGGAAGAAAGCTTTTCCATGCGGATTTCCCAGTATTTTAAGCAATATGGGGAAGAACGTTTTCGGAGAGAGGAAACAAGACTTTTACGGGAAGTGCTGACGGAGGAAAATAAGCTGTCGCAAAATTTGCAGGAAGCTTTTCCTGCAGACTCTCCGATAAGAGAGGAAGAGAAGTCTCTCTATGAGGGACAGGCGAAAATGATTCTATCCCCGGGAGGCGGAATTGTACTTCGGGAGGAAAATCGTAAGCTTTTACAGGAGCATTGCTTTACCGTTTACCTGCAGCTCTCTCCCAAGGCGGTACTGGAAAGACTGGAAAAGGAAGCGGAGAATCGACCGGTATTACAAAACAAGCTGGATCTTCATTCTATAGAAAAGATTATGGAAGAGCGGGAGAACCGCTATCAAGCCTGTGCCGATGCGGTGCTTTCCGTGGAAGGGAAGACTGTGGAGCAGTGTCAGGAGGAAATGCTGAAGCTATTAAGGGAAGAAGGCCTTTTTTATTTTCCTGAATTCTGTCAAAAAACGAAGGAAATCTAAAGGAAGAAGAAAGAAAATAAAAGATTTTAATCTTCTACGGAAATACTGGGATTCCACGAGGAAATATGCTATTCTTGCAAAGGATTATCATTTTTAACAAAAGGAGAGATTATGAAACGGAAAAATTTAGTTCTTGCTTTGGCGATTTTAAGCACCATGGCTCTTGCAGCTTGCGGCAATAGCGGAAAGACAGAAACCAAGGTTTCTGCAGAAACAGAGGCAACAACAGAGAAGGCTACAGAAAAAGCTGCGGAGAAAGCATCCGAGAAAGCAAGTGAAGCGGCAGGAGAGCAGAAGGCAAGCAATTTTTCCGTATCCGATAAGAGTTTGGAATTTACCGCAGAGAATTTAGCTTTGGAATCTGTGGACAGTTCTATTTTCGGGGAGAAGGATTTAACCGTTCTGAATGTATGGGGAACCTTCTGCGGACCTTGTATTCAAGAGATGCCGGAGCTTGGAGAGTGGCAGAGAAGTCTTCCGGACAATGTACAGATTATCGGCCTGGTGGCTGATGTGGCCGGAAAAGAGGATGCAGATCATATTGAGCTGGCAAATACCATCTTGGATAAGACCAATGCGCACTTTACCAATATTATCCCCAACAATGATTTTGCGGAATTACTCTCCGGTGTAGTTGGCGTTCCCACCACTTTCTTTATTAATAAGGAAGGTAAGATTGTAGGAAAGCCTATTGTGGGAGCCCAGGTTCCTAAGTATAAGGCTTTTGTGGAGGAGTATTTGAAAACGCTGGCATCCTAGAGGAGAGCTTTTCGCAAAACATATCAGCGAACTATTTGCAAAACTTTTTCGTGAATTTTTCGCAAATTTTCAGGGTCATTTTCGTAGAAAAATTTTTCCTTTAGAAAGATTTTATTATTGACAAAGGGCTTTGTATTTAGTAATATGAACAGGTCGCAAAAAATGCGACAGGGGGTTTTAGCTCAGCTGGGAGAGCATCTGCCTTACAAGCAGAGGGTCACAGGTTCGAGCCCTGTAGGCCCCAGTATTCGGTCCGGTCTGCGTGTTATGCGCAGCCTGGGTCGGACATTTTTTTCTAAGGCGAGATAGCTCAGCTGGCTAGAGCACACGGTTCATACCCGTGGTGTCGAGGGTTCAAGTCCCCCTCTCGCTACGATAAATCGAAACGATTTCCGTAAAAGGGACGTTTCGATTTTTTTGTTCTAAACAAGTAATTGCCTTATTCCGGAGAAAGGAAGAGCATGAGAGATCTTTGGCAGAAATTTCTTCGATTTTATCATAAATACAGCTATGCCAATGTCCTGTGGATCGGTATTATTTATCCCCTTTGGTTTAAGTCTATCGAGTCCAGAGTGACGGTGGCCACCGGCTACCACATTATGCATACGAAGATTGATGAAATGATTCCCTTCTGTGAGTACTTCATTGTGCCCTATTTTATGTGGTTTCTCTACATTTTGCTGGGAATACTGTACTTTCTTTTTACCAATAAGGAGGACTTTTATAAGGTTTGCCTATATCTTTTCATCGGCATGATTTTTAGTCTTTTGATTTGTGAAATCTATCCCAACGGAACGGACTTACGTCCGCCTTATATCAGCGATAAAAACATTTTCCAAGTCATGGTAGCAGGTCTATATCGTGTGGACACCCCCACCAATGTTTTTCCCAGTATTCATGCCTACAATTCCATCTGCATGCATGTAGCGATTGTGAAAAGTAAGGATATACGGAAGCTGCCCTATGGAAAAGCGGTGGTTTGGGGCTCCTTTCTTCTGTGTCTTTTGATTTGTATGGCAACACTGGTGCTAAAGCAACACTCTATTTTAGATGTGGGGGGAGCAATCCTTTTATCTTTTATTGCCTACGGCTTTGTGTACGGCTACCCCAGCTTTCGTTTATGGGAATATCTGGAGAAAAAATATCCTTGCCTCATGCAGGAAGAAGGATAGTATAGAAGAGGAGTTACAGATGGAAGAATTTCATTTTTGGAAAAATGCCATCGGACATTTTAAAACCATTACAAAGCATAAGATTTTGGTGATGCGCTACTGCTTTTCCATTGGGCTATATAAGCAGGGGCTGCTCCATGATCTGTCCAAGTATAGCTGGACGGAATTTAGGGTGGGTATTCGTTTTTATAAGGGCTATAAAAGTCCCAACGGCGTAGAGCGGATTGAAACGGGAACCTCCACGGCATGGCTGCATCATAAGGGAAGAAACAAGCATCATTTTGAATATTGGTGTGACTATGATTTACAAGACCCTAATCGTATGATAGGCTGTCCTATGCCTTATCGTTATGTGGCGGAGATGTTTTGTGACAGAGTGGCCGCATCGAAGAATTATCAAGGGGAAAAATACAGGGATGACAGTGCTTACATTTACTATAAGCCGATGAAGGATTCTCCCTTGATTCATGAACGGACAAAAAAAGAACTGGAAGAATTGCTGTTGCTTTTAAAGGATAAAGGAGAGAAGGAATGTTTTGCCTTTCTTCGAAAAGAAGTAAAGAGACGGAGAAGAGAAAAGGATTTTTTCTAAAAGAAAGGGGAGTGCAGTATGGCAATAGTTTACGACAAGGAAAAGGGGCTTATTAGTTTACATAGTAGAAACACCAGCTACCAGATGGGCATTGGTCCCTATGGGCATCTTTTGCATTATTATTACGGCAAAAGGGGAGAAGGGGATTTTTCCTACCTCTTCCAGTATAAGGATAGAGGATTTTCCGGTAATCCCTATGATGCAAATGCAGACAGAACCTACTCCATGGATACCTTGGCCCAGGAGTATTCTTCCTTTGGAAATGGAGATTATCGTATTCCGGCTTGTAGCATTTCCGGTTCTGACGGGGAGGGGATCTTAGACCTGCGCGTTGACCGGGTAGAGATTTTTTCGGGTAGATCCCATCTGGAGGGACTTCCCCATGCCAAGGCGGTAGAGGAATGTGAAACCCTTCGCATTTTCCTAAAAGAAGAAAGAAAGAGAGTGGAGGTGGAACTGGATTACATTCTCTATCCGGATGAGGATGTGATTGCCAGAAACACCAGAATCAAAAATATTTCCGATGAGGCTCTTTTTGTGGAGCGTCTGGATTCCCTTTCCCTGGACTTTTCCTATGGAGATTATGATCTGATTCATTTTTCCGGAAGGTACGGGATGGAGCGTCTCTACCGTAGAGAACCCTTGCAGCAGGGCGTAAAGCATATTGCCTCCATGAGAGGAAGCAGTAGCCATCAGGAAAATCCCTTCGGTATTTTAGCGGGAAGAAACACCACGGAGCATAGCGGAGATTGCTATGGCTTTGCCCTTTTGTACAGCAGCTCCTTCCATCTGGATGTGGAGCGGGATTCCTACCGGGGAACCAGAGTTTCCCTGGGAATGCAAAATGACAATATGCACTACCTTTTGGAAGCGGGAGAAGAGCTGCAAAGCCCGGAGGCGATCTTAAGCTTCGGGGATGGACTTAGCGCCTTAAGCAATCAGCTACAAGGGATGGTAAAGAAGTATATTGCGGCAACATCTCCCTTGCCCTATTTTCCCATTTTGCTGAATTCCTGGGAAGCTTGCTACTTTAATTTTACCGGAGAAAAAATCATTGAGCTGGCAAGAGAAGGAAAAGCCTTGGGCATGAATCTGCTGGTGATGGATGACGGTTGGTTCGGAAAGAGAGATACGGATTTCTCCGGTCTGGGAGACTGGGTGACCAATGAAGAGAAGCTGGGAATGAGCCTGGAAAGCCTTGGACACAGACTGGAAGAAGAGGGGATGCATTTCGGCATTTGGATTGAGCCGGAAATGGTCAATGAAGACAGTGCTCTTTACCGTGCTCATCCGGACTATGCCTTGCAGATTCCCGGAGAGTCTCCCATTCGTTCCCGTTCTCAGCTGGTACTGGATTTTTCCAGAAAGGAAGTGGTAGATGCAGTATTGGAAAGCCTGATTTCCTGCTTCCGTTCCGTTCCCCTTTCCTACATTAAAATGGATATGAACCGAAGCATTATGGACGTATATTCCCATGGGGTGAATTTCCAGGGAAGAGGAAAGATTTTGCACCGCTATTGTCTGGGACTATACCGTTTTCTTTCCGGCTTAAAGGAGGCATTCCCCAACGTATTAATTGAGGGATGCTCCGGTGGAGGTGGACGTTTCGACCTGGGAGCGCTCTATTACACGCCTCAGATTTGGCTTTCCGACAATACGGATGCTATTGAGAGATTGGAAATTCAATACGGTTCCTCCTTCCTTTATCCCATCCAATGTATGGGTGCCCATGTTTCGCAGGTGCCGAATCACCAGACCGGACGTGTGGTACCTATGAATACCAGAGCTATTGTGGCTATGAGCGGAAGCTTCGGCTATGAACTGGATCCCAAGGATTGCCGGGAAGAAGACAGGGCGGAAATCCATAAGCAGATTGCCGTTGTGGAGGAGCTGGAGTCCTTAATGAAGGAGGGAAGCTATTACCGCCTCAGCGGTTACGGAGAGACGGGAGGCTATACCTCACAGTCCGAGGACAGGGTATCCGGAAAACGCTTTACCGCCTGGTCCTTTGTGTCTCCTGATAAAAAGAAGGCCAGCCTTTCCGTGGTATGGCGGGATAAGAACTTTAATGGAGCCAATGAAATCCTTTACTGCAAGGGCTTAAAGAGAGAAGGAAAATACCGCCTGCGCTTACTCTTACAGGGCGGTTCCTTCCAAGATGAAGCCTTTGTGGAAAGCCTCCTGGAGAGAACGTACAGCGGATTTTCCTTGATGGAGGTTGGTCTTCCCCTTCCGGAAGGAAAAGGAGAGTACGACAGCTTCCTGCTTCTTATGGAAGAAGTTTAGAAAAGAAAATCATTAGCGAAAAGATTTTAGTCAGAAAGGTTTGAGGAAAATGTTGATTTCCACGAAGGGGCAGTATGCCCTACAGCTTATGGTTGATTTGGCAGAACATAACGGGCAGGGATATATTCCCCTGAAGGAAATTGCGGCAAGGCAGGATATTTCGGAAAAATATTTAGAAAGCATCGTTAAGGTTTTGGTAAAAAAGGAGCTTTTGCTGGCTTTACGGGGGAAGGGAGGAGGCTATAAGCTGAAGAAGCCTGTAGCGGAATATTCCCTTTTGGAAATTCTGATTGCCTTGGAGGGCTCTCTTTCTCCGGTTTCCGATTTGGAAAAAAGAAGGGGAAGTCTTGGGGCTTGTAAAACCTATCCGGTATGGAAGGAACTGGACCGAATGATTCAGGAGTATTTTCAGGAGAAAACCCTTCTGGAGTTGGCTACCCCGGATCTGGCCGGAAATGATTTTGTCATATAAAGAGCTGTTAAAAAACAGTGGACTATTGCAGCATAGACCTGAAATGGGGCACGCTCTCGCTAACTTCGCCACGTAGGGGTACTAAGTGAAAAACTTCATGGGATTCGTTTTTCACAAGTACCCACGGGCTCAGATTACCCCTTTTTCAGGTCTATACTGCTTAAGTCCCTCCACGGCATTTTTGTTTACATTGGTGAGAGATTGCCTCTGTTTCGGACCTATACAGCTTTGAAAAAGTAATGCATCTGTTTGATGGCTCTTTTTTGACAAAATCCGGGAAGGGAATATAGTCTATAAAATTGCATAAGCTGTATAATAGAGTAAAGATTTTGTCAGTTGATAAAGTCATATAAACATACTTGACTAGTATGTTTATATGACTTATACTTTTCCATGAACAAATTGTTTCAAAGTTTTATCTTAGTTAGGGAAAGCATATTTTTGGAGAAGAAGTTTTACAAAGTAAAGAATGTACAGAGTAGCAGATTTACAGAGAAGAAAAGGAGAATGCTATGGGAAAGATTTATCATGCAGCGGAAGAATTGATTGGACGTACTCCGATTTTGGAGCTTAGCCATATCGAAAAAAAGGATGGTTTGGAAGCAAAGCTTTTGGCGAAGCTGGAATATTTTAACCCGGCAGGCTCTGTAAAGGATAGAATTGCCAAGGGGATGATTTTGGATGCAGAGGAAAGAGGTCTTTTAAAGCCCGGCTCCGTAATTATTGAGCCCACCTCAGGAAATACAGGAATCGGTTTATCCTTAGTGGCGGCAAGCCGAGGCTACAGAATCATCATTGTAATGCCCGACACCATGAGTGTGGAGAGAAGAACCCTGATGAAGGCTTACGGCGCAGAGCTGGTGCTGACAGAGGGTGCTAAGGGAATGAAGGGTGCCATTGCCAAGGCAGAGGAGCTTGCGAAAGAAATTCCCAATAGTTTTATTCCCGGTCAGTTTGAGAATCAGGCTAACCCCAAAACCCATGAGAAAACCACAGGCCCGGAAATCTGGGAGGATACTGACGGTAAGGTGGATTATCTGATTTCCGGAATCGGAACAGGAGGAACCATTACAGGGATTGGCAAATATTTGAAGGAAAAGAACCCTGCTGTAAAGGTAATTGCGGTAGAGCCTGAGGATTCCGCAGTGCTTTCCGGTAAGGCTCCCGGACCTCATAAGATTCAGGGAATCGGTGCAGGTTTTGTTCCTGACACTTTAGACACGAAGATTTATGATGAAATCATTACCGTTTCCAATGCGGATGCTTTTGCAACAGGAAGACGTATCGGAAAAGAGGAAGGCGTTCTGACCGGAATTTCCTCCGGAGCGGCTGTGCATGCGGCAATTCAGATTGCAAAGCGCCCTGAGGCAAAGGGAAAGAACATTGTCATCATCCTTCCGGATTCCGGAGACCGTTACCTTTCTTCTCCGCTTTTTGCCGACGAAGCCTAAAGGATAAAAGGAAGTAGGAAATATCACAGTGAAATCATCGCTTCTATAGCAATATAGCTCTAAAGCGGGGCACGCTCTCGCTAACTTCACCTCGTAGCTGTACTAACATCAAGCTTCATTTCATTCGCTTTCTGTAAGTACAGACGGGTTCAGATTACCCCTCTTTAGAGCTATATTGCACGAAGCTATTCATGGACTGTATATTCCAGACTTCCTTTTTTAGTTGTCTAATTGTGGTATGGTTGAAGTCTATGGCAGTGCTGTGGATTTAGAATTAGGAATATAGCCTTAGCTGACTTTCGATTGACAATGCTGAAAGACTGCATGAGAATAAATGAGCTTTACAGTATAGAGCAGAAGGATATTTTCCGCTGTAATAGGATAAGACGTTTCGCGGAATTGTGTAGGAGAGAGTGTGAGATAGTAAAAAGTAGGAGAGCATAAAAAGTAGAAGAGATTATAAAGTAGGAGAGAGTAGAAAGGGAGAGGTGGCGTTATGGTTTTAGAAAGAATCAATAGCCCGGAGGATTTGAAGCAGTGTTCCATGGGAGACTTGAATACCCTGGCAGAGGAAATGCGGAATTTTCTGATTGAAAGAGCCAGTAAACACATGGGACATGTGGGACCGGACTTAGGTTTTGTGGAGGCGACTATTGCACTGCACAGAGTTTTTGATGCCCCGAAGGATAAGATTGTCTTTGATGTTTCTCATCAGACCTATCCCCATAAGATGCTGACAGGTAGAAAAATGGCTTATATGGAAGAGGCTTCCTATGATGAAGTGGGACCCTATACCGACCCTAAGGAAAGCCCCTATGATCTGTTTTCCATCGGACACACCTCAACCTCCATTGACTTGGCACTGGGACTTGCCAGAGCCAGAGACTTACTTTCCGGAACGGAAAAGGTGGTGGCGGTAATTGGAGACGGTTCCCTTTCCGGCGGAATGGCGTTGGAAGGATTAAGCAATGCGGGGGAGCAGGAGAGCCAACTACTCATCATTTTAAATGATAATGAAATGTCCATTGCGGAAAATCACGGAGGCCTGTATAAGGGCTTGAAGCGCCTTAGGGAAAGTAATGGTCAGGTAGAGGATCATCTGTTCCGGGCTATGGGACTGGAATATCTATATGAGGAGCAGGGAAATGATGTGGAGTCTTTGGTAAAGGCTTTGGAAAAGGCGAAAAGCTACGAAAAGCCGGTGGTGCTTCACATTCATACCGCAAAGGGTAAGGGACTTAAGTTTGCGGAGCAGGATAAGGAAAGCTGGCACTGGCATCTGCCCTTCCATTTAGAAACGGGAAAAACCAGAGAAGAATACGATTTTCCCGGGGAAGATATCGGAGAACTTACCGCAGAATTTTTACTGGCGAAAATGAAGAAGGATCCGGCAGTCTTGGCTATTACCGCAGGATTGCCCGGCGGCATGGGATTTCATGCAAAGCAAAGGAAAGAGGCCGGAAAGCAGTTTGTGGATGTGGGAATTGCGGAGCAGACAGGAGTAACCCTTGCCTGCGGTGCGGCAAAGAACGGAGCAAAGCCGGTATTTTTCACATCCGCCACCTTCCTGCAAAGAGCCTATGATCAGATTTCCCACGATGCAGCCATTAATTCCCTACCCATCACCATGGTGGTAAACAGTGCATCTATACTGGGAATGCGGGATAAAACTCATCTGGGACTGTATCTTTTGGCCATGGCCAATTCCATCCCGAATCTTTTAATATTTGCTCCGGCTTTTAAAGGAGAATATTTCTCTTTACTGGATTGGGCTTTAGAACAGCAGGAGCATCCGGTACTGATTTTTGCACCGGAAGGAAATGTGCTGGAGGACGAAGCGCCGGTAAAGAAGAGCTTCTTCCCTGTTTCCTATCAGGAAATCCAAAGAGGGCAGAAGGTTGCCATCTTTGCAACAGGCTCCTTGTATGAAGAAGGAAGAGAAGGGGCGAAAAACCTTGAGAAAAAGACCGGTATTAAGCCCAGCTTAATTAACCCCGGTATTCTATCTCATTTGGATAAAGCGTATCTGGAAAATCTGGAAAAAGACCATGAGTTGGTGGTGGTCTTAGAGGACGGCATTTTGTCCGGAGGGTTTGCAGAGAAAATTGCTTCCTTCTATAGTCTAAAGCCAATGAAGGTACTAAGCTTAGGTCTGGAAAAAGAATTTTATGACGAATATGATTTGGAAGCCTTGATGAAAGAATATCACATGGATAGAGAATCCATGGTGGAGCGGATTCTGGAGGTGCTGTAAAATAATATTGAAATCCAAAAGATTTCTAAGCAATATAGGTCTGAATTGGGGCACGCTCTCGCTAGATTCGCCACGTAACAGTACTAACTTCAAGCTTCGCTCTGCTTGCTTTCAGTAAGTACTGACGGGCTCAGACTACCCCATATTCAGACCTATATTGCCGAAAATCTCTTTATTATTTTGATTTTTAAAGTCCCTTTTAGATTCTTTATCTTTCTGCTTCTTTCTTGGCATCGATAGCAAGCTGTAAACATCCCAGTATACCTTGATTGTCATTTAAACTGGCAGGGACGA
>ERZ773045.1033-NODE-1033-length-13111-cov-6.987209_pt1 | contig 13111 bp, 9 predicted proteins | sample MGYA00580635_ERZ773045 | MGnify/ENA primary metagenome ERZ773045 (study PRJEB29015, sample SAMEA2738115) | human oral metagenome | biome: human oral; feature: human-associated habitat; material: saliva | place: China | collected 2261 ...
TGCTATTGGGTCAGCATCATCAAAATATGGCCAATCATCCTCCAATGTATCTCCATTTCTTGCATATATATTACTTGGGATAATTCCTCGCATAACGAGATTCATTCTAGTTAGATTGTATGTATTTTCTTTGAGTTCCTGCGCGTAGTATTTTATGCCGTTTGAGTTATCCATATACTTTGATAAGCTCTTCCCTATATTTATGAGCAACGAGCCCGATCCACTAGTAGGGTCATATATTTCTATCTTATCCCTATCCTTTAAATGCTCTGCAACTATCTCAGACATGAGGACTGAAACTTCGTGAGGTGTGTAAAATTCGCCAGCCTTTTTCCCTGCATTTGCAGCGAAATTGCTTATCAGATACTCATAGACAAAACCCAAAACATCATAATCCTGCTTGCCATCCATAGGTATGTCTTTAATTAAATAAATCAAATCACTTACTGCTTTTGTCTGTGACTTAGAGCTGTCTCCTAGCTTGCTTAGTCCACTTTGCAGGGTATCAAATATTTTGTTGAAGACTTTCTTATGTGATTCACTAATCAGTCTTGTAAATGCTGATAATGCAGTTCTAACATTATCAACATCAAAATCGCTTCCCATCTCGAGCCATGTTGAGAATAGATTTTCATATGCTATAAAATAGCCTATGCTTGTCTGAATATCCTTAACTGCATCCTCATCTTCTTCTGTTAGCTCTCTAATATCAGCATCTTCATAGTCGTTTTCCTTTAGATACTTCAACTCCTTGTCAGAGAGAAACTTATAAAAAATAAATCCTAAAATGTAATCCTTGTACTCGTTTGCTTCAATTTTAGAACGCATTTTGTTTGCTGATTCCCAAATTTTTGATGCTAGCTGTTGCTTATTCATTAGACATCCTCACATATTCTTTGTAAACAATACCTCAATAACATATTAAAAAACTTACTCTTTATCCCAGTGTTAATCTATCTACAATTATATTCCATGCTGCTCTTTAAAACAAGAAAAAGGCTCCTGCCATTTAATAGCAGAAGCCATGGTCTATCAGTACTTAGATAACCCCCTCGTTTAACCATGTGCCATTACAGCATACTGTCTTCCATATGGCAAATAGATAATTCACTTTTTATTCCATTAAGTTCTATAACTAATTTGGGCTCCTCAGAAACTTCCTTTATATTCAACATATCCTGCTTGCATAAAACTTTATTTAGTACTCCTTTTGTGACAAATCCAAATTCATCAGTAGGTGCTATATATAGTTTAGATGTGGCTGAAAGCTGATTAATATCTAGCGCTCCCTCTACATTTTTAACATATAGTTTCGCATCCTCATTTGTATCAATTTCGATATGGCTTTTTATATTTTCTAAAGCTATTTCTTTTGCTTTCCCACTAAATTCGACATTATCAAGTTCAAGATTTTTCAATTCAAGCATATTTGTATTGCCATTTAAATCTACTTCACCGATATATAATTGTGGGATTAGAATTTTGATTGTTAGTTCGTTCTTTGCAACTGTTTCCGATAAATTTCCAACTCTTTTGATGTCAATGTCAATTTTCCTTTTGATGTCGTCAATCTTAGTTTTTAATTCATTTTGAATATCGGAAATTGTATCGGAAAGCAAAATCACCTTAACTTTTTCGCCCTCATATGCATAAAGCTTTAGCTTATTTGCCCCCATGAAGCTAATATCAAAGTCCTTTTTGCCGTCTATATCATACTCTGTAACACTTTCATATAGATAGTCTTTTGCAAGTGTTTCATGTTCAATATCCCTGCCCATTAGTTCATCTAAAGAAAGCTTAAATAAATCAGCAATTGCTACTAGATTTTCAATATCGGGAACGCCTAGTCCTGTTTCCCACTTCGTGATAGCCTGTCTAGAGACCCCTATTTTTTCAGCCATCATTTCTTGTGATAATTTTGCTTGTTTTCTAAGTTCTCTAATTCTCATTGATATCATAAACTTATCCTCCATTTTCGTTTTACATGCACATACCATAGCAAATAGCTATTTCCAAAACAAGCAAGCTTTCTTCACATTTTAAATAAAATCGCTACTCTTCGTAGCATTCAAATCAAATAGCTCCTGCTATCTAAAGTAGCAGGAGCCTTAACGTTTATTTATTTACTTAACTACTGGTATCTTCTTCTCTTGTTGTAAACAAGTACTAGTAGTCCAAGTGCACTCATTCCGAATAGCGCTGTCATGCCACTTCCGAAGCCATCACCTGTGTTAGGTGTAGGAGGCTTATCCTTCTTAGGGGTAGGATTCTTGGTGTTAGTTATAGTCATCTTGCCATCCTGGTCAATTGCGCTATAGCTTACCTTGTAGTGCTTTGCGCCAATCTTGATAGCACCATTTGCCTCGCCAACCTCACGAACACTGTAAACATTGTCCTCTGTTGCACCAGCATCTCTAATCTCTAGGTTATCGAACTTTGTTGTCCAGTTATTAGCACCTTCTAGAACTCTGCTAGCTCCGAGAGGATTTCCATTCTTGTAAAGCTGAACTTCTACCTTTGATTCTCTGTCGCCAACCCACTTCTTAGTAACCTCGATTTCTCTGAGCTTAACTTCCTCGTTAGTGATGACCTGATCATAAGCGCCAGAAGCGTTCTTTGTAGCCTTGTAGCTAGCTCTTATCTGCTGAGCTCCAAATGTAGCATTTGCATCATTTGCCACCCAGTTTCCATCGGTATCCATCTCTCTTACGAAGTAGATATTAGGATTTGTTGTGTCCTGAGCATCGTTTACCATGTCGTACTTGAGTAGGTCTACGAACTTGAACTTCCAGTCGTTTGCATTACTCAAAGCAACCTGGTCAATCTGTGCATATGTATTAGCACCAGAAGTCATTAATTTGTCAACCTTTGCCTGGAAGATTTCGCTCTCGCTCATTCCTGTTGTATCAAGCGCGCTTCCGTCTGCATTTGTTAGAGCAACTGCATCAAAGTTAGCTTTTGTTATTCTGAAGAGACCAACAGTAACTGATGTAACGTGGCTAGTATTGCTGTTTTCCCACTTCTTTGATACTGTCAAATCTACCTTGTCGTAGTTAACTGGATCTGTACCGAATGCTACTGCACCGTTTGATCCAATACCACCACCACGAGGTGCTGTATTACCTGTAACGATAACCTTAGCTACATTTCTTGCTGCAGCCTTACCCTCATCAGAAACAATCGCCTTAAGAGCTATCTTCTCTGTTATTCCATCAAGAGTTCCTCTGTCAACAACTGGGCTAACAGTGTTTGGATATCTTGGGCTTCCGTCTGAGTTACCTAGGTAAGCTTCGTCGATCTTACCGTCTTCATACCAGTGTACAAGCCAGTTATCAAGACCATTGTTAGAAAGAATCAAAGTCTGTGTTGCTGGGTCCTGCTTATTGATTGATGCTACATCATCACCTGCTGAGCCTGTATCGTTGTTTTCTGCACCGTTACCTGCTTTGTTATCAAAGAATGATGCTCCGTTTGTAACAGCTGTTGTTGCACTTCCTGTAGGGCATAGCCACATTCCGCCACCTATCTTAGTCGCAGTGTTACCTGTTACGAGAGTCTTACCCATCTGAAGCTTGTATGGCACGGAGGCAACATAGATACCTCCACCCTGCTTACCTGCAGTGTTGTTTGTGAACTGGCCGCCATTGATGTAAACTTCCTTGGAAGCAACGTACATACCTCCACCAACGCCGTTCTCAGCATTCGGGTCTGTAATCTGACTTGTAACAGCTGTCATAGTAGCCTCATTGCCTGTGATGAGGCCATCATTGATTGTAACGCTCGCTGGGAAGAAGCCTCTCCAACGTGTCTCACCAAATCTTTTTCCATCAGCTGAAGTTAGATAGTCAACTACACCAATACCACCACCGAACGGAGCCTTATTGCCACTGATTGTACCGCCATCCATAGTTAGCTTACCGGTACCGTTTACGGCTATACCGCCTCCTAGTACTGCTGCTGTATTATTAGAGATAGTACCACCCTTTAGGTTAAGAGTACCTGTTGAATAGTAGTGTGCTGGATTGCTGAAGTTATTCTGCATTGTATAGTTTGTACTATATGTTCCAACGAGTATTCCTCCATATTCGGCAGTATTCCCTGTAATAGTACCACCTGTCATCTCCATGGTAGAGCTTCCTCTGATACCTTCAACTCCGACAGCTGAATTTAGACCACTGCTTCCACTGTGTTCTAGTGTGTTGTTTGAGATATCTCCTCCATTCATAAAGAAGGAAGCTCCCTCTGTAATCTTAACGACATTATTAAACTGGTTACTCATGTAATTATCATGAATTGATCCGCCGTTCATGGTAAGCACTGCATTAGGACCTTTTGCCGTTACAATACCTACCATTGGGCTGTTTGATCTTACATTCTTGATTTCTCCACCGTTAATAGTTAATTTACCCTGGTTGTTAATTACTGCGCTCTTATAGTTTGTATCCTTTGCATTTCCGTCAAGCTTGATATCCTGCCATGTGAGGCTACCGCCCTCTTTGATATCAAAGGCAATTGCACTTGATGTTCTTGTCAAAGTCACTCCGCCCTGCAGTGTAATGCTTTTGCCTGCTGGAATTGTAACAGTCGCAGTCAGCTGCATGTCATTCGCCAAAACAATCTCTGTATCCCCTGAAGAGTTGTTGATTGCCTGCTGTAACTCTGCAACGCTTGTTACTGTTACAGTAGCCGCTTCTGATTTGCTACCAAAGAAGGTGAATGTTGATAAAACAAGCACCAGGCTTAGTATAATCGAAACGCACGATTTTCTTTTGCTCATTTCTTAACCTCGCTTTTCTAAATAAATAATTGATTTTACAATCAAATTAGTGCCTTTGCCTTATTATAACCTAAACCTTCAGCAAATTGTAAACTATTTATCATATTTTTATACAAATTTTTATTAATAAAAAGAGGACGTCAATTTCGTCCTCAAAATTTTAATTATTCTCATCCTCACCGTTTTGAATTTCATCCCTTTTTGGCAAATAATCCCTAAAATACCTAGTCTCTTTTCCCAAGTTTAACAGAGTTTCCCTATCAAGCCCGTACTTCTTCAAATACTCCTTAACAAAGCCAATATATTTTTCTCCGTCTTCCTTGTTTAGCTTTTTCTCAGGTTCAAAGAAGTAAATAACATCCTTCATAGAGCCCTTTACCATCTTGTAATAATATTCCGACGGTGCATCGTAATCCTGAAGATAATAAGCGCAGTAGTACTCAGCAGATTTCTCAAGATCTATGACATAAAAAGCACCGCTGCTGTCATCAAAGCCATTGTCGCAAATTATTCTTCTAAGCTTTCCTGATTCATATGCAAGTTCAATGTAAAAAGGACCTGAAGAGCCGAGTTCAAACCTGACAAAGTACTTATCTTTCTTAAGTTCATCAAATTGCTCTCTTGTCTCAATGTCATCATCGCTATAGATGTGAATATTAAAGCCATCTGCCTGAAGCTTCTTCGATATATCACCATTTCTCGCGCACCCCGAAAGGATAGCTGTAAAAGCAAGAGCCACTATTATTAAAATCAAAGTAAGACGATGCTTACTAGCGCTTGCACTTTTACTAGCTCTATTTGATACTCTCATCATTGAAATCTCCCTTTTGATGTATATATAACAATTGGACTATCCGTAAAACCAAATTAGTCTCCTCCTAAGTCCTTTGCTATGTTATAAATATAGAGCAAAATTATGTAAAAATCAACATCTAAGAAATTTGTATAATCGAGTTATTTATTTAGTATATTTGTTTTGAGTTTTATGATACAATTATAGAACATTCAAAAAAGGAAATGTTAAGGATTAGATTTATATTAAGAAAGGGATATTTAATGAACAAGAAGATTAGAAAAATAAGCTTGCTTTTATGCACACTAATGCTCATCAACATCTTTGTACTTGGTAACGTATTTGCTAGCTACGAAGTTCCAAATTACACAAAGATTGTAGCAACAGTTGATGGTTCCGCACCTGCACCAGATTATCTAGGAAGGTTCATTTTTGAACTTAGAGATTCAGAAGATAATCTGCTTGGCTATGATGAAATGATTGACAGTATAGTTCCTGAACCATTTGTAAACAGATACGGCGACGGAAGTAACATTGAATTACAATTATATAATATTTTCAAGATATATATTCATTTTAAAGTTCCAGAACAAGGTCCTGGATATAGAGATTTTACATTAAAACAAATCCCTACGGGAATAGCTGATATGAAATACGACCCTAAGATATACAATATCAGATTGCATTATAGAGCAATTATCAATCCTGATGGCAGTTTCTACAGAAATGAAATCGATTATTATGAGGTAGAAGGAAAAACCTACGATGCATTTGGAAGTCTATTTACCCTAGATGAAAACGGCACTAGAGTTTTTCCTTTGGGAGCGCACCTTAATTTCCTATTCAACAACAAAACCATCCACTATACAAGCCGCACAGTAAATAAGGTTTGGAAAAATGGTTCTGAGACATCTATTCAGGCTCAGCTTTATCAAGATGGTCTAGCATACGGTGCACCAGTAGAACTAAACGCAGCAAATGGTTGGACACACACATGGACAAACCTAGATGATAGCTATAACTGGACAGTGCAGGAATTCAGCGTCCCTGCAGGATACAAACTCGATATAGATACAAATGCAGATGGTTCAATTACAACGTTGACTAATACCAAACTTGCAAGCCCAAGCATCCCGCCTGCAAACACTATTAAGGCTAGCCCTGTAAACACAGGCGATAGTTCAGATGCTGCAGCTTGGTTCATGATGTTTAGCACATCACTGCTTTGCATCTGCTTTGTTCTATCTATCAAACTCAGAAAACAAGAAAGATAACAAGACAAATGAACATAAACCAAATAAAGTATTTAGCTGTAATATCGATGCTCTGTGATCACATAGCATATGCATTTTTGCCATCTAGCTCTACTCTATACATGGTAATGAGACTATTTGGTAGAATTGCAGCACCATCTATGTGCTTTGTTTTAGCGCAAGGCTTTATACACACATCAAATCGAAAAAAATACTTTATAAGACTTCTCGTTTTCGCCCTTATATCTCAGCTTCCGTTTTCGTATTTCGGTTTCGGTAGCTATACCGGACCTATGGGTAATGTCATATTCACCTTGGCTTGTGCCTTTGCAATAATGGCTGTAATCGAAAATTTAAAGACTATAGGCAAAATACCAGGAGTAGTCGCTGTTGTATTGCTTCTATTCCTCTCAATGCTATCAGACTGGATAATACTAGCACCGATGTTCACTCTATCCATCTATTTCAACAAAGATAATAAGGATAGACAGGCCATAGGATATTTGCTAGTCAGCCTAGCAACCTTTGCAGCTAGCGTATACTTCGCACTGCAACAGGGCGAGCCGTGGCAATATCAAATTTGGCAGCTCGGCACAGTACTAGTAATTCCTATCATCTATGCATATAACGGAAAGCCAGGTAGTAAGGCTGCTTTCAACAAGTGGTTCTTCTATGTCTTCTATCCAGCGCACCTAATGATACTTGGCATACTTTGCTGGGACTACTCATTTGCAATATAGCTAGTAAACTTCGGATGAAGACAATTCAAAACCAGAACAAGCAAAAATATAAGTATGGCGTCCAAAGCTTTCTTCGGGCGCCATTTCTTTAATACTATAAGCACAAATCTCAAATCCGTACTTTTATTAAATTTTATTTCTAGCACTCAATGTAAGTACTATCGGTAAAATCACTCCAGCAAGCATCATAAGTCCACCTAATAAAATCAAAATTACACTTAGGGCTATGAATATGAAGCTTGTGCTATTTCGCACTTGAAGTGTGAAGCTGCTATAGTCAGCATAGTCTCTTCCGATTAACTTTGATCCAAGTGTCACTTCTCCATCAGTTGACCCTGCTTCATTCTTTGCCGAAATTGTATAGCTACCGGCCTCAGTCTCAAATGTATATATCTTTACTCTTGTGTTTCCATTTACAGTTACAGTCGACTTTCCTAGTGGATTTGAGAGCTCAACTTCCTTGCCTGTTTCATCGTTTACTAGCCTTGGCTTTGAAGGTGCAATATCATCAACACTGTTGTTTGGCCCGCTTAGCCAAATGCTATAAGTGCCTTTTGCAGGAATTAGCATAGTTCCCTCACTTCTATCGCATGCTACCTCATAAATGACACCTGCTTTTAAAAAGCTAACAACTCCCATTACCCCTAGAACCAACGAAATTAATCCAATTGGTATAAGTACACAAAAAAGGTATCTCTTCTTCATCCTAATCCTCATCTTCCTTTTTACTTAATCTACGCTTATGATCTAAGAGATGCTCCTCGCTCTCTTCAAAACTCTTATCTGCCCCATGCTCATGCCTTTCCGAATCTCCGATATGCCTATGAGTATGTCCATGCTCTATCAAATGTGTATGCGTATAACCATCGTGCGTGTGTCTTATCAAATGACTGTGAACATGGCTATGCGTTTGAACTAGCGAATCAGACACAACAAAAGTTGTTCCCACTATCATTATTATCAAAGCAATTAAATATTTCCAAGTAAGCTCATCTCCAAGCAAGGCAAAGGCTAAAGCCGCTCCTATAAAAGGTGCAATAGCATAAAACGCGCTAGTCTTAGCCGCCCCTAAATATCTCTGTGCTCGAATATATGTAAAAATGCTAAGTCCATAAGCGACAAATCCCAGCACACCTGCAAAGAAGATATACTTCGCTTCTGGCAGCTTCTCTCCCATTACTAGTGCTACTACGTAAGAGCCTGTACCTGACCCCAGCCCTTTTAGCGTTACAATCTCGTAGGTACTCTTATCAGAAATGCTTCGCGTACAGTTATTTTCCATTCCCCAACAAAGTGTTGCAAGCAAGACGAAAATTGAGCCGTACGAGAAACTAAATTCACTCTTTCCATCTACCGATAGGATTATACTAGAAACTGTTATCAGCGCTATCGCCATCCATAGTTTTCTTGAAACCTTTTCTTTGAAAAGTAGAAGTGCAATCATGGCTGTTGCAACAATCTCAAAGTTTCCGAGAAGCGAGGCATCTGAAGCATTCCCCAGCCTTATTCCAATCATAAGGAAAATAGGAGCAGCGATATCGAGAATAATCATTCCTAGAGTATAAGGTAAATCCTTTTTCTCTAGCTTCTCCTCCTTAACTCTATTTCTATTAAATAAGTACATGGTACCAACGCCTATACCTGCACCAAAGTATAAAAACGAAGCCATAAAAACTGAAGGAACATGATCTAGCAAGAGTTTAGATATAGGAGTATTAATAGCATAAAAAACAGCAGCTAAAATTGCATATATAACTGCCATAAGCTTCTTATCCTTCAAATATGCCTCCATTTCCTAACACATACGCACCTAGTCAAAATTTAGTAACTTACATATTTACTACTCAATTATATACGATTTCGACCATAAAATCGACAATAAAGCACGCTGATATTTTCTCTTTTTCTACGCTTTCAACAGTCTGCATCAGACTGTATCACAAACAAATATACCTTTGTTTAGTGAGGAGCTTTATCATAAAAAAAGCACTCCGAACATATCGAAGTGCTTTGATTTACATTTACTTCTTCCTTTCGCCTCGGCTACTAGGAAATAGTCCTACTTATTTAGCTTTCTCTTATAGCTAACCACTCCAAGGAGACCTGCTGAAGCAGCAAACATGCTGAGCATCATAATTAGGTTTCCTGCATCATCACCTGTGTTAGGCTTGTTTGATGTCTTTGGTGCTGTAGGATTTGCTGGTTTTTGTGGTACAACTGGTACCACTGGAACCTCATACTTGTTTGTGAACTCAATCTCATTAGCTGCAGCAGCATCCTTCTGGATATCTACAGTTGCAACAAGCTTGTTATCAGCATCAGTAGTTACATCAACAATAACTGTGTACTCTGCTGCATCATATGTGTAGTTAAGTGCATTTGTATTAAGCTCAACTACTTTGTATGTGTACTTACCAACTGCCTCAAACTTGATATCGCCAAAGTCAACATCACCTGCGCCATTTACTGAAATAACCTTCTTATCAAGTACTGAACCTGCAGGCATTGGAACATCGTTTACTCCTGCTGCAGTTGTTCCTACTGCGCTAAGCTCAAATTTGAACTCTTCTGCCGTAGGAGCTTGATCTCCTGTCAAAGCCTTCTTAACCTTGAAGTTTGCAGTTGTGTAGTTGAATACATTCTTAAATGCTGGCTCGCTATTTACTACTGCCTTAAGGGTTCCGTTGTCATTTGTTACTGTAACAGTTACTTCCTTCTCTGCATTATCATATACCACGCCTGCTAGAGGATTTGCTCTGTTCTCTGAAACCTTGAACTTATATGTTCCTGGCTTCTTGAATACGATCTTGTCAAACTCGAAGCTTCCGTCAGTTCCTACAGCTGCTGTAAGAGTCTGTGGCATTGTCACTCCATCATATGTTTCGGTTGGAATCTGAGCTAGTGTAACCTCAAATGTATTTGCAGGTATTGTTAGAGCTGTATTATCCTGATCAACATATTCCTTGCTTCCCTTAATGCTTGCCTCTACCTTCTGGTAGTTAGGAACGATTGCTGAGAATCCTGGTTGCGTTGCATTTAGGATTGAGAATGTTCCCTCAGTTGCATTTAGTGAACCTGATGTTGTATATGCTGGGTTTGGCTTAAATACATTGTTATCAAACTTGTATGCCCCTGGTGCTGATGTCTGAACTAGACGATAGTCGCCTCTTGATAGACCTGTGATAACAGCTTCTCCACTTGCGTTTGACTTCGCGATTGCCTTACGGCCTCTGATGTAGTAATCTGACCACTTGCCGTTTAGCTTTGTCTGAATCTTGAATTCAGCTCCCTTGATAGGAGTTGTGTTGTCAATCTCATCTACAACCTTTACACGAATTGTTCCTGCTGCTACGCTTGCGTTTCCTGCAGACTTATCAATTGTGTAAGTAACTGAAGCTTCATCGCTTGCCTGATCTGATGAAATCTCACCCTTGTTAGTTACGTTCTCTAGTCCAGTGATTTCTGGATAGTGAGTGTCAAACTCAGCAAAGAATGTAACTATGTTTCCCTGTGAAGGTCCGTTTGGACCATAGATGTCTTTAATCTTGTTCATACCACCTAGATTTGGTTCTAGGTCAGTGTACTTAAGTGAATCATTTGATAGATTAGCGATGAAAGTATCTCCACCTGTCGCTGGGTCTCTAAATACACCATAGCTTAGCTTCTGAGTCTTAATCTTAGCATAGAAGCTGTTGTATGTATCTGAAGAGCTCTGCGTAATCTGTGTAAAATACTGTGATACTGGAAGCCAGTTACTTCCTGATTCAACAGGCATTATTGCACCCGCAGCTGCTTGTGCATAGTGTGGGTTTCCACCTGCTGGAACCTCAGCCCAGTTATATCTTACAGCTGTGAACGAAATTGTATCTATATCTATTACACCATTATGCGGAATCTTATCTACGAGCATCAAATTTGTCTGCTCCTGATATGTTCCAAAAGTGCTATCGATATTGTTATATGTGTTGAAAAGTCTGAGCGAACCTAACTGGTTTCCGATTAGCTTGATGTGTGCTGTATCGTATGCAGATGTCCATCCCTGCTTCTCTATCAATCTGTTGTTGATTGTTCTAGCACCTGGACTTGGTCCAATTCCACCAGTTCCTGTTCCAGGAGCTGCAGCTTTAACCTTAAATGTTACGTTTGCGTTTGCATCTTCGATTGTAAGAGCCTTAGTCACAGGATTTCCATCTGTTGCTCCGTTATCTAGAGCCTTTAGACGTGCTCCCGTATAGATACTTCCTGTCAAGAAGTTTCTGTCTGCTGGGAAATCAGCACCTAGTGTAATCTTAACCTCTGTGCCTGTAACTACTGCTGTAGCAATCTGCTGTCCATTATCAGAGAAAATTGCAATCTCTGAGCTTGGGAGACTTCCGAACATCGTTCCAATATTTGTAGAAAGATTGATCGTATCTCCTGGCTTCATTGCATTGCCTGACTGTGTTTCAATATTAAAATCGAACTTTAGTGAAGCAAGCGAACCAACGTCTACCTGACCTGGCGAAACCTGAATGTTTGAAACGGTTATGTTATAACCATCTTTGGATGTAGTTGCGCTGGCATCATCAATATTTGAAAAAAGCCCAAGCGTAACTGCCATTACTGCTATCAAAGCAATAAATTTCTTAGTAAATTTCACTTTATCCCTCCCCTTTTACTCATATCGCAGGCAAAGCTCTAGCGATATTAACATCTCTATACCAATATATATTATTCACCATCTGTAATCAAGTAAAACACGCTAAATTTAATAATTTTTATACAAATGTATATAATTATATTAAATTCCACACTATCACAGCAATTTGTGTGAAAAAGTAGTGGTATATTCAAAATGACAGACGATTTAATGTAAAAAACTGCGCACTATTTTGCACGCAGTTTCAATTATAATTTGATTAATAATTATCCCTATGAATGTATGATTACTTTCTTCTTACACTAAATAAAATCAGCAAAGCACTAAGCACCATCTGGATGAGTGCACCTGGAACTACTCCTAGCAAATCATATACCCAAGCTATGATTCTTGGTACTGAAAAGCTTCCGTTTAGGCTTCCTGTAAAGTACATGATTAGAATAATTAGTGATGCGACAAACCAGATAACGCCAAAGAGTAATCCAATCCAATCGATTCTTTTCTTTTCCATCTTAACCTCCTAAAATTATCTCTGACTCAATATTATATCAGTTTTATTCTATTTTTCTACATTTTTTTACGTCTTTTCCCAATATTGTATCTGCGGTGGGTCGTATAAATTCCTAGCGCAAGGATAAAAGGAGAAAAGAACATGATAATAAGAAAATATCCACGGTATCTCACGCTTGCCTTAAGTACTACCCTTCCAGAAACAGGCTTAAGCTTATTATCAGCTTGCATCTTTGAAATCTTATCTCCATCAATATCATTCTTAGAATCAGTAAGCTCTTCAAGAGCCACATCATCTCTAATTTCAAATACAGTGTCATACACGCCTTGGGAGTTTCCGAGTTCATCAAAGTAATAGTACTTTCCGTTTTTTCTCCATATAGAGCCCGTCGTCTCTCC
>ERZ773045.1042-NODE-1042-length-13036-cov-4.023958_pt1 | contig 13036 bp, 7 predicted proteins | sample MGYA00580635_ERZ773045 | MGnify/ENA primary metagenome ERZ773045 (study PRJEB29015, sample SAMEA2738115) | human oral metagenome | biome: human oral; feature: human-associated habitat; material: saliva | place: China | collected 2261 ...
CGTCAAAAGATAAGCAGCTTGGAAAGAATTCCTAAATAGAACCTAGGGATTCTTTCTTTTTTTGCCTTTTTCTGACAATCCCTCGATTTTCCTAAGATTATCATGTATGATAAAAAAGCTATGTAAAAATAAGCGAAAAATTTACTTTGAATATAATGTACGTAGCATGAGAGTAAATTTGAAATAGAATATATATTGATTGAATTAAATCCGGAACAAATCTTTTGGAAATACTATGGAGTAAATAAAACTTATGGAAAGTACGCAGAATCTTGATGTTCAACAATTATCCAATGTAGAAAAGCCTGAGGGAAAAAAAGAATCAAAGCATCTGATTATTGGAACTGCAGGGCATATCGATCATGGAAAAACCGCCTTAATTAAGGCATTAACCGGATATGATGCGGATCGACTGGAAGAAGAAAAAAAGAGAGGTATGACCATTGAGCTGGGCTTTACCTCATTATCTCTTCCGGACGGACAGAAAATTGGAATTGTTGATACTCCCGGACATGAAAAATTTGTAAAAACCATGGTAGCCGGAGCTGTGGGAATGGATTTGGTTATGGTGGTTATCTCCGCAAAGGAAGGTATTATGCCCCAAACCAGAGAGCATCTCAGCATTCTGTCTCTTCTTGGAATCAAGAATTTTATTATCTGTCTAACTATGATTGATCTTGTTTCTCCGGAAGAAGTGGAACAAAGAAAAATGGAAATTACCGAGTATCTGGAGAAGCAATTTTCTTTTACCGTACCGATTTTTCCCCTTTCTTCTTATACCAGAGAGGGGATTCCTGCATTAACGAACTATCTTTCTACTTTGCATGAATTTATTCAAGGGAAGCCGGAACAAGGAATTTTCAGAATGTTTGTGGATCGGGTGTTTTCCATTGCCGGGGCAGGGACTATTCTTACCGGAACGGCAATGTCCGGAAGAATAGAGTTAAAAAAAGAGTATGCCCTCTATCCGAAGAATTTACCGGTAAAAGTCAGAAATCTTCAGGTTCATGGCAAAGACAGTGAATTTGCTGTTGGCGGAGAGAGAGTTGCCGTGAATTTATCCTCAATAGATAAGTCTCTTTGTCAAAAAGGAGATGTGCTGGCGGAGAAGGACTTACTTTATCCCAGTTCTTTATTGGATTGCAGAGTTCAAGTAGACAATGCCTTAGAACAATCCATAAAAAACAACAGAAAGCTGGAACTTCTTTTAGGGACAAGACATGTGCTCTGCAAGCTTGTCTGCTTGGAGGGGGAGGAAATCCCCAATAAGAGCTCAGCCTTGGTTCAGTTGCAGTGTGAAGAGCCTGTTGTAGCCTTAAGCGGAGACCGATTTATTCTAAGAGACGAATCCCAAAAGCTAAGCATTGGCGGGGGAAAGGTGATAGATCCTTTGCCAAGGGGGAGGCATAGAAGAGGGCGTTTTCAAACGGAACGACTGAGAAGCCTGGAAGATGCGGATGAAGGAAGTTTGCTTCAGAATTTTTTTCACAAGAAAAAAGGCAGTTTTTTGGCTCTCTCCGCTATTCGAAAAGCTTTTCCCGGATATGGCAATATCGAAAATGCCTTAAGAGAGAAGGAAGAAAAGGGAGAACTTATCAGTATCCTTTTGCAAGGAGAAAAGTATCTGATTCCCGGGGAAGATTTGGAAGAGAAGGAAAAGCAAATTCAATACTATATGAAGGATTTTTATCAAAGAAATCCTTATAAAATTGGAGAAAAAACATCGGTATTGTACAGTCGCTTTTTTAGCTCTTACAACAGAAACATTTACAAAGCACTTCTGGAATATTGGCGTGAAAAGGAAATTTTCAGAATATCTCATGATATTCTAGCCATAAAAGATTATAAGATGAAAAAGGATGAAAAGTACACCAAGATTGCCAATACCTTGATTACTCTGATGCAAAAGTCTAAATTTTCTTTCCCGAAAATTACGGAGCCCTTATGGAGCAAGGAGGAAGAAAAAATCCTGTTGGATATCGTTGCTTGTTTGGAAGAGAAGGGAACCCTGGTGCAACTGGAAGGGGAATATTATACTTTGGGTAATTTATTTTCCAAGTTAAAAGAATTTACTTTGGAAAAATTACAGAGCAAGGGAGAAATCACTGTAGAGGACTTGAGAGAAGAATTTTCCTTATCCAGAAAAAACAGTAAACTATTTTTTAAAGCTTGTGATCGATTGCATATTACCAAGGACAACGGCTTTGAAAGTGCAAGGAAGCCCTATCCTAAGCTTGACGAGACAGAGTAGGGGTTATAAAATGGCATTCGTTATCATAGAAAGTTCGAGGTGAAAAAATGGCTAGATATAATCATGCTGCCGTAGAGAAGAAGTGGCAGGAATTTTGGGAGAAAAATCCCATTAACCCAAAGGACGAGAAGAAAGAAAAATACTATTGCTTGGATATGTTCCCTTATCCCTCCGGTTCCGGACTGCATGTAGGACACTGGAGAGGCTACGTGATTTCCGATGCTTGGTCACGTTATCAGGTCATTAAGGGAAAGTATGTGATTCATCCCATGGGCTGGGATGCCTTCGGCTTGCCTGCTGAAAACTATGCCATTAAGATGGGAATTCATCCTTCTATCACCACAAAGAAAAATGTGGAGAACATTAAGCGACAATTACAGCAGATTAATGCCATTTACGATTGGGACATGGAAGTGAATACTACTGATCCCAAGTTCTATAAGTGGACCCAGTGGATTTTTGTGAAAATGTTTGAGAAGGGACTGGCTTATGAAAAGGAGTTCCCTATTAACTGGTGTCCAAGCTGTAAAACAGGACTTGCCAATGAGGAAGTAGTGGATGGTAAGTGTGAGCGCTGCGGTACGGCAGTTACCAAGAAGAATTTAAGACAGTGGATGCTGAAGATTACCGAATATGCAGATCGCTTATTGGATGATTTGCAGGAATTGGATTGGCCGGAAAAGGTCAAGAAGATGCAGGCAGAGTGGATTGGTCGTTCCTACGGAGCGGAGGTGGATTTTACCTTAGAGGGAAGAGATGATAAGATTACTGTTTTCACCACAAGACCTGACACGCTTTACGGAGCCACCTTCCTTGTTCTTGCACCGGAGCATCCTATGGTTCAGAAGATTTGTACGGATGCCCAAAGAGAAAAGGTAGAAGCCTATATTTCCATGGCAGCCAATAAGTCCAATGTGGAAAGAATGGCGGTGAATGACAAGGATAAAACCGGAGAGTTTACCGGAGCCTATGCCATTAATCCTTTAAACGGAGAGAAATGTGCTATCTGGATTTCCGACTATGTTTTGGCTGACCACGGTACCGGTGCTATTATGTGTGTACCTGCTCATGATGCCAGAGACTTTGCCTTTGCCAAAAAGTTTGACCTTCCCATTGTTCAGGTTATTTCCAAGGACGGGAAGGAAGAGGTATTGGAAGAGGCATATACGGAAGCCTCCGGTATTATGATTAACTCCGGAGAGTGGAATGGAAGAGAGTCCTCCGAATTAAAGGTGGAAGCGGCTAATGAGGTGGAGAAAAGAGGCTTCGGCCGGAAGACCGTAAGCTTTAAGCTCAGAGACTGGGTTTTCTCCAGACAAAGATACTGGGGAGAGCCGATTCCTATCGTACATTGTGAGAAATGCGGAAATGTAGCGGTACCGGTGGAAGAGCTTCCTTTAAAGCTGCCTGAGGTAGAAAACTATGAGCCTACCGGAACGGGAGAATCTCCCTTGGCCGGCATTACTGACTGGGTAAACTGCACTTGTCCAAAGTGTGGAGGTCCGGCAAAGCGGGAGACTAATACAATGCCTCAGTGGGCAGGATCTTCCTGGTATTTCTTGCGTTATGTTGATAATCATGATGACAAGGCTTTGGTCAGCAGAGAGAAGGCTGATAAATATTTGCCGGTGGATATGTATATCGGAGGCGTGGAGCATGCAGTATTACACCTTCTGTATTCCCGTTTCTGGACCAAATTCCTCTATGATATCGGTGTGGTAGGATTTAAGGAGCCCTTTGTAAAGCTCTTTAATCAGGGAATGATTTTAGGACAAAACGGTATTAAGATGTCCAAGTCTATGGGAAATGTAGTTTCTCCCGATGATCTGGTTAGGGATTACGGCTGTGATGCTCTTAGACTTTATGAGCTTTTTGTAGGTCCCCCCGAATTGGATGCGGAATGGGATGACAGAGGAATTGATGGAGTTTATCGTTTCCTGAATCGTTTCTATAATCTTGTGGAAGAATCCAAGGATAAGAATATCAGTCCTACAAAAGAAATGATTCGTGTACGACATAACTTAATTCATGATATTCAGCTTCGTTTTGACAGCTTCAACTTAAATACTGTTGTTTCCGGCTTTATGGAGTACAATAACAGCCTCTTGGATCTGGCGAAGAAAGAAGGGGGCGTAGATTTGGAAACCCTTCGCACCTTCTCCGTACTTTTGGCTCCATTTGCTCCCCATATCGCAGAGGAGTGTTATCATTTGGCCAAGGGAGAAGGCAGTGTATTTGCCGCCGGCTGGCCTGAGTACGATGATAAAGCTATGGAGGCGGATGAAATTAAGCTTCCTTTACAGGTAAACGGAAAAGTAAAGGCGGTACTGGAGGTTCCCAAGGATTTAAGCAAAGAAGAAATTCTTGCTAAGGCTAAGGAATGTTTAGGGGATAAGTTGGGCGGCACTCTCGTAAAGGAAGTGTATATTCCCGGAAAAATCGTGAACTTTGTTGTCAAATAACAGAAGAATTTTTCTTACATTTTTGTAAAGCCCTATAGATTTTTTTTAGGATTCTTTTCTATACAAATGAAAAGATTATGGTATGATAAAAAGGTGCTGTGTTTCAGCACCTTTTATTCTTGAAGAATATCGCCTGCAAAATGAGCGGTATCTTCTTATGAGCCGATGGTATAGGCAAAGCCTGTCCTATCCGGATTATCAATTAATAGACATATACAAAGGATGGAATATGATAGCCAGCGAAAGAAGATTATCTCAAGGAATCAGTAGAGCAAAGGGTGGTTCAAGAAGCAGAAGTGCCCAGTACAGCTATGGCGATAAAGGGGCACGTAGTGGACGAAGTAATGGTAGAAGCGGTGGACGACGCCCCAAGAACAATGGCCATCTTCCTATCATTATAGCCGCAGTAGCCCTGTTCGGAAGTGCAGCTGCAGTCTTTGCTTTAAGCCGGAACGCCGGCTTTTTTCATGAAGCGGAGACCACTGCTACGGAAACGGAGTACATAGATCCCAATGCAATTCATGAGGATTTGTATTTGGATTATTCCGCCTTTAAACCGGGAGCGGAGCTTTTAAATCTAAAGGGAATGACCAAGGAGCAGGTAATTGATTTCTTGAAGAAATCTTACACCTGGCATCTTGTGGTAAAAAACGCCAATCCTAATATTGATTATTTTTCCATGCCGGAATTTCCAAAGGCGGAAGACAATAAAAGCGAAGACGGTATAGATGATCAAGGAACGGAGGAAGTGGTAAAGGTTAAGAATACCCTTTCCGATGTAACCATTCGTCCCAATAAGAGTGACTATGAAATTCCGGATATCTTATCCGACAGCATTACAGATTTTGTAGACCAGATTTATACCAAATATCAGGAAGAGAAGGCTTCGGAAAGCAGTACGGAGGAGAGCTCCACAGAGAAGAAAAAGAAGAAGAAAAAGGCGGAAGAAACCACTGCGGAAAGTTCAACTGCCATTCAGGCGGATTATATTCTGCAGCTTCCCGATTTTAGCGATAAAATTAAAGACTATGTGAATCAGCTTGCGATTGTTTGGAAGATGGCTCCGAAAAATGGAGACATTACCAAGTACAATAAATCTACCGGAGAATTTGAATTTGGCGGCAGCAAGGACGGTTATGCCATTAATGTGGATGCTACCGCACAGGATATTCTGAACGCCCTGAACAATAAAGAATTTTCCTCCGAGATTAGTACTGAGGGAGAGAAGGTTCCCGCATCCACCGCATCCATTAAGGATCAGTATAAGATTATCGCCAGCTTTACCACCAAAACTACTTCCAATGAACTGAGAAATACCAATGTTCGTCTTGCGGCAGAGGCGGTAAACGGTACTGTTCTTCAGCCAGGAGAGGAGTTTTCCTTTAACGGTGTAGTAGGGCAGAGAACTGCGGAAAAGGGATATAAGGCGGCTGCGGCTTATAATCAGGGAGAAGTTGTAGAAGAGGTAGGAGGAGGAATCTGCCAGATTTCTTCCACTCTATACAATGCGGTATTCCGCTCCGGATTAACCACGACCTATCGCAGATCCCACACCTTTGCCCCTAACTATGTAACTCCGGGTACGGATGCTACGGTATCTTGGCCGGGACCGGATTTTAAGTTTGTAAATGATTCCAAGCATGCCATCGGTATTCGTGCCTGGTATTCCAAGCAAACCGCTACAGTACAGATCTACGGAATTCCTGTACTTCCCAGCGGAGTGAAGTGGGAATTGGAATCCGAGAAGATTAAAGACCTTCCCGTTCCGGCAGTGCAGGTAATTACTCCACAGCAGGGTAAGGAGAGCAACGGTTCCGCCGGTTCCGAATGGCAGGCCTATAAGATTATTACTAAGGACGGCAAGACTGAGAAGGTAAAAGATCATTATGTCAGCTATAAGGGGCATACTCCTAAGAAGTATAGTGCAAATGCTGTAGAAAGCAGTAGTGCAGCGGAAAGCACGGCAGCAAGCAGTGCGGCAAGCACGGAAAGTAAGGCTTCAGAGACCAAGGCACAGGAGAGTAAAACCCAGAGTACCACAAAGGCTTCTGAGAATCCTGTTGTTTCCAATGACGGACCTGTAGGAAATAACAGTGTTCCCACTACGGAAGCGGATGTTATTTCCGGCGGTCCCGGAACCTAAGGCTTACGGCAGCTTTGAATTTTTTGGCAATTGTCAAGGAATTCAAGGCTGCTTTTTTCTTTAAAAAGCGAAATAATACTTGTGAAAAAAATAGCTATTGTACTAAATCAAAAACGGTAAGCGTTTTCCTTGATTTTAGCATGGGGATAGATTAGTATTCCCTTGTATGATTTCCCTAAAAGGGGAAAGTTAGAGGTTTTATTTATTTCAGTTTAGGAGGAAACTTATGGCAAGAAAAATGAAGACCATGGACGGTAATCAGGCTGCTGCTCATGCGTCCTATGCGTTCTCAGAGGTCGCTGCGATTTTCCCAATTACTCCTTCTTCCGTTATGCCTGAGCATATGGATGAGTGGGCAACAGAGGGAAGACAGAATATTTTAGGTGAGACTGTTCAGGTTACTGAGATGCAGTCTGAGGCAGGTGCTGCAGGTGCTGTGCATGGTGCTTTGGCTGCCGGTGCTTTAACTACTACATTTACAGCATCTCAGGGTCTTTTATTGATGATTCCTGATATTTATAAGGTTGCCGGAGAGCAGCTTCCCGGTGTATTTGATGTTTCTGCAAGAGCTGTTGCCAGCCACGCCCTTTCCATCTTCGGAGATCACTCCGATGTTATGGCTTGTCGTCAGACTGGTGCCGCTTTACTTTGTGAGTCTTCCGTTCAGGAAGTTATGGACTTAACTCCTGTAGCTCACCTTGCAGCTTTAAAGGGACGTATTCCTTTCATCAACTTCTTTGACGGATTCCGTACTTCCCATGAGATTCAGAAGATTGAAGAGTGGGATTACGAAGACTTAAAGGATATGGTGGATTGGGAGTATGTAGATGCATTCCGTCAGAACGCATTAAACCCGAATCACCCTGTAGAGAGAGGTTCCGCTCAGAACCCTGATATTTTCTTCCAGGCAAGAGAGGCTTCCAACCCTTATTATGATGCACTTCCTGCTATCGTTCAGGAGTACATGGACAAGGTTAATAAGAAGATCGGAACCAATTACCAGCTCTTTAACTACTATGGAGCTCCGGATGCAGAGCACGTAATTATTGCTATGGGTTCTGTAAACGAGACCATTGAAGAGACCATCGATTATTTGGCTGAGAAGGAAGGCAGAAAGCTTGGACTTATCAAGGTTAGACTGTATCGTCCATTTGCTGTTGACGCTTTCTTAAAGGCTATTCCAAAGACAGTAAAGACTATTTCCGTATTGGACCGTACCAAGGAGCCCGGATCTATCGGTGAACCTTTATACTTAGACGTTGTAGCCGCTCTTTCCACCAGCGAGTTTAAGAATGTAACCGTTCTTTCCGGACGTTACGGCTTAGGTTCCAAGGATACTACTCCTGCACAGATCGTAGCTGTATACAACAATACCGATAAGAAGAGATTTACCATCGGTATCAACGATGATGTAACTCACCTTTCCTTACAGGAAGGACCATCCATCGTTACTACTCCAAAGGGAACTGTAAACTGTAAGTTCTGGGGACTCGGAGCAGACGGTACTGTTGGTGCGAACAAGAACTCCATCAAGATTATCGGAGATAACACAGATAAGTACGCACAGGCTTACTTTGACTATGACTCCAAGAAGTCCGGCGGTGTTACCATGTCTCACCTTCGTTTTGGAGATCAGCCGATTAAGTCCACATACCTGATTAAGAGAGCTAACTTCGTAGCTTGTCACAATCCTTCCTACATGACCAAGTTCAACATGGTTCAGGAGCTTGTAGACGGCGGAACCTTCTTATTGAACTGTACTTGGTCCAAGGATGAGGTGGAGAATCACATCCCTGGTCAGGTTAAGAAGTATATGGCTGACCACAATATCAAGTTCTACATCATTAACGGTGTTAAGATTGGTATTGAGACAGGAATGGGACCAACCCGTATCAACACCATCCTTCAGTCCGCATTCTTTACTTTAACCGGAATCATCCCTAAGGAGCAGGCTAACAAGTTAATGAAGGATGCCGCTCAGAAGACCTACGGCCGTAAGGGTGAGGACGTTGTAAAGAAGAACTGGGCAGCTATCGATGCCGGTGCAAATGCCTTCGAAGAAGTAGAAGTAAAGAAGGAATGGAGCAACTGTGCCGATGAGGGACTTGAGTTCAAGACCAAGACTGCCGGAAGAAAGGATGTTTTGGATTTCGTAAACAATATCCAGAACCATGTTTCCGCACAGGAAGGAAACAATCTTCCCGTTTCCGCATTTGCTGATTATGTAGACGGTTCTACTCCTGTAGGATCTGCTGCTTATGAGAAGCGCGGTATTGCCGTAAACGTTCCTGCATGGAACCCTGATAACTGTATCCAGTGTAACTTCTGTTCTTATGTATGTCCTCACGCAGCAATTCGTGCATTTGCATACACCGAGGATGAGGCAGCTAAGGCTCCGGAAGCAGATCAGCAGAAGGCTATGAACGGAATGCCTAACTACAAGTTCGGTATTAAGGTTTCCGTATTAGACTGTGTTGGTTGCGGATCCTGCGCAAACGTTTGTCCCGGAATGAAGGGCGAGAAGGCTCTTGTAATGTCCCCAATCGAGGATAACCTGGATCGCCAGAAGTACTTCGATTACGCTGTTGAGCTTCCTGAGAAGCAGGAAGTTATTGCGAAGTTTAAGGAGACTACCGTTAAGGGATCTCAGTTTAAGAAGCCACTCTTCGAGTTCTCCGGCGCATGTCCCGGATGTGGAGAGACTCCTTATGCGAAGTTAATTACCCAGCTCTTCGGAGAGAGAATGTACATCAGTAACGCAACCGGATGTTCTTCTATCTGGGGTAACTCTTCTCCATCCACTCCTTACACCGTAAATGCCAAGGGACAGGGTCCTGCATGGGATAACTCTCTCTTTGAGGATAATGCGGAGTTTGGATACGGAATGCTTTTGGCACAGAATGCTATCCGTGACAGATTAAAGAAGCAGGTTGAGAAGCTTGTAGAAGAAAATAAGGATGCCGCTCTTGTAGAGGCAGCTAAGGAATATTTGGATACCTTCTCCATCGGTGCTACAAACGGAACAGCTACAGATAAGTTAGTGGCAGCATTGTCCGGTAAGACAGATGCGGTTGCTGTAGATTTATTAAAGAACAAAGACTTCCTTTCCAAGAAGAGCCAGTGGATCTTCGGTGGAGACGGTTGGGCTTATGATATCGGTTTCGGTGGACTTGACCACGTTCTTGCTTCCGGTAAGGACATCAACGTAATGGTATTCGATACCGAGGTTTACTCCAACACAGGTGGACAGTCTTCCAAGGCTACTCCTACCGGTGCAGTAGCACAGTTCGCTGCCGGCGGTAAGGAAACCAAGAAGAAGGATTTGGCCGGAATTGCTATGTCCTACGGCTATGTATATGTAGCACATATCGCTATGGGTGCTGATATGGCCCAGACTGTTAAGGCAATTTCCGAGGCTGAGGCTTATCCGGGACCATCCTTAATCATCGCTTATTCTCCATGTATCAACCATGGTATTAAGAAGGGTATGGCTAAGGCACAGACAGAAGAGAAGCTGGCTGTAGAGGCCGGATATTGGAACAACTTCATTTACAACCCGCTTGGTGGAGACAAGAAGTTTACCTTGAATTCCAAGGAGCCTAACTTCGAATCTTATCAGGAATTCTTAAAGGGCGAAGTTCGTTACTTATCTCTTTCCCTGAAGAATCCGGAGCGCGCAAAGGCTTTAGATCTGCAGAACGAGCAGGAAGCTAGAGAGCGTTATGAGAAGCTGAAGAAGATGGTTGATCTGTACAATAACTAATGTACAGAAGGCAAGAAATTTGGCTTTTGCTGAAGAAGCTTGCCGGAAATAATATGTTGTTTATTGTATACGGCATAGAAGAAGTATAAAAAGAGGAGAGGCTTAGGCCTTTCCTCTTTTCTTATAAGAGAAAAAATGGTAAAATATCTCCATTTGTTGTAGGAATTTATGGGAGGGGCAAATTGAGAAAAGTTATAGTAGCAGTGGTCGGAAGACCGAATGTGGGAAAGTCCACCCTTTTTAATACGATTGCCGGAAAGCAGATTTCCATTGTTCAGGATACTCCGGGAGTAACCAGAGACCGTATTTATGCGGAGGGAAACTGGTTGAATTTTTATTTTACCATGGTGGATACCGGAGGTATCGAACCGATTTCCGATGATGTGTTATTAAAGCAGATGCGATCTCAAGCGGAATTGGCCATTGAAACTGCGGATGTGATTATTTTTGTCACAGATGTAAAGTCCGGCGTAGTGGATGCGGATTATGAGGTGGCAGAGATGCTTCGCCGTTCCAAAAAGCCTATTGTCCTTTGTGTAAACAAGGTGGACAGCATCAAAAAGTATGGTAATGATATTTATGAGTTCTATCAGCTGGGACTGGGAGAACCCTTCCCGGTATCCGCTGCCAACCACTTAGGGCTGGGAGACCTTTTGGATGAGGTGGTAAAGCATTTTCCAAAGGAAGGACTGGAAGAGGAAGAGGACGGTACTTTGAAAATTGCTCTTATCGGAAAGCCAAACGTGGGAAAAAGCTCTTTAACCAATAAGCTTTTGGGAGAAAATCGTGTTATTGTATCAGACATAGCCGGCACCACCAGAGATGCTATTGATACGGAAGTGACCTATAACGGTACACCCTATATCTTTATTGATACCGCCGGTCTGAGAAGAAAGGGGAAGGTAACGGAAGATATTGAGCGATATTCCGTGATCCGAACCGTTGCCGCAGTGGACAGGGCTGATATTTGTATAGTTTTGATTGATGCCGTAGAGGGAATTACCGATGGGGATACCCGCATTGCCGGTATTGCCCATGAATCCGGAAAGGGTGTTATTATTGCCGTCAATAAGTGGGATTTGGTGGAGAAGAACGATAAAACCATGCAGGAATTTACAAAGCAGCTGAAAGAGAAATTTGCCTACATGGATTATGCGGAATATCTCTTTATTTCTGCGGAAACCGGACAGAGAATTCATAAGATTTATGAATTGGTGAATATGATTCACGACAATCAGGTGATGCGGATTAAAACCGGTGTTTTGAATGAAATTCTGGCAAGAGCCACAGCCATGAAACAGCCTCCCTCCGATAAGGGAAAGCGATTAAAGCTTTTCTATATTACTCAAGCTTCCGTTGCTCCTCCCACCTTTGTAATTTTTGTTAACGATAGAGAGCTGATGCATTTTTCCTATACCAGATATATTGAAAATCAAATTCGAGAAAATTTCGGCTTTAGAGGAACCCCTATTCGCTTTATTATCCGGGAAAGAGGAGAAGATTAATTGTCATGAGTATAGTTCAACTTTGTGTTTGCTTTATTCTTGGGTATATTTTCGGAAATATACCCAATGGATATCTCTATGCGAAATCTCAGGGAGTAGATATTTATCATCAGGGCTCAGGAAATCCGGGAAGTACCAATGTTTTACGAACACTGGGAAAAAGAGCAGGCATCACGGTACTTTTAATGGATATTGCGAAATGTATGGTTCCTATTTTTCTGATGATTTTATTTTGGAAGCCGGGGAATGAAGACCAGAAAACCTTGATTTTAATGCTTACCGGTATAGGAGCTATTCTGGGACACAATTTTCCTATCCTTCCCGGTGTAAAGGGCGGAAAGGGTGTGGCTTGTACCGGTGCATTATTGATTGCTTTGTCGCCCTTATATACCCTGGGGCTTTTATGCTTTTTTATCCTGATTGTTTTAATCACGAAATATGTTAGCCTGGGCTCGGTTCTTTCCGTTTTTGTCTTCTTTTTTTCCGCCTGCTTGTCGCTCTGTTTTTCCGGTACGAAAATATCCAATAGCTTTGCCAATGTGTATTTCATATCCTCCCTTGCTACAACCATATCCAGCAAACCGTGCTCCAGCAGGAAATCGGCTCTTTGAAATCCATCCGGCAATATAGTTCCGGTGACCTGCGAAATTACTCTAGGACCTGCAAAGCCGATCAGAGCACCTTTCTCACCTATGATCACATCTCCCAGACTTGCGAAGCTGGCACTGACACCTCCCGTAGTAGGATCTGTCATAACACAGATGGATAACAATCCCTTTTCCCTGTGTTTACCAATCGCCTGTGACGTCTTTGCCATCTGCATAAGCGAGAACATCCCTTCCTGCATTCTCGCTCCTCCAGAAGCCGAAAATATTATGATGGGAATTTTCTTCTTCATGGATAACTCTATGC
>ERZ773045.1043-NODE-1043-length-13035-cov-10.919800_pt1 | contig 13035 bp, 14 predicted proteins | sample MGYA00580635_ERZ773045 | MGnify/ENA primary metagenome ERZ773045 (study PRJEB29015, sample SAMEA2738115) | human oral metagenome | biome: human oral; feature: human-associated habitat; material: saliva | place: China | collected 2261 ...
TGAAAGTTGACAATGCAGAGGCACAGACTCTCGTACAAAACTTCTTCCAAGAGCAAGAGGCTAAGCAGCAGGCTGCTGCCGCTGAGGCTGGTAAGGCAGCAAAGGAAGCTGGTGAGACTTTCCTTGCAGAGAATGGTAAGAAGGAAGGCGTTGTAACCTTACCATCAGGCTTGCAGTATCAGGTATTGAAGGAAGGCAATGGTAAGAAGCCTTCTGCAACAGACCAGGTAGTATGTCACTATGAGGGAACCCTCATCGATGGTACAATCTTTGATAGCTCATACAAGCGTAACGAGCCAGCTACATTTGGCTTGAATCAGGTTATCCCAGGTTGGACAGAGGGCGTACAGCTCATGCAGGAAGGTGCTAAATATCGCTTCTTCATCCCTTATAAGCTTGCCTATGGTGAGCGTGGTGCGGGTGCACAGATTCCTCCATTCGCTGCTCTTGTCTTCGACGTAGAGTTGATCGAGGTAAAATAAAGAAACAAGTGTAGGCGGTTTTAGATTGTAATAATCGTCTTTCATCGCCTACTTAAATAATATTGCTTTAGAAACTAAACAAATAAAATAATGAAGAAAACGTATTTATTAGCCGCTACGGCTATTGTAGCTGCAGGCTTCACAGCTTGTGGCAATTCAGCTCCAAAGGAGGATTTGAAGTCTGATGTTGACTCTTTGAGCTATGCTTTCGGTATCGATCAGGGTCAGAGTGTAAAGCAGTATCTCCAGCAGATGCAGATTGATACAGCATACATCGATGAGTTTATCAAGGGTATGAACGACGGTGCACAGAACGCTGATGACAAGAAGCGTGCTGCTTACAATGCAGGTATCGGCGTAGGTATGCAGATGAACATGATTATCAAGAATCAGATTAATCGCCAGATCTTCGGTGAAGACTCTACAAAGACTATTTCTTTGAACAACTTCCTCTCTGGTTTCGCTGCAAGTGCAAAGGATAAAGGTCAGAAGATGACCGTTGAGAAGGCTCGTGAGGTTGAGCAGAAGACTTCAAAGACCATTCAGATGAAGGCTGCTGAGAAGACTTATGGTGCAAACAAGAAGAAGAGTGATGCTTACATGGCAGCTAACGCTAAGAAGCCAGGCGTGAAGACACTCGGTCAGGGCGTACAAGTGAAGGAGTTAAAGGCTGGCTCTGGCGCTACTCCAAAGGCTTCTGACGTTGTTAAGATTAACTATGTAGGTAAGACTATCGAAGGTAAGGTTTTCGATCAGCGTAATGATGCAACAATGCCTGTAAGTGGTGTTATCCCAGGTTTCACAGAGGCTTTGTCAAAGATGCCTGTTGGTGCTAAGTGGGAAATTACTATCCCTTACACTGCAGGTTATGGTGCTGAGCAGCCAAGTCCTGATATCAAGCCATTCTCAACACTCGTATTTACTGTTGAATTGCTCGGTATTGAAAAGGCTCCACAGGGCACGCCAGCTATGCCTCAGGGTCATCCAGGTAAGTAATTGTTGAGGCTTGATAAAGGTTCGATGGGTCTTCCTTTCTTATTTGGAAGAGCATCAATTGCAATTCACTTTCACGATGATTGAAGATTTCTTTTCATGAACGAAAATTCTTTTTATCGTGAATAAAAATATTTATTCTCATGAAGATAATTTTTTATTTTCATGAGAATAATTCAATATTGATACGCTTATCTTATAAGAAAGGAAGACACATACATACTTCTAAGTATTTATAAAGCATTGAATCTAAAGCCTTATTTGATTAGAAAAACCATTCCTTTAAAAACGACAAAACAATGAAGAAACTTATCATATTGGCACTGCTCGTTGCAGCAGGTTCTGTCTTCAACACTGCAAACGCACAAAACAAGAAGAAAGAAAAGAAAGGAAAGCAGCATACAGAGTGTAAGGAAGAATGTACAATGACACCTGTTTCATTGAGTACACCATCCGATACGTTGAGTTATGCTGCAGGTATGGCTATAACTCGTGGTTTGAATGAATACCTTGCCAATCAGTTTGGTGTGAAAGAAGCACAGATGCCTGACTTCCTCAAAGGCTTGCGTGAGGGTATTAAGAATCGTAAGGACTCTGCCTTTGCTGCTTATGTAGCAGGATTAGTTATCAGCTCACAGATTGAAAAGACAATGTTGCCTAATATCAAAGCTAAGTTTGAGGGCACAACAGCTTCAATCAATCCAGACTTGCTCTACAAAGGCTTTATTGCTGCTTTAGCAAAGGATTCTACTCTTCTTAAGCCAGCAGCTGCAGAACAAATCTTCGAGAAGAAGGAATTAGAGTTGAAAGCCAAGAAAGAGGCTGAATTAAAGGCAAAAAATGAAGCTTACTTGGAGGAGAACAAGAAGAAGCAGGGAGTTGTAACACTTCCTGATGGTCTTCAGTATCGCATCCTAAAGAAAGGCGACGGCGCTTTACCAAAGGCAACTGACCGCGTTCAGGTTGTTTATGAGGGAAGGACTGTTGACGGAAATGTTTTCGATGCAACTTCACGTCATGGCGTAGAGTTTGATACCTTCAATGTTGGTGGGCTTATCAAGGGTTGGACAGAAGCATTGCAGATGATGCCTGTTGGTTCAAAGTGGGAGATTGTTATCCCACAGCATCTCGCCTATGGTGAGCGTGGCGCAGGTCGTGATATCGGTCCTTTCTCAACACTTATCTTCACACTTGAGCTGAAAGGAATCGAGGCTGCACCTGAGAAGGAGACAAAGGTTGTTGATGTAGCAAAGCTTGTACCTGCCAAAAAGGCTCCAGCAAAGAAAACAAAGAGCAATATAAAAAAGTAAGCTAAAAGCCGTAAAATACTGTTCTTTTGCTTAAAATAAAAACAAAATGCGCTCAAGTGGCGCATTTTTTATGTCATTTTGTTGCTTGTTCCATATTAATTCTCTACTTTTGCTTGGCTTCAAACGAAGACATAAAATTATAGACTTAGTCAAGAACATCAACGATAGAAAATGGAAAAAGTAGATCATTTAGACAAGAAGATCTTGGGTATCCTCTCACAGAATGCTCGCATGCCTTTCAAGGATGTGGCTACCCAATGTGGTGTGTCGCGTGCTGCAATACATCAACGTGTACAACATCTTATTGAAAATGGTGTCATTACAGGCAGTGGCTTCTATGTTAATCCAAAAAGTCTAGGTTATACCACCTGCACATACATCGGTCTGAACCTTGAGCGTGCGTCAATGTATAAGAAGGTAGTAGAACGCATCAGTAGCATACCAGAGGTCGTAGAGTGCCATTTTACGACAGGCCCTTACACTATGCTTGTGAAGCTATATGCAAAAGACAATGAGCAATTGATGGATCTTCTCAATAATCAACTACAAGGTATTCCAGGTGTCGTTTCAACCGAGACGCTTATCTCTCTTGAACAGAGTATTAAGCGTGAGATACCTATTTCGGAAGAATAGGTCAAGAATTATTTGTTAATAATCAACGACAAACAAACATCTCAAAAAAGAACAAGAATGCAATACAATCTTCAATCGCATCTCAATGAGGTATATGCAACCTTCCCAGAAGCAAAACGTAAGCCTATCATCGGTATCACTACGAACTTTATCGATGGCGATGCTGCGATAAGAGACGTCTATTATAAACAGGTAGTGGCAGCGGGTGGAGTCCCAATGCTTATCCCTCCCATAGCTGATAAGGATGTCCTTATCAATACCCTCGACCATATCGATGGTCTGATTCTTACAGGTGGCGCTGATATTAACCCACTTTGGGCAGGCGAAGAGCCATCAACAAAACTTCATAATATCAATGCTGAGCGTGATTTAGCAGAACTCATGATTATCCGCTTAGCCTTTAATCGTCAGTTGCCTATCCTCGGTATCTGCCGTGGTATGCAGACATTAGCTGTTGCCTTAGAAGGAAAGGTGCAGCAAGATATTTATGAAGATTATATAAGAACAGATGAAACTGTTGGCAAGAAGCTGAGTAAAGACAAGACAATAACAACCTTTCATGGGGCTACACTGAAGCATTCTCAGGATGCTCATCGTAGTGAAGTAACCCACAGCGTGACTATTACGAAGTCATCCGTCCTCTACGCACTCTATAAGGAGGAGCGTATATTGGTCAACAGCTTCCACCATCAAGCAGTAAAAGACACTGGACAGCATTTCCGAGTAACGGCTCTTTCGCCTGATGGCGTTATAGAAGCCATGGAGAGTAGTGAGTTCAAACCTATCATGGGTGTACAATGGCATCCAGAATGCATGAATGAAGAAGGTGGGAAAATCTTCCAGTGGTTAGTTGGTCAATCTAATAATTTCTATCTTGCTAAACAGGTACAACAGCGTATATTAACACTTGACACACACTGCGACACACCGATGTTCTTCCCACAGGGTGTTAAGTTCGACCAACGTGACCCACGTATCCTTTACGATCTCCATAAGATGACGGAAGGCAGACAGGATGCAGTGACGATGGCTGCTTATCTGCCACAACCCAAAATTGGTGAATCGTTCTCGTCAAAGATTGACGTTGAAGGTTTGAAACGCTTTAATCCGCATCTTGCTGAGACATTAGATCATCTTACGCCTACAGTATATGCCGACCTTATCTTCGACAAAATCGAGGAAATTGTTAAGCAGAACCAACGTTATCTCAGTATTGCCCGCACCCCATCCGACCTTTATGAGGACAAGCGCAAGGGACGTAAGAGCATCATGTTCGCTATTGAGAATGGTCTTGCCTTAGAACATAAATTTGAAAATATCAAGCACTTTGCACAACGTGGTGTTACCTATATCACCCTCTGTCACAACGGAGACAACGATATATGTGACTCAGCACGAGGCTGCAGCACACATGGTGGTGTGAGTAAGTTTGGTGAAGAGGTTATCAATGAAATGAATCGTAATGGCATTATGGTTGACTTAAGCCATGGTAGCGAAAAGAGTTTCTATGACGCATTGGAACTGAGCAAGATGCCTATCGTATGTAGTCATTCTAATAGTAAAGCACTCTGTGACGTTCCTCGCAACCTTACTGACGAGCAAATGCATGCGCTGGCAAAGAAAGGCGGTGTAGCACATATAACCATGTACCAAGGCTTCTTGAAGAAGAGCGGTGAGGCTACGATTATGGATGCGCTTGCTCATTTGGAACATGCAATCAACGTTATGGGTATTGACCACGTTGGTATTGGTACCGATTTTGATGGTGATGGAACTATCCGTGGTATGGCTGATGCCAGCGAAATGATTAACTTCACCCTTCATCTTTTGCGTCGCAAGTATAGCGAAAGGGATATTGAGAAGATTTGGGGTGGCAACTGGCTACGTGTAATGGCACAGGTACAGAGCGTAAGGAAGTAGTTTCCGATTATCTTATAGTATAACACAAATTATTATCAACAATGAAAAATAATATGAAACTATTTGTCGGTTGTCTCTTGGCAGTGTCCTTGACAACCATAGCCTATGGTTGTAAGGGGAAAGCAAGTAACACAGATAATGCTGCTGACACAGTGGCAACAGTAAAGCCAGTCGGTCCTACGTTTAATGTTGACTCTGCATACGCTTTTACAGCAGCACAATGTGACTTCGGGCCACGCGTGATGAATTCGACAGCACATGATAAATGCGGTAAGTGGATCATTGATAAATTTAAACAGTACGGCTGTGATGTACAGGAGCAGAAAGCAGACCTTAAGGGTTATGATGGTACGCTATTAAAGTCAATGAACATCATTGCACGCTTTAATCCTAAGGCAGAGAAACGCATCTTAATCTGCGCACATTGGGATAGTCGTCCTTGGGCGGATAACGATCCTGACTCAACGAATCATAAGAAGCCTGTCATGGCTGCTAATGATGGCGCCAGCGGTGTGGCAGTGATGCTCGAGATAGCCCGTCAGCTGCAGGCTGACAAGAAGTTGAATATAGGTGTCGATTTCGTTTGCTTTGATGCAGAAGACTGGGGAGTACCACGTTGGGAGACACGCTACCCGAATGCTGACGACTCGTGGGCATTGGGTGCACAATACTATGCAAAAAACTTCCCAACGCCTGTAAAGCCTGAATTTGGTATATTGTTGGATATGGTAGGTGGCGAAGGAGCACAATTCTATCGTGAAGGAATATCCGTACAGTTTGCACCCGATATCGTCAACCGTGTATGGGAAGCTGCTAAGGATGCTGGATATGGTTCTTACTTCCCTGATGAAGTTGGTGGAATGATTACTGACGATCATGTGCCAGTCAACCAGTTTGCAGCGATTCCTACCATTGACATCATTCCTTACTATCCTGATTGTCAGCAAAGCACTTTCGGGCCAACATGGCATACCATTCATGACACGATGGAGCATATCGATAAGAACACGTTACAAGCCGTTGGTCAGACCGTCATACAGGTCTTGTACACACAACAAAAATAATTACTGAAGGCAAATCAAAACCTTCTATCACAGCTATTTTTTAGCCTCATCTCCCCTACCACTCTCATGAGTGATGAAGAGATGAGGCTTTATTTTTGCTTTATGACGACAAAACAAGGGATAGACGCCCAACTTTGAATCTGTAAAAGAAGGTGGAAAAAATAGTTACAGAGAAAGTTAATCATAAAAAAACTTCTAACATTCGGAAAGAAAAGTATTCTCAAAGAAAAAAGATATTACTACATAAAAAACACACAAGTTTTATTCTAATTTGCTGTCACTTTTAACATTTCAAGTATCTCATTGTAAAACAACAAGTTAGCTTCAACATAGGAATGACAGGAAATCAAGTTTAGAGAGGTATAAAGAAGAAACGGGACACTTCAGAAGATTACATTATCACCTAACATTCAACCCCCAACACAAGTAATCATCAACCCCCAACACCCATCACAGGTAACAGGTGATAAAAACCGCCAGCCATAGCCCCTGACTTCATCATTGCGTCACCCCTAAAACTTCCAAAAAATCAAAAATGGGTTTTAGTAACCGTTGTGTTGGTGTCAGCATCATTGTTTTGGTGATGGTTTTGTCGTTCAAAGGTAGTCTGAGCCTTATGGTTGTGATGGTGTTCGCAATTTTTAGTACACTATCCACGCTCATGTCTAAGTTTAGTAAATTGACAATTCGTTCGATTTCCTTATACACTTTATAAGCAATGAAGCATAAGCATACATGTGCTTCAATGCGGCGTTCCGTGAAGTGGAAAATAGGGCGCGTCTCCAATGTCCCTTTTGATATGCGAAAAGCTCGTTCAACCATCCATAGTCCTCTATATTGAGCGACTACTTCAGAAGAAGGAAGTTTGGTGTTAGTGACATATCCTTTCAATCCATCCCACTTCTCATCCTCTTTAATTTTGTCCTCGTCGATACTTACTCGAACATCGTTTTCTATTTTCAGAAACTTAGCATACCCCCGCTTGTTGACTTTCTCCTTGGTAATCTTTCCTGAGGCATAGCTTGCTTTGAGCCTTTCCACTCCCTTCATCCTATTGAATGTATCTTTAGCAGCACGCTTGGAACTATAGGTCACGATAAGCCTGTCACCATTGTCGAGCAGTCGCTCATGGTACAAACCATCCTCGTGCGGAAGAGACTTCATCCATGATTGTACCTCGCCTTTCATCTTCTTAATCCTACTACCTACAATGAATTGATACCCTCCGCTCCTCAATAGGTCTATGTTACGACTAATCATGAAGCCTGAATCTGCAACCACAACGAAGTCATCAATCTTGAAACGCTGCTTGAAGTCATCAATCATCGGTATCATGGTGTAGCTCTCACATTGTGCTCCATTGAAGATGGAGTATGATAGGGGATAGCCGTTCTCACAGACAAGCAGGCCAAGGATAATCGGAGTCTCCGATGTTTTGCCGTCCTTGAAAAAACCAAGAGAGTGTAAGACGTCCTCTCGAAAACTTTCAAAATAAAGTGACGTGACATCATAGAATAACATCTCAATGCGACCGACAAGCACGGAGAATATGTGTTCCACGCTTATGCGTTGCGCCGTCTCTTGCTGGGTGTTGTAGAGTTTGTCAAGGTAGCGATAAATCTTATTCAGCGACACGTCTTCATCGAAGTGTGACTTCAGATACTCTACTGTTGCCATCTTGCTTAGAGGTTGGCACAGCCTAGCAACCACCAACTGCCGTAGCACTTCATTCTCTATTTGGTTGAAGCCTATTGAGTCGTACACCTTATCTATTATCAGCTTCGCACCATTCAGGAGTATAGAATCAATGTTGTCTAGCATTGATTTTGCCGTATCCATCTCTTACTTTTTGTCCTCTGGTCCGTCAAAGTCTATCTCCTGTATACCTAAATATCTATTGATCCATCGTCTTCCTTGTAAACAAAGTATATCTATCTCGCTTTCATCACGAGCAATTCCGACGGTATGCAGTTCCTTAAACTTACCTCCGTGCTTATCAACAACCACTATACTAGTAGTACCTGAACGATTTTTCTTTTTGCGGACAAACATACTACAAATATAGCAAAAAATCCCCGTGCGTCACCATAAGTCACCCTTTAAAACAGATAACTGCCTGATTTTCAGGTGCCACTATTTTTGAACAGCAAAAAGTGATGAAGTCAGGAAAAGGTGCTTAATAGGACTTCAAAAGGGCGTTAGTAAGGGCATCTTTTGCAAGCCATTTAGGCGTCTTTTTAAAGCCAAAAGAGCATGTTTTGGTTTTGAACTGCATAAAAATAGTTTACATGTATTGGTTGAAAAGGAATAAGTGGTGTTGTCTTAAAACAGTGTATAAGCCTTTACTCTCATTCTGAATACTAATCCTTTTGTAACCAGTCTACAATCTTTCGGCAGAGAAGAATGGGAAAACAATAAGGGCTGAAACCCAAAGTAGGATTTCAGCCCTTTTGTCTCTTACGTGTGGGTGTCTACTAAAGTAGAATGAACCGCTTATTATTCGCCACTCATCTCCTTTAATAGAGTGAGTGCTTTGTTCTCGTTTTCTTCCATAATCTCACGTTCTCCAGGACCCTTGTCATTGATACCACAGAGGTGAAGGATACCATGAATGATAACTCGGTTAAGCTCGTCTTCGTATGACTTCTTGAAAAGTTCGGCATTAGAACGGACTGTGTCAAGTGAGATAACAAGGTCGCCATTGAGCACATCATCCTCATCATAGTCGAAAGTAATGATGTCCGTGTAGTAATCATGTCCAAGATACTCGTTGTTTACTTCGAGAATCTTCTCATCATCTACGAACATATAACCAATTTCTCCAACCTTTCTACCATGCGTTGCAGCAACAGCTTTAATCCAACGAGAAATCTCTCGTTTCTTGATTTTAGGCATCTTAACGCCTTCAGCACTATATGTTATCATCGTGTCTATGTTTTATCGATGAGGCTTGTGCGCCTCTGTCTAATCGTTAATATCCCTTTGGCAAGAACTCAGTGATGTCTTTTCCAAAGTTTTTCAGTTCTCTTACAACGCTTGAACTGATACTTTCAAATTGTGGTTCAGCGTAGAAAAAGATGGTTTCAATAGAGCTCAAGCGTCGGTTGATATCGGCCTGTTCGCGTTCATATTCAAAGTCTTTTACGCTACGTACACCCTTAATGATATATTCGGCTCCCTCTCTTCGAGCAAAGTCTATGGTAAGGTCGCCATATGCCTTTACTTCAATCTTTGGCTCGTCAGCATAAAGTCGTGCTATACGCTCGGTTCGTTCCTCCGTACTGAGCATACACTTCTTCCGCTCATTGATACCAACACCAATCACAACCTTGTCAAAGAGGGGTAAGGCGCGGCGTACAATAGAGTCGTGTCCTATTGTAAATGGATCAAAGCTTCCAACGAATATACCTATTTTCATTTGATTTTACCTTCTATATATTCCAAAGGAGTTACAACACTTATCTCACTGGTAGCAAAATCTTTCTTGTTTCTTGTGACAATGATATCAGCATTTGCATTAAGAGCAGCAAAGTATTGCATTGCATCTTCAAAATCATTCCAATTAGCAGTGATTGCAGCATCTATTGCAGGTGCTCCCATACCGATAATTTCAAAACAATCTCTAATAGCAGAGAATGTTGCTATAAAGCCCCTATTCCCTAAGGATTTTCTTTCGATATAACAAGCATTTACAACTGATAGGTCACTCAACAAAAGTTCGTCTCCATTGTTAATAACCATACTTGCCACTTTCAGTGCATTCTGTGTGAACTCACCTCTTGCCTCAAGAAGATCTATGAGAATATTGGTATCTAAGAAGATTCTCATAAGTGTTTTGTTCTTAGATACTCTTCTTTTGCTTGTTTCCAGCTTTCTAAATGACTGTTTGGCAGTTTACCAGCGATGGATTGAAGCAACTCTATTGCTTTTTTCCTTTTCTCTGGTGTGTTTAAGTCTGGCTTTTTATAGTTCTCTGTATGAGAGTTGATTTGACTTATAGTCCATCCCATCTTTTGTGCTAACATCTCCAAGAAGGCGTTGTCTGCACTTGGAATATTTATGGTCCTATTCATAATTATACCTCCTTATTTTCTGCAAAAGTACTCTATTTCTGTTACATAACCAAAAAAGCTGGGGGATTATTTCCCACCAGCTATTCCTTGAATATCCTGTAACGAGATATTACCAAGTAGGTTGATAATTGTAATTTCATTGCGTTCTATGGCGAGCAGGGAAAACTCATTCTTTCCATTCGGGTAATGTCGCTCGTAGATAGTAGTATGTTCGCCTCCCTCATTGACTTGCATTACAATCGAATACTTTTGTTGATTGAAGATACTTTGGGCAGACTTCTTGATAGAAGGAATCAGTGAAGGACGTTCGCAGGAGAGTATCTGCAGATAGTCGAGACGGCCTGCAACCTTGCTGATATCCTTGTTACCTGCTTTCACATTGCCCATCATTCGCATCATATTACGTGATATGTAGACAGTGGAGACACCATCTGTTTCGCTGTATTTATCGAACAATGCCTTTTGAGCGAATGCCGTTATACAGGCTATCATAGTCATACAAAGCGTTAAAATAATTCTCTTCATAATCTAATCCCTTGTTTTATTAGTGATGTTCTCGGTAGCGTCAATACCCTTATTGAGCGTCTTTGAGAATTTCATCAGTGCTTTTGACGTTTCGGCGTAAGCGTCTTTAGCGTTAGTATAGGTATCCTGTTCAGTTTGTGGAGACTTATTCTCGTTTTGGTAAACGATAGCTCCTGCAGCAAAGAGAAGCAACAAACTGGCTGCTATCCCTACTACCCAGCGCAGGTTGATATGCCTTATCGCACGACGATTAGTGACTTCTAAGGTGTTCCACTGGCTAATCTGTCGACTGAGTCGCTCTTCCATCCCTGCTGGTGTAGGGCATTCTGATGACTGAAGAGCCGTGAAGAAGATGTGTTCCTCCGTCAAACTGGCGTCGATATCACTGCCGTTGAAGTAGGTGTGCAGCGCCTTCTCCTCCTCTTCGGTGGTCATTCCATCGTAGTATCGGTCAAGTAAACGCTTTATGTCTTCAGTCTTTATCATATCTCATTGCTTTTATCTGTTCTCTAATCTTCTTTCGGGCACGGCTGAGAATACTTCTTATATTCACCTCCGTAAGCCCTGTTTCGATACTGATTTCGTCGAAACTGCGGTCTTCTATGTCACGCATCAGCATGATTCTTGCCTGTGGTTCGGGCAGATGGGTAATTAACTGTCTTACGCGTTGGTATTCGTCAGCCTGCTCTAATTGTCTACATATATTCTGTGATGAGGTGATTTGTAGACTTCCCACATCTTTGTCGACTTCTTGAAGGTGTCCTGCTCTCATCTTGTCATAGAAGAGTCGGCGTAGTACTGTTATGCTATAAGCCTCTGGATTGTCAACCTTTTCCATCTTATCACGCTGCATCCAGAGTTTTATGAAGGTTTCTTGCACCATATCCTCAGCAGCTTGAGCGTTGCTCATCAGCCTATATGCCACCGAAAAGAGTTTCCGATGGCAGGGTAGGAATAGCTGTTTGAAATCGCTTGCTTGCATAGGCAGATGTGCGCTTTAGACAATAATCGGCTATGATGTAAGGTTGTCCGCCCTATAACTTATAGCTTTTCAGATTCTTCTTGTTGGTACTTTCTTTCACAACAGAGTCGACATCGTTAGGACTTATCTTACCCTTAATCCGCACAATGGCGCCATCTTGTTTGTCAATAGCAAGGATGAGCACTTCACGAATGCACCCTTTCTTTTCTTTGAGGTAAACATAATTAGTCTCATCTGCCTGCTTATTGTAGATGATTGGCGTATATCCCTTAGGATGGAAGGTCTGAACCGTGTTTCTAAAACGACTTTTTACAATCGAATCACAGTCGTCAAAGACAAGTAAACGAAAGGATGACACCGCTTTCAGAGCCTTGGAATCGTCCGAATGGCTTTTAGCAAGCACCTTCAAGAACGACATTAAGGCAGGTGTTATATGAAGGTGAATAACGTTTTTCTCGTGCCTATATTGCTCAATCAGCCCTTTTACGCTCTGCGCTGAGGCTGATAATGTACTGAGAGCAAGGATGCCTATGATGATAAACCGTTTCATAATGTGTCTTTGTTTACTTGGTTTGTGACTTTACGATATCATCAATGTTAGCTGGATTGATGTGTCCTACAATATTGATGAGTGAGCATTCTTCTTTTTCCATAGCGAAGACAACAAGGCTCTGCACTTCCTTCTCGTTGCCTTTAATGAATATTCTGACCTTTTCGCCGTCCTCATTTGCCTTTACCATAGGCTCATATCCCTTTGATTCCAACTTACTGATACGGTTGTATAAGCCGTCTTTTGTCTTTTTATCAGCCTTTTCGAAAGTTAAAATTTGGAGTCCGTCGATTTGCTCAGCGAGTGCATTAGCAGTCTTGTCGTTGGCAGCCTTCAGTCCAAGCTTTATGAGTGTCTTAGGCAAGTTGACGTAAGTGACGTTGTCTCCACTCTTAAACTCTTTGAAAATAGACTCTACCTCATCATTCTTAGGCTGTGTGATGAGTGTCGTTGGGTTGGCTTTTACGGTGCAGCTTGAGCATAGAATGGCTACAGCGAATGCG
>ERZ773045.1044-NODE-1044-length-13029-cov-64.167181_pt1 | contig 13029 bp, 6 predicted proteins | sample MGYA00580635_ERZ773045 | MGnify/ENA primary metagenome ERZ773045 (study PRJEB29015, sample SAMEA2738115) | human oral metagenome | biome: human oral; feature: human-associated habitat; material: saliva | place: China | collected 2261 ...
GCCACTTCTGGGTCAGCACAATCGAGGAGACGGACTGGGCCGCTCCGGAACCGCCGCCTCCGTAGCCTGCACCGCCGCCACCGGACACCACGGACTGGTAACCGTTGAAGTTCTGCGCGTACGCGCCCTCGTCATTGTAGACGTCCAGGTCCCAGCTGCGGTCCTCGTAGGTACCCTTCTCGTGCACGCTGGCGGGGTTCTCATCCAGCTGGTAGGAGTACGCAGCCGCACCGCCGCCGCCATTGCCCGCGAAGCCGCTCGTGCCCGCGTTACCGGCAACAAACTGGCTGAACAGCACCTGGTTGTTAGTGCTTTCAAAGCCGATGATGGGGCCGCTGACCGGCAGGGTACCTGCCGCGCCTCCTGCACCGCCTACACCCGCTGCGCCGCCGAAGCCGGAGTTGTAGCTCAGGACCTTGGAATGTTCAGCCTTGTAGATTTCGTAGCCGGGGGTGCCGTTGGAGCCTGCCGCTGCGGAGGCGCTACCCGCCGCATCGAACTGCGGGGATGCATCCGAGCCGAGGGCCGCCACGCCGGCGTCAATCTGGCCGTCGAGGTTGGAGTACCAGGGGTCTGCGTAGGACACGCCGGAGCTGGTCATACCCGCGCCGCCACCGCCACCTGCTACAGCTACGACGACACCGTCGATGAGCAGTGCGGAGGAGCCGCCGCCGGATGCAGCGTACACCTGGGTCTTGGAGTTAGCTGGGTCCGCGTACTTGGCGTCGACCTGCGCGGTGATGTTGCCGGGGATGGTGTAGGCGGGTACGGAGCCGCCGTTGCCGTAGCCTTCACCACCGGTGGTGGGGGTGAGGGAGCCGTCACCGATACCGCCTGCTGCGGCGATGATCTGCACGGTGGAGCCGGGGGTGACGGCGATGATGCCGCTAACCTTCGCGCCGGAACCGGCAGGGGTCATGCGGTTATTGGTGCCGCCTGCGCCGCCGACCAGTTCGAAGCGGAGCTTGTGGACGTTGCTGGGCACGGCGAAGCTCTGCACGGTCTTGGTGCCTTCGTCGGTGCCGGAGATGTTGTACGCCGGGTGTGCGGCGAAGGTGCAGTCTGCCGCGACGGACGCTGCGTAGGAGGGGATGGTTGCGGAGGCTGCGACGACGGGTGCCGCCCAGGCTGCACCGGCGACGAGCTTGCGGCGGGTCAGGGATGTAGACATGGTATGCCCTTTATTCAGATGGGGTGGTGTGTGTGTCGCGGATGCGGGAGCCTGTAGGTCTGCGCCCGGACGCTGAGGAAAAGCATACCTTGAACCTCAGCTTTAACATAAATCCCTGGTTAGCTAAATCCCTGGTTAGCGCACTGTATGGGAGCCGTTGGACGCCTCGCGCCGCTCCCTTCCTGCGGGTCTTGTATCGCATATCAGATTCCGAAGCAGATAGAGCAATGAGCCCCACCCGAGATATGCACGGGTAGGGCTCATTAGGAGTTATTAGGAAAAACCTAATGCGGATTTTCCAGCGGGGTTTGCGTATTTATTGGGTAATCATTTTTGAGCCTTTGGATCGGTTGCAACGCCAGCAGAGGGTCTGCAGATTATCGGGTTCGCTGAGACCGCCTCTGGATATTGGGATAATGTGGTCAATTTCTAGAAGCAGATTTGGTTCTTGCATGATTGATAAGCCACAGCCCGGACTCTGGCAGGTGTAATGGTCACGTGCTTTCACCCATTCGCGCAATTTTGCGGTCATCAGCGCACGTTGACCTGCTGCTGACTCTCTACGTTGGATTTCTCTCGCAATCGTCTCAGAAAGAGCTTCAAGCGTCGGTATATTGAGAGTAATCGTGACAGTTCGTTCTTTGTTACCTGCCGCAGAGACATACTCAAATTTATAGGTGGGGTACGGGACGACTATTGGTGATTGATAAACCTTAACCCGATCCCAAAATTCACGCATATAGTGCTTGATGATGAACTGGGGCGGGTTGATGTGTGCGATTATGTCCTCTTCGCGGCGTCGCACGTTGTCGATTGCGGTTTCGAGGCGCGCGATATCGTCGGAGAGGCGCTGTACGTCTTTGAGGGTTTGCAGGTCGGCTTCGATGTGGAAGTATTTGGTGAGGCTACCGATGGGGTCTCGCTCGGCTTCGAGAACGACCTGCTGGGAGGAGTTGTAGACGTGCGGGTGGCGTCCTTCGGGCTTCTTCTGCAGCAGCGTCTGCCAGGTTTTGGGTTGTTGAACTTCGACGGTGGCGAGGTGGCTGTACATGCCGTTGGTGGAGGTGCCGAGTTCGTAGATTCCGTGGGTGTAGATGTCGTGTACGTAGCTGGCGACTTCGTTGTATTCGCTGGCGAGTGTGGCGGTGCGCTGGCGGTGCGTCTGAAATTCGGGGGATGCGAAGTACCGGTTTTTGCGGATGGTCAGGATGACGCCCAGAATGAGCACGATGATGATGACGCCAAGGACGACGTACCAGAGGGAGAAGGCGAGGCATACGGCGAAGAAGATGCCGAGCCCTTTGAGGAAGGATTTCACGGGTGTTCCTTTGCGATACGGCGGTGTACCTGTGAGTGTAGATTTCCTCCATTAGGGTATCGGAGGTGGGTACTACGCGCAAAGCATTTGGTCACATCAGTGAGTTACTGAATGATTCGGCGGCAGACTTACACCTTCCGGAAGCGCCCTCAGGGTGCCCGAAGCGAAGCGAGGGCGGGTTCCCTGCGACGGCGCGGAGGAAGTGTGTAAGATGCACGCCCTACAAAGGTAGACCCGGCGGAGCCAGCAGAAGATTGAGAAGGCGACAGCCCCCTCCCCTTCCAGTTCGTTATGCCGGTATCGCGCACCCAAGCCCTGCACATACTGAGCCGGGGGGCTAAGTGTCTTACCTACGAGGCGGAGGGGCGGTGCCCTCCGTCGTGACATCGGAGACGCGGAGCGGTGCAAGCGTCACCAAACAGGCTTGGCGGAGCCAGCAGAAGGCCGAGAAGGCGACAGCCCCCTCCCCCTTCCAGTTCGTTATGCCGGTATCGCGCACACAAGCCCTGCACTTACTGAACCGAGGCTAAGCGTTTTACATACGAGGCGGAGGGGTGGTGTCCTCCGTCGTGGCATCGGAGACATGGAGCGGTGCGAGCGTGTTTTCCGGAAGTGCCCTCAGGGTGCCCGAAGCGAAGCGAGGGCGGGTCCCCTGCGACGGCGCGGAGGAAATATACGCAGCACCGCCTCCAGAACATGCACAGGAACAAGGAGGGCTCTATCCCTCCGCAAACCCAAAAACCAAAAAGTTAAACACAAAAGCCCTTAGCTCGAAAGCTAAGGGCTTTATCTGTGCGCGATACTGGGATCGAACCAGTGACCTCTTCCGTGTCAGGGAAGCGCGCTACCGCTGCGCCAATCGCGCTCACAAAACAGTTGTTTTGTTGCGAGGTGAGGACGGGATTCGAACCCGCGTACACGGCTTTGCAGGCCGCTGCCTAACCACTCGACCACCTCACCGCATACGCTCCACGAGGGAACGCGTTCGAACTCTTGGAGTCCTTACGAGCGGTTGACGAGACTTGAACTCGCGACATCCACCTTGGCAAGGTGGTGCTCTACCAACTGAGCTACAACCGCATATCAGCGTATTCAATTTGAATCATTCCGAGGAGTTTTTCGCTCCGTCGTGCTGACAGGTAAATACTATACGGGGTTTTTGAGTGTTTGCCAAATCCTTTGTGGATCACCCTGTGTTCCGCATGTTTCCGGGGCAGAACGGGGTGTTTTGCTTTGTTTTTGAGGAGTGAGAGCAAAATTTATTTTCATGGTGCCGGTCACATTTTCAGGGTTTCGGGGTAGTTACTGGTCCTGCGAGGGTGGCGGCGGGCGCACGATGTCCGCTGAGCATCCACAAAATTTTTCAAAAGAGAACGAAAAGGAGGGGCGGAGAACCAGGTTCCCTGCCCCTCCCCTATGAAATCCGCACCGGAAATCTGCATCAGAAATCCGCACCAGCGAAAACGCCAGGCTCGCGTTTTTCTCCAGACCAGTTTTTCTGGAGCCTCTAGAGCTCTTCGAAGAAGAGGCGTTCGTAGACCTTGCGGGCGTTGCGGGTTTGGCGCAGGTAGTCCTCTTCGAGGGCGCGTGCGCTGCCGGCGGGGTATCCGCACCAGCGGGCGATTGCTTCCAGGTCGGCGCGTCCCGAGGGCAGGATGTCAGATTGGCGTACGCCGCGTAGCACGTTGCCGCCGCGAATCTTTGTGGCGAGTAGCCAGGCGCCGCTGAGGATTTCAGCGTCCGCAGCCTCGACCAGTCCCGCCTCAACCGCCGCATTCAGCGCATTCAGGGTGGAGGTGGTGCGCAGCCCCGGCACGGCGTGCGCGTGGCGTAGCTGCACGAGCTGGACCAGCCATTCCACGTCGGAGAGTCCGCCGCGGCCGAGCTTGAGCTGGCGGGTGCGGTCGGCGCCGTGCGGCATGCGTTCGTTCTCGACGCGCGCCTTCATGCGGCGAATCTGCTGCACCTGTTCGGGCGTGAAAGTTGCCGGGTAGCGGTACGGGTCGATGAGCTCCACGAAGGCGCGTCCGAGCGCCTCGTCGCCGGCGATGGGGCGGGCGCGGGTGAGCGCCTGGAACTCCCAGGTTTCCGCCCAGCGTTCGTAGTAGGAGCGGTAGGAGTCCAGCGAGCGCACGATAGCGCCCTGTTTGCCTTCGGGGCGCAGGTCGGCGTCCACTTCGAGGGGCCGTTCGGCGCGGATGGCGGGCTTGACGGGCTGCTTGAGGAGCGCCAGGGTGCGGTTGACGATGCGTGCCGCCTGTTCCTGTGCGGCGTCTTCGTCGGCCCCGTCGAGGGGTTCGTGGACGAACATGACGTCCGCGTCGGAGCCGAAGCCGTTCTCGGCGCCGCCGAGGCGGCCCATGCCGATGACGGCGATGCGGGTGAGCAGCTTCTCCCCCGCTGTCTCCTCAGCTTCGGCAGGTTCGGTTGCTTCGGCAGGTTCAGCGCTTTCCGGTGCCGTCTGGAGTTCGCGCAGGGCAATCTGTAGCGCCGCGCCAATCGTGCACTCGTCGATGGCGGCAAGACCGGCGCAGGTGTCCTCAATGTCGACGATGCCCAGGGTCCAGCCCATGGCGGTGCGCAGGGTTTCGCGGCGGCGCAGGTAGCGCACGGCGCGCATCGCCTCGGCGGCGTCCTCGTGGCGTGCCAACAGGGAGGAAATCTCGGAGGCTAGCGCCTCCTCACCCAGCGGTTTGAGGTCAGCAACCTTGTCCAGCCAGGCGATGGAGGCGGAGGCGTCCTCGAGCAGGTCGGTCATGAGGCGCGAGCTGGAGAGCAGCTGGCTGAGGCGTTCGGCGGCTGCGGGTGAGTCACGAAGCATGCGCAGGTACCAGCTGGTGCTGCCGAGCGATTCGGAGACGATGCGGAATCCGAGCAGGCCGGCGTCCGCGTCCACGCCGCGGGCGAACCAGCCCAGGAGCACGGGCATGAGGTGCCGCTGAATGTCTGCGCTGCGGGAAAGGCCCGTGGTGAGTGCCTTGATGTGGCGCATGGCGCCGCGCGGGTCGCGGTAGCCGAGGGCGGCAAGACGGTCCTGTGCCGCCTGCTCGCTGAGCACCACTTCGTCGCGACTGAGCGTGGAGACGGCGGCGAGCAGCGGGCGGAAGAAGATTCGCTCGTGCAGTGAACGGACGTTCCGTTTAATTTTCTGCCACGCCTTGAGCATCTGCTCGGCGGAGAGCGTACCGTTGCGTTCCGGGGACAGGATTGAGCGGGCAAGGGCACGCTGCTCGGCGTCCTTCTCGGGCATCAGGTGTGTGCGGCGTAGCTGCTGCAGCTGGATGCGGTGCTCGAGCACGCGTAGCTTCTTGTAGTCGCGGCTGAACGCTTCGGCGTCGGTGCGGCTAATGTAGCTGACGGCGGTCAGCGCCGCCAGGGAATCGACGGTGGACTTGGTGCGCACGGCGGGGTCGGTTCGACCGTGCACAAGCTGCAGCAGCTGCACGGTGAATTCGATATCGCGCAGACCGCCCGGGCCCAGCTTAATCTGGCGGTCCACCTGGTGCGGGGGAATATTGTCGGTCACGCGGGCGCGCATCGCCTGCACGGATTCCACGAAGGATTCACGGGCGGCGGACTCCCACACGAAGGGGTCGATTGCACGGGCGTAGCGGGCACCCAGCTGAGCCGAACCGGCGATGGGGCGTGCCTTGAGTAGAGCCTGGAATTCCCAGTTCTCAGCCCAGCGCTTGTAGTACTGAACGTAGGATTCGACGGTGCGAACGAGCGGGCCGTCCTTGCCTTCGGGGCGCAGGTTCGCGTCAACCTCCCAGAGGGCGGGTTCGGGTGCGGGGCCCATGATGGCGCGGGTGAGGGCGTGCACGAGCTCCGTGCCGATGGTGGAACATTCGTTCTCGGTGAGCTTGAGCGGTGCGCTCTCCCCCTCCGCCACGGCATTGGGCATGGCGGCGGGTTCCACGGGCGCAACCACATACACCACATCAACGTCAGAGATGTAGTTCAGCTCGCGGGCACCGCACTTGCCCATGCCGATAATCGCCAAGTCCAGGGCGTCTACGGCTTCGCCTCGGCGAGGAGCCGCCAGACCGGGACCCAGTCCCTCCGCCACTTCGGTGCGCGCAATGGCGAGCGCGCCCTCCAGCGCGGCGGCAGCCAAATCGGCGAGGTGACGACCGATGGTGGGCATCATTTCGACCGGGTCTTCACAGCACACGTCGAGCAGGGCGATGCGCGCCAGGGCGGCGCGGTAGGCGACGCGCAGGGTCACGTAGCCGTCTTTGCCGGTCTGCTCGGCGGCAGCGCGCGGACGCTCTGCGTGGGGGTCGGCGCCGAGGGCGGTGAGGATATCGCGGCGGTAGGGGGTGTCCAGCGGTGCGATGGGGGTCAGGAATTCCCCGTCGGTTTCCGGCAGGATTGACGCCGGGTGCTGGGAGCGAATCAGCGCGCTCTCAGCCGGGTACACCTGCGTGTCGAAGAGCGGGTCAATGTGCTCGGGGCGGCGGTAGAGAAAATCGCCAATCGCCTGGGATGCGCCGAGCAGGCGGTACATGCCGAATTCTTCTTCGCCGCGGTTGGCGCGCTCAGCAACCGCCGGATGCTTCTCAATGAGGCGCACGAGGGCGGGCAGGGCAATATCCGGTGAGGGCGCGAGGCGCAGCCCGGCAAGGAGCGCATCCTGCGAGACGTGCTTCAGTTCGGGTGCGTTGAGCCAGCGTTCTGCCTTGGACGGGTCGTGGAAGCCGGTGGCAATCATGCGGGTGTGCAGGCGTAGCTGGGCTTTGCGTTCGGCTTCGGCGCGCTGCTCGTCGTCGAGCGCGTCGGGGGCGATGTCGGTCAGCGATTTGGGTTCTTTGGCGGGGTCGATAATGCGGATGAGCCCGGTGGCCGGGTAGTGGGAGCTGTCAGTCATAGCGTGAGAACTGTGGGTAGAACCGTGGGGTGGAGAGTATAAATTTCGGCGGGATAAAAAGCGATGCTGATACACCTGTGGGCGGTACCCGCCGGCGTGTTACCGGTTGCGGGTACCGCCCTGAGGCTGTCAACGGTCACTCATCATGCGAGGAGGCTAGAGAATCCAGCGATTAGAGGATTCCGAGGTTGTGCTTGAGCTCGTAGGGGGTCACCTGAGCCTGATACTGGTCCCAGTCGGCGCGCTTATTGCGCAGGAACTGCTCGAAGACCTGCTCGCCCAGAACCTCCGCCATGAATTCGGATTCCTCGGTGATGTTAATAGCTTCACGCAGGGAGGCGGGCAGCGGGTTGTAGCCCATCGCACGGCGTTCGGTGTTGGTCATGGCGGCGAGGTCCTCGGTCACGGCGGGCATGAGCGGGTACTCGTTCTCGATGCCCTTCAGGCCGGCGGCAAGAATCACCGCGTAGGCGAGGTACGGGTTCGATGCCGAGTCCAGGCCGCGGTACTCGATGCGGGCGGACTGCATCTTGTTCGGCTTGTACAGCGGCACACGCACGAGGGCGGAGCGGTTGTTGTGACCCCAGGAGACGTAGGAGGGTGCCTCACCGCCGCCCCAGAGTCGCTTGTAGGAGTTGATGAACTGGTTGGTAACCGAGGTGAATTCGGGGGCGTGCTTGAGCACACCGGCGATGAAGTGACGTGCGGTCTTGGACAGCTGGTATTCGGCACCGGCTTCGAAGAATGCGTTGGTGTCACCTTCGAAGAGGGAGAAGTGGGTGTGCATGCCGCTACCGGCGTACTTGGTGAAGGGCTTGGGCATGAAGGTTGCGTACATGCCGAGCGAGTAGGCGACTTCCTTGATGACGGTGCGGAAGGTCATGACGTTGTCGGCAGTCTGCAGGGCGTCGGCGTGGCGCAGGTCGATTTCGTTCTGGCCGGGGCCGGTTTCGTGGTGGCTGAATTCGACGGAGATGCCGACTTCTTCGAGCATGGTCACTGCCTTGCGGCGGAAGTCCTGCACGATGCCGCCGGGGGTGTGGTCGAAGTAGGATTCGTAGTCCACGGGCACGGGGAATCCGTCGGCGCCGAGCTTGGAGGATTCGAGCAGGTAGAACTCAATTTCGGGCGAGGTGTAGCAGGTGAAGCCCATCTCCGCTGCCTTGTTGAGCACGCGCTTGAGCACGCCGCGGGTGTCGGAGGCGCTAATCTCACCGTCGGGGGTGAGCACGTCACAGAACATGCGGGAGGTGTAGTCTTCCTCGCCGCGCCAGGGCAGAATCTGGAAGGTGGAGGGGTCCGGCTGCAGCAGCATGTCGGATTCGTAGATGCGGGAGAAACCCTCAATCGAGGAGCCGTCAAAGCCCAAGCCCTCATCGAAGGCGCTTTCTACTTCAGCCGGTGCGAGCGCAACGGATTTGAGGGTGCCGACCACGTCGGTGAACCAGAGGCGGATGAAGCGGATGTCGCGCTCTTCGATGGTGCGCAGTACAAATTCCTGTTGGCGGTCCATGAGTTGCCCTCTCGGTGCGGGCGCGCATCCGCGTGGTACCCGTCTGTGGGTGGCGGAGGCGCGCTAAATTTGCTGCCGAGGTGTGGAAGACCCTGCTGCGGAAAGCCCTGCATGTCCCGTGGGATTCCAGAGGATTCCAGGGGGTTCCGCAGTGTTGCGTACCAGCGGTGCTGGCGCCTCCTTGCCCCGGCGTATGTCCTGTTGTTATCTAGCCTATCGGGTTCTGCTGTGTGGCGGGCGGGTGGGAGGTTTCGTTTGTGTAAATTCTCTTTTTCTGCGCCGCGGTAGCTCAGATTCTGGGCGATGCGAGGAGGGGCGCTCCCCCACTTTTTCTGCGGTGTGGGTTTTACTCAGATGCCAAGCAGGTTCAGATACCTAGCATATGACGGTTCTCGGGGCGGGGAGCGGGGTCGCCTTGCGATAATGGGAGTATGCTACATTCCATTCTTCCCTCGACTGTGCAGTTTCCGTCGGAGCAGTTTCCATTGGCGCAGCTTCCGCTGGCGACCAGCATCGTTGCCGCTGATCCTACCGGTTTAGAGTGGCTACTACTTATTGCCGCCCCCATTGTTTTCTTGGTGTTGTACCTGGTCTGCCTTTTTGCGGTTGCGGTCTTTGGCCCGACAGTCATGAAGAACAGCAAGTCTGGTGGCACGACCTACCTGCTGGATCGCCCCTCCCGCGTGGCGTTTAGGACTCGCACCGTGGCACTCTTTGCGGTGGTGGGTGCGTTTGTAGAGCTTCTTTGGCTCGGTTATACGGGGCGCGTGGGGTCGATGGCGGTCATTCCGATCCTGCTCTTCACGTGGTCGTGGAAGTACACTTTCTTCTTCCTGCCGCTTCAGCTACTTCGTGCCTGGTATGTTCACGCAAGCCGCGGCAAGTATGATGCGCTGTCTGCTGAGGGTGCTCAGCGCCGTGAGAAGCTGAACCGTAAGAGCGCTTACGAGGTGTCGAAGATGATGCAGCGTAACCCGCAGCAGTTCGCGATGAGCAAGGAGCTGCATACGCTGGCGCGCGGTCAGAAGATTGCGGGCATGCGTCCGTTCCAGAACCTTGACGAGGCGGGCAAGAAGCGCCGCACGAACTATACGGTGGAGCTGGCTGTGGCGCTCATGCAGGCGCGTGCCATGAACCCCGGTAAGCTTCCGTCGGAGGCGTTCGGTGAGAGCATCCTGGGTATGGGTGTTGGCATTGCGTCTGATCGGGCGGTGAAGCAGACCTGGCTGACGCTGTGCACGGAGCGTGTCAACGCGCCGGATGCGCCGAACTACCCGGATTCGCTGGGGCCGGTGGCGGCTCGTTTTTCGCTGTTTACCACGATGTCGCTGTTGCATCCGGTGATGGGTCGCCCCTATTCGCCGTTTACTGCGCCGGATGCGCGCCGTTTTGTTCCGCGTGATTTCTCGGCGGATACCGTGCTGTTGAAGACTGAGGAGCTGGGCAAGAAGGCTCTGATGCAGAGCGCGATTTTCCGTCAGCTTCATGAGCGTCTTCTGCCGTTGCATCAGCAGCAGCCTCAGCTGGTGGATGGTCGCGCCCTGGCGTATTGCGGTGCCCTGCTGTTGACTGTTGCGAAGGCTGAGGCGGAGAGCCAGCGTCTAACGAGCCAGATTCTGGCGGCGGCGGCTTCGGAGCGCGGCATCCTGTCCTACGGTTTGTTCTCGCAGATTTCTGAGGATTATCAGTGTGTTCAGCGTCTGCTGAATCTGATGGTGAAGGCGACCGCCGACATTGAGCGTTTCCTGAACGCGGTGGAGGCGCTGGTGCAGATGCATTCTGGCCCGGTTCAGCCGTCCGGTATTGCGTACGAGAAGGCGCAGATGGAGTACATTGCCGCTCTTCTGGACGTTATTGTCTTCTCTTCGCACGCCCCGCTTGCCGGTTCTATTCAGGCGTCTTACGCCCTGCTGAAGGCAGACTATGAGGCGTTTACGTTTAACACTACCGATGAGCTGAGCCGCAGCTACTGGCTGCAGTACGCGAAGAACGCGGTGAACGCCTGCGATACGGGTCTAGCTCAGGGCTACGAGGGTTTCTTCGGCGCTGATGATGCAGTAAAGACGGCTGATGCGGCGAGGACGGCGTGGGAGTCCTACGCGGAGGACGTCGTGAAGGAAGTCTGCACCTACTCGATTACGCAGCTGTATTGGGATGCGCTGGTGCAGCAGGCGCTCATTCAGCGCGATTTGCCGCGTGAGTTTAGTGATGCTTCTTCCGCTATTCCGGAGCTGATGAATAAGAACGCCGCTGCGTCGTTCCCGACCTACTACATTAACCTCATCTGGAACTAGGTTCAGGGCGAACGGTACGCCAGGTTGGAGCCGTGCAGGGTTAGAATAGTCAGCATGACTACTGAGCGTTCTTCCGAGATCTCTTCGCCCTACGCGGCACAGCCTGCCGCTACCTCCACGGCTGCTCCCGCTTCTGCTAACGCATCGAAGCCTTTTGACCTGGACACCGTCAAGAAGGTGCGTACCGTTCACCTGGCGCAGGCTAAGGCGACCGGGCAGAAGTTCTCCATGCTGACCTGCTACGACGCCCTGACGGCGCAGATTTTTGACCGTGCCGGCATCGACATGCTGCTGGTTGGCGATTCTGCGGCGAATGTGGTGCTCGGTTACGAATCGACCCTGACCATTACCCTGGATGAGATGATTCCGCTGGTTGCGGCGGTTTCTCGCGGTGCATCCCGCGCCATGGTAGTTGCCGATCTGCCGTTTGGTTCTTATGAGCAGTCCCCGCAGCAGGCGGTGGCGAGCGCTGTTCGCCTGATGAAGGAGGGCGGCGCGCACGCGGTCAAGATTGAGGCTGATGCCTCGATGGCTGAGTGGGTTCGTGCACTGGTGCGTACCGGTATTCCGGTGGTGGCGCATGTTGGTTTCACCCCGCAGTCGGAGCATGCCCTGGGCGGTTTCCGTGTGCAGGGCCGCGGCGATGCGTCTGAGCGTGTTCGTGAGGATGCGGTGGCGCTGGCTGAGGCTGGCGCGTTCTGCGTGCTGATGGAGATGGTGACCACCCAGACTGCGCAGCTGGTGGATGAGGCTGTGGGCGCTGTGCCGACGATTGGTATTGGTGCCTCGAATGTGACGACCGGTCAGGTGCTGGTGTGGCAGGACATGATGGGTGTTCGTTCCGGTCGCGTGCCGCGTTTTGTGAAGCAGTTTGCGCAGGTTGGCCAGGTCATGGAGGACGCTGCGCGTGCTTATCGTGAGCAGGTTCGTTCGGGTGAGTTCCCGGCGGCTGAGCACAGCTTTGAATAGGCTTTAGGTTTAGAAGAAAGCTTGAGAAGAAAGACCCCCGTATCCGGTGCTCCGGGTGCGGGGGTCTTTGAGTTTCAAAATACTTTGCGTCTCACGCTGTATGCCTGTTGGTCGGCGTGCGCCTTAATCAAGTTAATCAAGCGAGTAAGGCTGAGGGCACTCGTTCTTTAGAGCCAGCCGCCGTCCTTTTCCCAGGCGTCGTTGCGTTCGCGGGCGCGGTCCATGGCGTGGGCGGCTTCTTCGTAGGTCTTGAAGGGGCCCCACAGGGAGGTGACAGCGCTCTGCTGACCTCGCTCAACCTCACCGGTGGCGAGGTTGTACCAGTATTCGTCAGCGTGGGGGCTGGTGGCGTCGGTGGCGGCGTGCAGGGTCTTCTCAACCGCCGATTCGATGGCTTCGCTCAGGTGGTTTTTCTTCTCGCTCATGGGTTCTCCTTCGACGGTGAGGGGTTGGTGTTTCTAGCTTCTCACGCGCCCAAGTTCGTGGCAATGAGGCGAGCGGAGCTTCTCACGGCTCTGCCCCCGGTCTTTCGCTCCTTGCCTTCCATCACTGCCTTCCGCTGCGCGCAGTTTTGCCGCTAGGGTGCATGAAATTTTATTCACAATCTGGGAAAAAGGTACGGCTTATGTATCCGCCGCTTTTTAGCGCCCCCGCAAGGGACACAACCCGCCCACGCCCGGTAAGATGAAACTATGTCTTCAACCAAAACGAATACTTCGCATAATCTTCCCGCAGAGCCCGGTCGAGCACCCGTCGGTTGCCTGACCCCCGGACGCGTCACCCCCATGCGCCCGGTCCCCTCGCACATTGTTCGCCCCGAGTACGTGGGTAAGCCCACTGCCAACGAGGGTAACGACTCGAACATGTACACCCCCGAGGAAGTTGAGCGGGTTC
>ERZ773045.1048-NODE-1048-length-13008-cov-7.084382_pt1 | contig 13008 bp, 11 predicted proteins | sample MGYA00580635_ERZ773045 | MGnify/ENA primary metagenome ERZ773045 (study PRJEB29015, sample SAMEA2738115) | human oral metagenome | biome: human oral; feature: human-associated habitat; material: saliva | place: China | collected 2261 ...
AGCACTTAGCACTTAGCACTTAGCACTTAGCACTTAGCACTTAGCACTTAGCACTTAGCACTTAGCACTATAAATTTTACTTCTTATTTCTTCTTGCTCCAGCTATACTCTCGCGTCTTGACCTTTCTTTCGAGATTTCCTCTTCAAGCTGCTTAATTTTGTTGCGCTGCTCTCTCGATCGGCGTGTAGCTTCGATAGCTATTCTTGTATTCCTCTTTTCTTCTCTTTTTGCTCTTTCAAGCTTTTCTTCATTTTTACTTAAGAACTCTGGCTTGTTATAGTCTAAACTCATGCCGATTCTAAATCTATCTATTCCAATGAGAATGGCTGCAATTCCAATAAGCAGCATAACATGTAAATTTAACACGCTCTTGTTGAAGAACATGTACGCACCGAGTAACGTCATGGCTGTGCCGAGAACGAAAGTCCTTTTCTCACTTAAAGAATTTGTCTTTATATCGATATTTATACTAAAATCTGCTGCCAGTCCGCTGGTCATGAGCATCATAGCAAAGATTGCTGTTACAGCTACGTCCTCACTCACCTGTCCAGACAAGAACATTACCCCTAAAAATGCAGAGATTACTGCCTGAACAACGTACGTCTTAGTTATCATGTTCTCTTCATATCCAACATTTCTGAACACGACGAGTTCTAATATTCCCATGATAAGCAGCGCGATACCTACAACAAATGCAACCGAAGTAAAGGCTGCCGTTGAATTGGCAACGCAGAACGTACCTACTATTACCATTATTGCACTAGAAATCATAGCTAATAATCTCATCTAGCACCTCCTAATCGTTTCTTAACTTATTAAGTTTATCACACTCGGTATTTTGCCGCAATGAACCTTTGTATTCATGCATAACTTGGTTTCGAGCCAGCTCTTTTTAAGACTGTTTTTTATCACAAAATATTTGTCATAAAATTGTTTTAATTGCAGCACGTTGCTATTTGTAGTATAAATAACGGTACGAAATATTTTATTTAATTGAGGGGGTTCTATATGAAATCCATTTTTAAAGCTTGGAACAAACTAAGCTTAATTGTGCAAATTATCATCGGTCTTGTTATCGGCATTTCGCTTGCCGTTATAGCACCGAAGCAACTCGCATTTTTAACGCTATTCGGCGATCTATTCGTTGGTGCACTCAAAGCGATTGCTCCTCTGATGGTTTTTATCCTTGTAATGGCTGCTATCGCCCAGCATAAATCCGGAACGAAAACTAATATGTCTACAGTTATTGTCCTATATATTGTTGGTACACTTTCCGCAGGACTCTGTGCTGTCGTTGCCAGCTTCTTATTCCCACAGACTCTTATTCTTGCGAAGTCTGCTGAAAAGGTTGCTGCACCTGACAATATCATATCAGTCCTTAAGACCGTCCTTCTAAATGCCATTGACAACCCGATCAACGCAATTGTTAACACAAACTTCCTCGGCGTTCTCGCATGGGCGATCATAATAGGTGTCGCTCTAAGATCGGCATCTGACTCCACTAAGGGTCTTTTATCAGATTTATCTGATGCGATTACTAAGTGTGTTCGTTGGATCATACAGTTTGCGCCTATCGGTGTAATGGGGCTAGTATTTAACTCCATTTCTACTAGTGGTATAGGAGCACTTGCAAAATACGCATCACTTATTCTACTCCTCGTTGGAACTATGGTATTTATAGCTCTTGTTATTAATCCGCTTATCGTATTTTTGGCATCGCACCAGACCCCTTATCCACTTGTATTTAAGTGTCTAAGTAACAGCGGTATAACAGCATTCTTTACGCGAAGCTCTGCTGCTAATATTCCAGTTAATTTAGAGCTATGCGAAGACCTCGGTCTAGATGTGAACACATATCCAATTTCAATTCCACTAGGAGCAACCATAAACATGGCTGGTGCAGCTGTTACCATCGCAGTCATGTCATTAGCAGCTTGTAATACTATGGGGGTAAAGGTTGATATCCCTTCTGCGATCTTGCTGGTATTCTTGACTGCAATTAGTGCAGCTGGTGCTTCCGGAGTTGCAGGAGGCTCACTGCTGCTAATTCCACTAGCATGCTCACTATTTGGGCTACCTGCAGACATTTCAATGCAGGTTGTTGGTGTTGGATTTATCTGCGGAGTAATTCAGGACTCCTGCGAGACTGCACTGAACTCATCTACAGATGTTCTGCTAACGGCAACAGCTGAACTTCATGAGTACAGAAAAAGAGGCGAAAAGAAGATCCTCAACATTAAGTAATTTTGATTGATTTAAGCCTATATCTATCGAAATCTTGAAGTACGGATGATTATTTTCACTTACTTATTCAGCATCCAACAGGGTGTTTTCCATATTAAGTGAGATATTTATTTTGATATTCTCGATGAATTATAACTATATATAGTTAATACAGACAAAAGCTTTGTGCGGCTACAGCCAGAAACAAAAAGCTTGGGGTGATGCCCCAAGCTTTTTCATTTATGTGCCGCAAGGCACTTCTGTTCTATTTGTTTTTTCCCTTAATCAGTTTTGCTATATTGCCTATACATCAGATATTCTACTTAAGCATCAGCACCGCCATCTGGCCACCTCGTTTGAGTCCATCTCTTCTGTGAGAGAAATACTTTTCTCTCTCAGCAAACGTGCATCTACCGTCAATCTCTATCTGTGATTCAGGGATGCCAGAACTCATAAGAACAGCCTTGTTGACTATCGGCAGCGAGACATTGAACTTGCCTCGATCTGGATTGTACGTATACGCGCCAGGAATATCCTTTACGCTCATATCCGAAATCGCCGATATTACATCTTCACCGCACTCGAAGTGTTTTATGGAAATGCACGGACCAATTGCAGCGTATAAATCGGCAGGGTTTGAATCGAACTCTTCCTTCATCTTTTCCACTGTACGCCTTGCAATTTCGAGAGTTGTTCCTCTCCAGCCCGCATGACTAAGTCCTATAGCCTCGTTAACGGGATCATAGATATAGATTGGCGCACAGTCCGCATGCGACGTAATTAGTGCGACGCCCTTAGAATTTGTCACCATCCCATCTACACCTGCCCGCCTTGGCTTATACAGTCCTTCACCGCAGTTCTCTTCATCTACGCGGATTACCTCGCTACTATGAGTCTGGTGAAGCATGACAAGCTGACGCGTGTCAATCCCAAGTGAGCCGCACCATAACTTGTAATTTTCGAGGATATTTGCAAGGGCATCATCTGTCGTTAGACTCAGATTCATCGAGTCATAACACCCCGTGCTCACCCCACCATTTCGAGTGCTATAGTCGCATATTAAGTTGCCCTTAAATTGTTCGAACATCTAATAGAAACCTTACTTTGATGCTGCAGCTGCGAATACGATTGAATAGAACTTCTCGTCAGAACCGGAGCCACGTGAAGTGAGTACGATTGGAGCCTTTGCTCCAACGACAAGACCTGTCATTCTACCACCGCCCTGGATTACCCAAGACTTTCCTATGAAGTTTCCTGCAGCCATATCTGGAACAAGCAGAACATCCGCATCTCCTGCTACCGGGCTCTCAAATCCCTTGAAGTCAGCTATTTCCTTGCTTAGTGCGATATCGTAAGAGATTGGCCCTTCTATTACGCAGTCCTTTATTTCGCCCTTCTCGTTCATTTCCTTAAGAGCTGCTGCGTCTACTGATTCAGGTGCTTTCTCGTTAAGCTTTTCAGCTGCACAAAGTGCTGCAACCTTAGGATTCTCATATCCCATGTTGTTAAGAGCTCCAACTGCATTCTCAACAATCTGAGCCTTCTGTTCTAGTGTTGGGTGAAGGAGCATTCCTCCGTCTGTCAGAACCACTAGCTTGTGGTAGTTAGGAACTTCAAATAATCCTACGTGAGACATTACATTGCCCATGTTGAGACCAGTTTCTTTATTTACAACCTGTTTGAGAAGATCAGATGTCTGCATCTTGCCCTTCATGAGGAAGTCGCCCTTTCCTTCGTTGATAAGCCTTACAGCAATCTTAGCGATTTCAACATCATCATCTTCATTGTAGATTGTTGCATCTTCTAGAGCCAGACCGTTTTTCTTGATAGTCTCTCTAATCATATCTTCTTTACCAACGAGAACAGCCTCAACGATGCCTTCCTTTACAGCATTGCTTACTGCCTCTAGGGAATGCTCACAGTGAGCACAAGCTAGGACTATTCTCTTCTTGACAGGATTACTTCTAACCATTTCTGCCATTTCTGCAAAATTCTTTAACATACATTACCTCCTTAAATAACATAACAATTACTTTGTATGTCTGCCGTGGACTTGTTATTTCCTTAAGCTCCTATATTATAGCATAAAGACAGCTCATTACATTAGTTATATGTCTATAAACGTTATAATTCATGTGGTTTTTAGCACCTTTATAAAAAAGGAGAAGGTCACCCCTCTCCTTAATCATCTTATTAAACATCCATCAAAGCAGCTAATCAATATATGACACGATTAGCGGTGGATACATTATAGATCGTATCCTGCCTTGAATGCTTTCTTGTTTAGTTCAACGAACTTAGGCTTTACGTTCTTCTCAATCTGAGCATCCCAATCTACATCGTCTAGAGAACCTATAGCCTTAACTAGTGCTCCGAGGAGTACCACGTTCATAGCCTTAGCATTTCCAAGATCTGTAGCGATTTCTCCAGCCTTAACAGCAGTTACCTGGCACTTTGTCTTTAGATCCTCGATGATATCATCTGGATACTCTGCCTTACCTAGGTTTACTGGAGCAGGGTTGATTTTGAAGTCGTTAACTACCATCTTGCCGCCTACCTTGAGGTACTCAAGCCATCTTAGGGCTTCCATTCTCTCAAATGCTACGATTACGTCTGCAGAACCCTTTCCTACGATTGGGGAAAGAACTTCTTTACCGTATCTTACCTGAGTGCTTACACTTCCGCCACGCTGTGACATTCCGTGAATCTCACTCATCTTAACATCGTAACCAGCTTCCATTAGGCCGCTCGTAAGAATCTTACTTGCAAGGATTGTTCCCTGTCCACCTACTCCTACGAGGAGAATATTCTTAACATCACTCATTATCTCTGCACCTCCTCAATAGCATCAAATGGGCATACCTGCTTGCAGACTGTACAGCCTACGCAGCTATTAACATCGATAACAACATCATCCTTTGAAGACATGAGAGCTGGGCAACCTGTTCTTACGCAAGCCTTACAGTTTCTGCACTTGTCCTGAATGATGTGACACTGAGTCTGGTGTAGTCCCTTGAACTCATCAAGATCCTGCTGGCTGAACTTCTTTAGTACGCATGGCCATCTTGTAATGATAACTGTTGGCTCCTCGCTAGCGATGCAAGCATCGAGAACCTTATCAACTTCGTCAAGGTGTAGAGGATTTACCGTGTAAATATTCTCTTCCTTGATTCCTACTGCCTTAACTAGAGCAGGAATATCAACTTCTGGAGCTGGCTTGCCCATCAGAGTGAATCCTGTTCCAGGGTTCTCCTGGTGACCAGTCATACCAGTAATTCTGTTGTCGAGGATAACGCTGATACTATCACTCTGATTGTATACAGCATCCATCAAGCTTGTGATACCGCTGTGGAAGAATGTGGAGTCTCCGAGCACACCTACAGCTTTAGTCTTTGCTCCTGCAACCTTGTAAGCCTGAGCCGCACCGTGAGCCATTGAGAGGGAAGCTCCCATACAAATAGCTGTATCAAGTGCGCTTAGAGGTGCGTTAGCTCCGAGTGTATAGCAACCGATGTCTCCGTTGATCATGAGACCTTTCTTCTTCTTGATTGCCTGGAAGAATCCTCTGTGAGGACATCCTGCACATAGCGTTGGAGGACGTACAACAGACTGAAGTTCTGAATCATAAGATTCAGGCTTAACTCCTGTGAGCGCCTCTCTAACGATATCTGTGTTGAGCTCGTCAAACTTTGGAATCTGCTGATTTCCAATGCACTCAATTCCGTGAATCTCGAGGAACTCCTGTAGATATGGGTCCATCTCTTCGATTACATATACCTTATCTACCTTGCTGCAGAAATCCTTGATTAGGTCTGTAGGTAGAGGGAATGTCATTCCTAGCTTGAGGTATGAAGCATCCTCACCGAATGTTTCCTTAGCATACTGATAAGAAATACCAGATGTAACAACACCGATCTTAGTCGAGTGCCACTCAGGCTGGTTGATCTCTGTTTCATTTGCATAAGCTTCCATGTTAGCTAGCTTAGTCTCGAGATTAACTCTCATCTTCTTAGCATTAGCTGGTGCGGAAACATACTTTTCAATCTGCTTCTTGTAAGGAACGTACTCATGCTCTTCTCTATCGCCGAGTTCTACGATTCCCTTTGAGTGACAGACTCTAGTTGTTACATGGAAAAGAACTGGAGCATCGAATCTCTCGGAAAGACCGAACGCCATCTTCATGTAATCCTTACACTCCTGCGAGTTGGCTGGCTCTAGCATGAGCAGTCTTGCTGCCTTTGCGTAGTTTCTGTTGTCCTGCTCGTTCTGGGAGCTGTGCTGACCTGGATCGTCAGCGGATACGATAACAAATCCACCTGTAACTCCAGTATATGCGATTGTGAAGATAGGGTCTGCTGCAACGTTAACACCTACGTGCTTCATAGCGCAGAACGATCTAACACCTGCAATTGATGCACCGATAGCAGCTTCTGCAGCTACCTTCTCGTTAGGAGCCCACTCTGAGTACACATCATCCTTGTACTGAGGCATGTTCTCGAGGATCTCGGTGCTTGGAGTACCGGGATAAGCCGAAGCAAACTGGCAGCCGCCTTCATATGCGCCGCGAGCAATAGCTTCGTTGCCCGACATAATTACTTTCATCTACTTACCTCCTTAAGTTTAACCGCATTAAACTTGTCATAAATATAATTGAATTATACAAATGAATATATTGCTCGTCAAACAATGTCTTTTTGCTATTTTTTTGCTATTTTGTAGCTTTTTGACAAAATTATATGTGGTCATACTACAGTTTTTGTTTGTCTAGCCTTTATTTATGCGACTATGATTATATTTTTGTAAGAATTTTACATTTTAGCTGAAAATAATTTAGCGAATAATATCCGTTTACAAATTATACAGTTTGATATGCTATGCACTGTTCTCTTTCCATAAAAAAATGTATTCCTCGTGATGAATCCTTCCACCGATCTGGCTCGAATCCGTTAGCTGGCTCTACCCATTTCCCTCGTTCATAATAGAAATCTGGATCGACTGTGGACTGAGCCCAATCGTAGCTGATAGTCTCATCTATGCTCTTAATTGATAGCACCTTGGCCTTGTCGCATCTGCAGGTTTCCCGCGTAGCCGAGACTCGCCGTGCCTCTCTTGGAACTAGGAGCTGAACTACTCTGAGCTCGGAGCAGCATTTCCATGCTATAAATGCACCTTCCTCCGGAGGCACCATCCTGTACCATTTGGTTTTTTCATCTACGATGATGCCATCGAGATTGGCGTCCTCGAGGACTGCGGCATACAGATTTGCTCCGCTTAGGTCGCTGTCCGAGAGGTCGATATCGCGGAAGATGGCTTCGGTCATATCGGAAATTACGAACCTGCATCCGTGCATCGGGCACTCTCGAAAGAGTGTGCCCGATATGCTGGATCCGCTGAAGTCTGCGCCTATAAGGTTGCAGTTCTCAAAGCTGCAGAGCTTAAACGTGATATTTGTCATGTCAAATCCTTCGAGATCTGTATCACTGATGATGCTTTCTTCCACTATGAGTCTATCGGCTTTATCTCTATCTATTATTAAATTTTTAAACTCATCTGATGTGAATGCTTTATTCATTAACCTTCTTCTCCTCAGTTTCTTGTTATATTTCTAGTTCTTACCATGCATTTCTATGCCTTTTTTATCAAAGTTGGCAGATTAACATTCCTATACACATGTATCATGACAATTGCCCACTTATGTATCACACATACATTAAAACATTTAAAAATGCTGGAGAATATTGATATTACAGAAATCATGAAGCTACCCTATAATTGAATTATATCACTTATCGCTGTGTTTTAAACTACCGAGAGGGGGGTGTGAAGGGGTGTACTATAGAAATGTGCACAATAATACGAAATACAAAATCATAAAACTTATATATTTATTCTCCCTACTATTGTTGTGTGATTTCACAAAGAAATTTAACATTTTTGGATTTTTCCTTGACTTTAGACCAAAGTTGGTATTAATATAGAACCAGCTTTTGAATAAGACTGACTCGATAGAGGTCGCGGAGCTCAAGAGTACCTGGCAGCTACAGCGTGGGAAGCTGCTGCTAGGGAAAGGGAAATCCGCCGAAGAGAATATCACCCCAATGATATTTTCTGGGTCGGTGCAGAATATGCGCCGAACTGTCACATCGTAAAATGTGGAGCGCTATCAATGGTATAAAGCTAATGCGTATTTTTGCATTGCTTACGTACGAACCATGGATACGTTTCAGACGTTATTCATGGCTATTTTATTTATACGGAGGTTTTAAAATGATACGCATTAACAAAAGTAGAATTATGTACGTGTTCGGGCTTACCGCGCTCTTCATAGCGGCTGTGCCGATTGTAGCAATGGCTGCTGACAGTAAGCCAGCAATGTACGCAACGATATGGGCTGTACTACCGCCTATTATCGCTATCGGACTAGCCCTCATCACAAAAGAAGTATACAGCTCGCTGTTCATTGGAATTCTTGCAGGAGGACTTATATATTCTGGAATGAATTTCCCTAAATTCATGAATCATGTGATGATAGATGGATTCGTTTCATCACTGTCTTCAGCGGGAAATGTAGGGATCCTAGTATTCTTAGTTATACTCGGTATGCTCGTAGCTATGATGAATCTATCAGGCGGTTCCGCTGCTTTCGGAAATTGGGCAGCTCAGAGGATAAAAACTCGCCGTGGCGCACAGTACTCGACCGTTACTCTCGGAATTCTGATATTCGTAGACGACTACTTCAACTGTCTAACTGTTGGTAGTGTTATGAAGCCACTTACTGACAAATACAACATATCGAGAGCTAAGCTCGCATATTTAATAGATGCAACTGCAGCACCAGTCTGCATTTTAGCTCCTATTTCATCTTGGGCTGCAGCTGTAAGCGGTTTTGTAGAGGGAAAAAATGGTCTAAGCATATTTATTCAGGCTATCCCTTACAACTTCTACGCACTTCTCACCATCGCCATGATGTTCATGATTATAACTATGAACTTCGACTATGGAAAAATGGCAGTTTATGAGAAAAATGCCGTAGAAAACGGCGACCTATTCACAGTGCAAGATACTGCAGCATTGAAGAATGACAGTGCTGCCGAGACAGTACATCAAGGAATAGTAATGGATTTGATGTTTCCAGTAATAATTCTCATCATCTCTTGCATCACTGGCATGCTATATACTGGAGGATTCTGGAGCGGAAAATCATTTGTAACTGCATTTGCAGGTTGCGATGCATCCACGTCTCTAGTGCTCGGAAGTGTTGTTTCACTTGTTATTACAGTTGTCTACTACATGATTAGAAGAGTCGTTCCTTTCTCGGAGCTTATGGAATGTGTTCCAGAGGGATTCAAATCAATGGTTTCACCAATTCTCGTTCTGACAATGGCATGGACTCTAAAAACTATGACTGATTCTCTAGGTCTAGCGCAATTCGTTGCCAATATGATGGATAAGATTCCTGGCGGATTAATCATGATAATACCTGCGATGTTCTTCCTCGTATCTTGCGCTCTAGGTTTTGCGTCTGGCACGTCGTGGGGAACGTTCGGAATACTCATCCCTATAGCACTTGCAGTAACTGCGAATAGACCTGATATGATGATTGTCCTCATCTCTTCCTGCATGGCTGGTGGAGTTTGCGGCGACCACTGCTCGCCGATCTCAGATACGACAATCATGTCATCTGCTGGCGCATCTGTTAGACACCTTAGCCACGTCGAGACTCAGTTACCTTATGCTATGACCGTTCTATCTGTATCAGCCGTATGCTATGTAATCGCTGGCATCATGGAATCTCCATGGGTTGCACTTGCAGTAGGGCTCGTACTCCTATATATGGTCCTGCGCTTCTTCAAGAGAAGAGAAGGTTCGTATGTAGTTGACGAAGCTCAGGCTATTGAGACTGCAACTGCCCAGGGTTAAGAAGTATACTATCGATGAATCTTTGAAAATTTTTGTTTAATCAAAGCAGAGGGCGAATTTTTGGGGGCTGGTTTTAGGGGTCAGATTCGGTATTTGAAAAGCGAGGCAATTGTTATTCTTGCCTCGCTTTTCACTTTCTCATAATATGTTTTTGGGAAACATATGAGAAAGGAATTCATATGAATATTATCACATCTTTGTTGGACATAGAAGACAATGATCTTGAGTTATTGTCTTGCGAAGGTTAAGGATTAAAGAAAATAGTTACTGTTGGAAGTGTAGCTGCATCTCACTTCTGTCCGAGTTGTTCTTAAAAAATGCATTCGTCCTATAGATATAAGTATCCAGACTATTGTTTTCATTATAAGAGTTATGCGATTCATAATTTGGTCAACTGTGCTTTATAAGTTGCCAATTGTTCTATTTTCATGCACCATTTTTAATTAAACTACCCTTTAGCTTAACTTAAAAATATAGAATAGCACCTCCATAGAAATGCTCCTTACTAACATCAACAAATAATTTTTAACTACTTTTTGTATTAGACATATTTAATGTGCTTTTATATAATTTGCACTCTTTTAATATTTTCTCTATAACTTGCCATATTGTAAGTGATGGATTCTCAATATATATTTGATATCCTGAAAATTCTTTTACTGTGTTGCAATTTTTTTCATTGTTGTCCATGATTCGTTTTGCTCGCTCTATAGCAGAAATTACGTCATTTATTTCAATCGAATCCAACAGACTTTTAAAATTAGCTTCTTTCTTATATTCTTTAAGGCTCATGAATTTTTTATTATACGCCTGATTCAACGCAGTTAAGTAATTATCTCGATGTGCCTTTGAGCCACAGCAGTCGGCTTTATGCAAAATTATCCAAAGCTCAAAAGTAAAGTTACTATATCCCGAAAAGTACTTAATGCTTTTCCCAATATTTTCTGCTTTTTTCATATTATCCAAAATATTTTTCACCTGTTTAGTATGGGATGGATCTTCGCTCTCTATATCAAAAATATGATTAATTTCCACCGGTCGAATGATGTTAATTCCTTTAGCACGAGTCATTGGATTTTTTTGCTTCTTTGAATCAAATTTAACATTGTATTTTGATTCTTCAATGCCATTTATCGTCTTCTGCAACCATTCTAAATACCAAATCTCTGTATCACCTTCCACAGAAAAATAAAATTTTCTATTTTCTTTCATTCTCATTCCTCTTATTAATCACATTTTCGAATATTGGGGCAAAATCGACATCTTTAATTGCACCATATCGATCGATGAAATAGTTTTTCATATAGTCTGAACCTTTTCGAACACCACCTGTGCCAGCAGTGCCAAAATCAGACAAAGAATAATGTGTGCTAAAATGGGTATCATCATCGCGCTCAACAAACTTTATTTCATCCCTTCTAAATATATTGTGATTAAGAAATACGGGGTTATGTGTATTGAAAACTAGTTGTGCATTATTAATATTAATTTCATCATTATGAAACATATTTATAACACTCATTAGCGCCATTGGGTGTATAGATGCATCAAATTCATCAATTATTAATATACCTCCACCTAGCAATGCGCCCATCACAAGAGGGAAAATATTTATAAAACGCACAGTTCCATATGACTCAAAAATTTCAGCAGGTATAGCTGTTGCCTTTTTTTCATTTCCAAAAATGGAACATAACCTTGATTCATTATTATCAACATCGTTTATATAGCCGAGCTCATTAGAACTTATACCAAATATTTTTGCAGCTTCACTTATTTTGTTTTCAATATATATAGAGTTCTTATCCGAATCATTTCTACGAACTACATTCATACTATCTGCACGATATACTACCATTAACTTTTCTTTTAACCAGTTCAGCATATTATTTGTAATTTTTGAACTAATCATTGTCCTAAACCCATTCATTAGAAAGAGTTCTTCGTCATCTAAGTTATTTTTAGCAATTGCAATTGCACCATCCTTATTATGTTCGAATTCATTTACAAGATATTCACTTATATAGCTCAATGATGGAAACTGAATATCCTCGTCTCTTTCAAACATTATTCTATTATTTATTTTTAGAAGTTCTTTAACAATTTTTCGTTTATCTCGTTCCTCCAAAAATAATCCTATATCCATTGAAAGCGTATATTCAAATAGCATTCCATTATCTATAAATTTTATTGAAAAAGTTACAGGCGAACTCTCTTTTAAAGTGTTGTTAGGAATTAATTCTAATGCACCAGATGCTGCATTTACAGAACCTGCTGTGTCATTCCTAATACTGCCTCTAACAATAATACTTTTAAAGGTTTCTATGGCTCCAATTATATTTGTTTTACCTGAAGCATTTGCACCATATATAACTGCAGAGCATAAGCCTTTATAGGTTTCGTTTCCTACCTCTTCACTCAAAATACTATAATCAAGTCCTTTTTGCTTGGGTGCAGGCACCATCGAAAAAGTAAATTCATTCATAAAAGATTTATAATTTTTTGCTTTGAATTCAAGTAACATAAGTACCTCCGAAGTTTTCATTTTGCCTTTTTTCTGCAAAACACTGCATTAAGTATAGTTGTTTGCGCAAAAAATTTCAATAACATAAATCATTTTGTCAAAATTTAGCAAAATATTGTAGTTATTCGTCGTTATTTTAATTCTTATCAGTCATATTGCTATTTGTATGTTTCGTTTAGAACTAAAAATGTACCTGCTTAACTTTATAAAAATAATTACTATTAGTTGTTCTGCACTAGCGCAAGCAAAGTCTTATAAGCCACCGGTCCTGCAACCTTATAGCCGGTGCCACCGTTTTTAACCCATGCCACGAATGCATATGGATGATCTGCATCATCTA
>ERZ773045.1050-NODE-1050-length-13006-cov-3.274419_pt1 | contig 13006 bp, 12 predicted proteins | sample MGYA00580635_ERZ773045 | MGnify/ENA primary metagenome ERZ773045 (study PRJEB29015, sample SAMEA2738115) | human oral metagenome | biome: human oral; feature: human-associated habitat; material: saliva | place: China | collected 2261 ...
GCCATAGCCAGAATCAAAGCATCTCCCGCCTCGAAGCCGAAGCGCTCATTGTATAACTTAAAATCTATAATATTGAAGTAAATCGCACATTGCCCTACTTCCATATACCGCTTAGCCAAGTCCCGAAAGGCCTGGTTTTTTACGGTCTTACTTAAAGGATCCTTGAAAATACTGCCTAAGCTTTCCTTTTCCTTCATCCATCCCGGAAGAAGTTCTTGTTCTGTATTCAATTTGACTCCTTCCCACGCAACAGAGCATCCTTGCTCATTCATCGAAACTGTTTCCTGCTGTCCTTCCAAGCTGTTTCCCTGAAGGAAGCAGTTTAAACCTTTGCTTTACCTCTATCGTCAAAAAAAAGAGGAGATATAATCCCCTCTTTTCTCTCTTTTTGCATTTTACTTAAATGTTAATTATTTTCTACAAAAATATTTTTTATAGCGCTGAAATGCATAACAATTTAGCTAAGCTTTCCACCCTCTACTACAATGCTGTCCGGATCGGTATCGGAACCGAAAACAGGCTCCAGAGTTTCCTGATAATCCTTATGGAAGAACTGCTCCTTTCCAAGGGTTTCAATTTCCTCATTCAGGAAGTTCAGAAGACTCTCATTACCCTTAGCCACTGCAGCGGCAATGGTATCATAGTCTCCCAAGGTCTCAATGCCTACAGTAAAGCCCGGATTGGACTTAGCCCAAGCAATTACCTCGGTGTTGTCGGTGGAGAAAGCGTCTCCTCTTCCGTCCAGAAGTGCATTGTAAGCATCCGCATAGGCATCATACTTCTGCAGCTTAACTTCCGGATGATTTGCCTCAAAATAAGTCTCCGCAGTGGTTCCCTTGGCAATAATCAGCGTCTTTCCCTTTAACTCATCTACAGATTTAATCACCGCATTGTCCGGAGAAACCACACCGAGAGCCACCTTCATATAAGGAAGAGCAAAATCCACCTTCTCCGCTCTTTCCTTGGTTACGGTAAAGTTCGCCAGAGTAATATCCACCTTGCCGGTAGAAACATACTCTACACGAGAAGCGGGATCCAGAGAAGTGAATTCCACCTTTACCCCTAAATCATCCGCAATTCTGTGGGCATAGTACACATCATAGCCCTGGTTTACGCCCTTCTCATCTACATAACCGAAGGGAGCCTTATCCGTAAACACACCGATACGAATCACACCGGATTTCTTAATTTCATCTACAGTTCTAAAGCTGGACTTTCCATCGGTTTCAGCTGTCTTCGCTTCCGCCTTTTCTCCTGCCTGCTCTGTCGCCTTTTGGGAGCCCTGCTCCGCAGCTGCAGTAGTCTGTCCCTCTTCCGCCTTCTTTCCGCCTCCGCAGGCTGCCAGGGAAAGGGCTGCTAAAATCGCCACTCCGCTAAAAATCACATTTTTCTTCATATTTTCTCCTCTCTCCGGGTCTCCGGAATAAACATTTATCTTCCAACATGTCTATGAGACACGTAAGAAAAATTTTGTAAAAACTGCTGTGCCCTCTCCGTATCGGGTTTTTGGAAAAAGTTCTCCGGGGTATTTTCTTCTACAATCTTTCCCCTTTCCAGGAACAGCACTCTATCCGCCACCGCCTTGGCAAATTCCATTTCATGGGTCACAATCAGCATGGTCAGGCCCTGCTCCGACAGCTCCATCACCACATCCAAAACCTCTCGAACCATTTCCGGGTCCAAGGCCGCAGTGACCTCATCAAAAAGCATCAGCTTCGGATGCATCATCAGTGAACGAATAATCGCCACTCTCTGCTTCTGCCCTCCGGAAAGCATGGAGGGATAGGCATTTTCCTTATCGGAAAGATGCACTCTGGCCAAAAGCTCCCTGGCTTCCTGCACAGCCTCCTCCCTCTTTCTGCCCTGCACCTTCATGGGCGCCAGAAGAAGATTTTCCATGATATTCATATGAGGGAAGAGGTCATAGCTTTGGAAAACCATGCCCAGATTCTGCCGCTCTTTCCGAGCCTCCTCACTTTTTCCTACAATATTTTTTCCTTCCAGAAGGATTTCTCCCCCCTGAATATGCTCCAATCCCATGATGGTGCGAAGCAGGGTGGACTTACCGCAGCCGGAGGGACCCAGAAGCACCACCACCTCTCCCTTTTTCACCGATAAAGAAATATCCTTTAACACGGGGCTGTCCTCCCCATAGCTTTTCTCCAGATGTTTTATCTCTAAAAGCTGTTCCTGTACGATTTCTTCCATAGTTTCCTTTCTCTATACATTTTCCACGATTAAACCTGCTAACCCGTTTTTCATTCTGCTAAACCATTTTTCATCCTGCTAAACCGTTTTTAAAACTCTTTTTTCTTCAGACTATACCTTAAGTTTCTTTTCCAGATATTTTCCCAGCTGGGAAATGGGAAAGCACACGATAAAGTATAAGAAAAAAATCACCGCATAAATCACAATGGAGGCTTTCGGATATTGGAAACGATTGGCATCGATAATCTGTTGCCCTGTTTTCAGCACCTCCACCACGCCAATCAACACAATCAAAGAAGTGGTTTTAATCATTCTGGTAATCAGGTTAATGCTTAAAGGAATCAGGCGTCTTACGGTTTGAGGAATAATGATATAGCGATAAATCTGCCAAGAGCTCAGGCCAAGACTCCTACCGCTTTCCTTCTGGTGCTTGGGAATGCTGCCGATAGCCGCTCGAACCAGGTCTCCCATTTCCGCCGTACCCCAAAGGGTAAACACCAGAATTCCGGAGGCCTCTCCGGAAAGATGAAAGCCCGCAATTCTTGCCGTTCCGAAGTAGACCAAAAACAGTAAAACCAGCGGCGGCATAATCCGGATAAAGGCCAGATAAAGCTGGCTGATTCCCCGACTTATGGGATCCTTTCTTCTCATGAAAAGCCCGAAAAGAATCCCTAGGGGAAGGGAAAGCAAAACCGCAATCAGGCTGACTCGAAGGGTAACAAAGAGCCCCCACAAGAGACGTTGAAAATTATTCCCCGCAAAAAGAATGGTATATACCGGAGGCTTCTCTGCATTTGCCGAGAGTAAAATATTAAACATAAGCAATGCGCATCCTCCTTTCCAAAACATTTCCCAAAATACTGAGGGGCAGAAGCATGATGAGATAAGAAATTACCAGCATCAGCAAGGCTTCCTCCGTCTTATAATACAGGCCAATTAAGTCCTTGCTGACGAACATCAGATCCGCAAGGGCGATTCCGCTGAATACCGAGGTTTCCTTAATCAGGAAAATCATATTTGCCACGATAGCCGGAATGGAAACCGATAAGGCTTGCGGGAAAATGATGTAACGCATAATCTGTCCTTTAGACAGCCCCAAGCTTTGGGCAGATTCTTTTTGAATCTTTTGTACGGTGGAAAGTCCTGAACGGAAGGCCTCCGTCATATAGGCTCCCCCCAGAAAGCTTAAGCCGATAACACCGCAAAGCTCCGAACTGAAACGTATTCGCAGCTTCGGCAAGCCGAAATAAAGAAAAAACAGTTGCACCAAAAGGGGCGTATTTCTGCTAAGCTCCACATAAATCTGCACCACTCTCCGCCAAAGCGGAACCTTATAGTACAAAATCAAGCTGGCAGCAAAACCAATCAGTAAGGAAAACAAAATTCCCAGAAAGGCAATACCCAGGGTCAGCTTTCCCGCCTCCACATACATCGGTATGTACTGTTTGATAAATGCAATATCCAAAACTCTCTCCCCCTTAGAACTCTTTACTTTTCTTAAAAATGAAAGTCCCCTTCTATTTTAAGAAAGTCAATGCCTTAAAAATCCATTGTTTTAGAAACAAAAAAGCGAGCTGCCGAAACAGCTCGCTGAAATATATCCACGAAAATATCCTCAGAATCAGCTGGCACGGCAAAAAGCCCTATGACTATGCATACGGCAACAGCAACAGCAGCAATTCATCATATTGATTTCTGTTCTGTTTCTTCTCATCCTGCCAACGATCCTTTCCCAAAAAATCCTTCATCAGACTGAATTGTTTGCTATGCTAACAGCTTTTTTTCTCCCTGTCAAGTATTTCATAGCATTTTACTGGGGATTTGAATTGGAAGAAAAAAGAGAATATTTTTTCGTAAGTGCCTCCCACTCTCCATTTTCCTTCATCTTTTTCAGCCCCCGAACAAAGGCACGAAGCAGCTCTTTATTCTGCCCCATTCCCACCATCAGGCCGTAATGCTGCTCCTCTTTTAGGGAAAATATTTCTATATTCTGCCCTGCTCTGCTATTTTTCTCTTTCTGCACGTCAAATTCGCTGATGCCCAAAAGATCCGGAGGAAGATAGTCTTCCGTTCTTCCCGTCTCATCGATTTTAGGAATTTCTTCCTTCATGGCCTCCAAAACCGGAAGATCCTCCGCAATAAAATCACCCTTCCCTTCCAGCCATTCCCGGATAAGATCTTGGTTTTCCTGCACCACCAGCAGAGAAAAACCTTCCTTTTGTCGGATGCTTTCCAGAAAAACCGCCGTACCGCTTCCCTCCTTGACCAGTATGCTCTTCCCCTGTAAAGAAGGTATTTTCGTTTCCGAAGAATCCTTTCCATATAAAAGTCCAAGGGTAGAACTTCCATAGGCTTCCGAAAAGCTCAACTGCTTTTCTTCCCGAATTTCAATCCCTCCCATAGCCCCTACAATGGTGCCGGTCACCACGGCAGACTGTAAAGCCGAAGGATTCATGGGAACAAATTTCACGGTAAAGCCTTCCAGCTTGGCAATGGCTTCTATCAACTCCACATCAAAGCCGGCAGGATTTTTCTCCTCATCAAGGTAAGAAAAGGGCGCATTGTCCCGGTCAATCCCCAAACGGATTTCCCTGCCATGAATCTTTCCGGTACTCTTCTTTCCACAGGAACTTAAGGCGAAGGCAAAAAACAGGACAAACAAAAAAAGAGGCAGAACAGTAAGCTTGCCGAAAAAAGCAGCCCTCTTATGCATCTTTCCCCTGATCCTTTCTCATTTCCCGATCCATAATTTGAAGCATCCGAAGTACACTCTTAAAGGGGAAGCAGGCTTCCTCCTCCACGCGAAAAATATCACCCTGCCAGGTAGCATTTTGCCGATATTTGGTATGAATAAAGAAGGTACTCACCTTCCCTCTTTTCTGAATAATGGGGAACTTCTCCAAAGTTCCCGCCTCATCCGGAAGACGTTTCTTCCCCTTACGATTGGGATAGCTATACTTCTCTCTTTTCCGAAAGCTCCGGTCTCTGGTGGAGGTTTGGGGATAGTCCCACTCATCGTACTGAAACTCCATCTTCTTGATTAAATCCAGTACCCCAAAAAAGGGAGTACTTTCCTCTTTATATTGATGAATAATTTCTCCCTCAAGCTGACCATCCTGATACTTATGCACCAGAATGCCTAATAAGTCTATGGCATAAAGCCTTTCCAATTGATTTTCCATAGTCTCCTTCACCGCTGTCCTATTGCCTGATTCGCAACAGTCTCTGATAACTAAGCTTTTCAACTTATCTGATTGACTTCCCGGCTTCCTTATTCCTCTTCTTCCTCATCCGGGAAATCTTCCTCGGTAAGAGCCTTGTCCATCAGCTTCAGCATCTCCAGAGCGCTCCGAAAATACTGACTCTTATTCTTTTCTGCCCAGGTAACCTTTCCTTGCCAAGTCTCATTCTCCGTGTATTTTACCTGTACGATAAATGTTCCGTTTCGAATTTCCTTGCTATCCATGCGCTATCCCCTTTATGAAGTATTGCCGGTACTGCTACGGTGTACTGTATTCTATCATAAAAAAAGCAAGCTTTGCAATTCCTTTCATTTTTTTGATAAAAAGAAAATTTTTATAACGAAAAAGAGCTACCGATGATTTTTCGGTAGCTCTTTCCCTTACATACTCTTTCAATTTTTTCAAATTTTTCAATTTCGTTTTCAGTTCTTTTATACTTCTTCTTTAGATACCGAATTCCTGTGCCCAGTAAACTTCGCCATTTACTTCTACAGTGTAGATAGCTCCGGACTTGAACTCCGGCTTAAGGATGTTTGCTCTGTGTGCCGGAGAATTCATCCAAGCTACTACAACTTCATCAGCGCCATCGAAATACTGTGCTAAGTTCTCTCCGTAAAGAACGCTTGGGTCAGCTGTATACCATGCAGATCCATCAGGTCTTGTGTGAGAAAAGCTTCTAACGATTTCTGTAGCTCTTATCTTAGCTCCATTTTCGATCTGGAAGTTCCAAGTAAGTGGCTGAAGGCCGTTTGCAACTCTGATTTCGTTAACTTTAGTAAAAGCGGCTTTAGCATCGCCCTTTGCAGCGAATGCAGTCATAGCGAAAAATGCGGTAAATAATGCTGTAAGTACAACAAGTTTGATAACTAACTTTTTCATGTGATAACTCCTTCATAAAGAGGGAGTCAGGAAGCAGAATCAGTTCACCCTGGTCAGGGGATTCTTGATTGCAGCTGGCTGACATTTTACAGTCCCTATAGCTTTGCGTCGCCGGATTTCCCCGGGTTTGCCGATGTCCTACCGTATCTTACGGTGACACCATATGATGAAAAGAAAAAATCCATACTTTCTTTTCGAGTAATAAAAAAACCGACATCTAGAATTCCCTTTCTAGTTGCCAGCTAACCGTAATCTTCGATGAAATGAGTTTGTTTACTTGTTGAGTAACATCTTCATACTGGAAGATCGCAACTGGCTGCCATATTACAGGCCCTATAGCTTTGCGTCACCGGGTTTCCCCGATTTTGCTCAAACAGATCCGGTCAGAATCTGCTGGTAAGTCGAGATCCTCTTACTCGTCCCCTGCGCAAGAGTTCCAAATGACTTACAATTTGGATTATAGCATATTCCTTTGCTATGTCAACAACTTTCTTAAAAGTTTTTCCGAATTTGTTATCACTTTTATTTATATAAGTTCTGAGAGTGCATTCATAATTTATACTGGGCGATAAACAAAATCTTTATTCTATTTAAGAGATACTTGTTTTCTAGTGGAATTTCTATCTCTGTTTAATGTATCGCCTTGTTTATTAATTTGTATAAGCATTTTTCAAACTATTTTTTAAAAATAATTATATCTGTGATTTTAAGCTGTTAATTTTTAATATCTTAGCGGAAGCAAAAGCTACTTCCAGCCTTGATTCTTAAGGCTTTAGAGTGATTTCCATCAAATACTTTTGCTCCATCCATAGGGTAGCGTATTGAGCAATGCTTTCCATAAGTATTCAGCCTAAAAGGCAAAAAAACAGCCCTGCTCTGTGGCATTTCCCATTCTTCAGCTTACGAAAGCTTAAAATGGAAAACACAAGCAAGACTGTTTCTTCTGTTTAGATATTCACTTTTCTATGTTCTTTGCTGCAAGGAGCTTTCCTTCTCCATTCTACGCAGAAACGGAATATACTTAACCGTTCTGATAAACCTCTTCCAAGGCTGCCTGCACAATAAAACGCTGGTTTCCTCCGGAAGGCCCTGAGCAGGTGGACAGGGTAATGATATCCGGCCGCTGGGAAAAGTCGATACTGTCCTTGGGGTAATTTCTATAAGAGGAAAGTCTCTGAATCAGACTTAAATACTGGTCATAGCCCTTGTCCCCTTCGAAGTCGTTGTAAATAGGACTTTCCACCGTCGTTAAATAATAGCTAAAAATACGATAGCGGGTAATCCCCTCCGGTCTACAAAGAAAGACGTAAGGATTACTGTTTGCCAGCTGATCATCCCGAAGGAAATATTTCAGCTTTCCGAACATGGTTCCATTTTTCATGTTGTGACCGAAAATAAAGGTATTCTTATGATCGTAGCTTCCCTTGGCATTGGCATCCAGGAAAATAGAACCGGCAAAGTTCGCCTTTCCCTCAAAGGTTCTATGCAGATACTCTTCATTGTCCTTACTCTTCACCACCGGATAGGTAATGGAAAGGGCAGGCACATGCAAAACCGCGGTAAAATCAGCATTTACCCCGGAGAGTGCTCCGTAGTCAATCTGAAAATGAGGATGGAGCAAATCTACAGGCTCCTCTTCCGGCTCATCATCAAATTCTTCCTCACTGACCTTCTCTTTCTTCGGAGCCTCCTTTTTCGGCTCCTCGGAAATCACAATATGATCCTGCAAGGATGCGTATTCGTCCTCCGCCGCCCGATATTCCAGAAAGTCCCGGAGGAACAGGCCTCCGAAGACAATCATGGAAATAAACAGCACCGTGGGAATCAGATAATGAATAAAGCTCTGCTTCTTTTTCCTCTTTGATTTTGGCTTGTCCGCTACTTCAGTATTCGTATCCGATACTTTCGTTTCTTCCGGATGACTGTCCGAAAGCTTTTGATCCAGATTTTTATCTTCCATTAGTACTCTCTTTCCGGTCTTCTGCCGCTAAATGAACCCTTTCCCCTAAGGCAAAAGGCTTGCATTAGCTTAGCATAGAATTCCGAGCATATTTTGTCACTTCTTCCTTACTATATTTCGGCCGGAATGAAAATACAATAAAATCCTTCGCTTTGATTTAGCCTTTCATATCCCAAATCACACTCTCTAGAGGATTCCCGGACTCCAACATCAGATCAAATTTCTCCTTATCTTCAAATGCGGAATCGGACAAAAGAATGGTATTGGCGCCTTCCTCTGCATCCTCAGGCACAATGTAATACACATCCTTTTTCTCTAAAAACTCCTTCTCGGAGTTTACTCTTTCATAGAGGGTTTTCTCTACCACCACAGACTTTAAACGCGTTGTCCACCAGGGCTTTTCCGGCATCCCTTCTCCGGGAACATAGGTAACTCGGAAAGCATGTAAATCCGCTTCTTCATTCAAAGCTGCATAAGTAGGTCCTAAAAGAATTCCCTTATTCAGCACCTCCGGCTCACCCTTTTCTGCTGTAAAAGGTACTTCCACATCGTCTTTTACATCTACTGTAATATCATGGAAAGGCTGAATTCCCCCTGCCTGGATAGAGATGTCATAAGTTTTACTTTTCTTAAATAGACTCTTGGGAAGAGTCAGAATCTGCTTTTCCCGATCCAAGGAGTAGCTAGGCTCGTTCTCTCTATGAGACTCGGGTAAAACCGGCTGAAAACCGACGGAAACAAAGGCGATGCTGTCCATAATATCCTTAGATACATACAACTTCACATCCTGATTAACCTTGGCTTCTCCCACCAGCTTAATAACATTCTTTTCCTCAGGTTGTTCCGGTGTAGGATTCTCTTCCGGCTTTCCACTTTCCCCGGTGCCGGGCTTCTCTTCGGTGTTGCCATTGTCTCCGGTTCCGGGCTTTTCTTCGGTATTGCCGTTGTCTCCGGTTCCCGGCTTTTCTTCGGTATTGCCGTTGTCTCCGGTTCCGGGCTTCTCCTCCGGCTTTCCATCCTCTTCCTTCGGAAGGTTTGAAGAAGAAGCAGTATTTCCGGTATTTCCACTGTTACCGGTATTGTTTCCGGTATTGTTTCCGGTATTGTTTCCGCTGTTATTTCCACCGGCGTTAGCTCCTGTATTACCGGCGTTAGCTCCTGTATTTCCTGTATTATCTCCGGAAGTACTTCCGCTTGTGGAATTGCCGGAACTACTGCTTAAGCCGCTTCCGCTTGTGGATCCGCCGGAAGAGCTGCTTGAGCCTCCTCTGCTTACAGAACCGCCGGAAGAGCTACCGCCGGACGAACTGCCGCCGGAACGACTCACACCGGCTACCTGACCTGCATTTCCGGAAGGAATACTACGACTGACACCGGCTACCTGCTGATCGGACACCGCTGCAGACAATCCCTTGCCGCTGATATAAACAGGCTCTCCACCTGCACCGTTTAACCAACGACCGTTTGCATCCACATAGTAACCATCCTTGGTTTTACCACCGGTGAACAGAACACCGTAATCCGCCTGATCCGCCTCTTCAAAATAATAGCAATAGCCGTCAATCCACTGCCAGCCCGTTACAACATGACCGAAGCTTGCATTATTTTCCGTACTGAGAAAATAAGTCTTTCCCTGGAGGTTCAGCCAGCCTGTTTCCATGACGTCCTCAACAGGACTTTGATAATACCAGTCATTCTTATACACCAGCCATCCCTTTTCCGCTGCCCCGTACTCTCTGACATATTGCCATTTCTCGCCCTGCTTCCGCCAGGTTCCCGGAGTATCCACTCTGTCGGTCTTGGCAAAAGCTGCCATGGGGGTTGCCATGCTTAGTAAAGCTGTTCCTAAGACAAGCATCTTCCCGATTCTTCCCATCTTGTTTTTGTCCGGCTTCTTCATAATCATTCTCCTTTTCAAAAAATAGAGCTTTTTTCCAGTTCACATACTACTGTAGTTTCGTTTTCTTGAAAAGGAATTTTTCTTAAGTTTATAGAATTTTTGCAAAAAATTAGAGTTTTTCGTATAGTTTCTATTCGAAAGTAAAATAACTTAAACTTTTCCCGTGGCTCAAACAAGTATTAAAAACAGGAATCGCCCAATTAGGCATTTTAACTATGGAAAAGAAATGCTATACTAAATGCCCGAAACGGCTAAAGCACGTTCAGCATTTTCCCGGAAAGCCGTATTCGCTATGGATTTTACAAAACAATTCTGATGTATAGATGAATCCGGTGCGTAGAAGAATCATCTATTTCTTCCGCACACAAGGATTTAAAAAGGGGATGGAAATGAGAGAAAAGGTAATGGAGGGCGTTCGTGCCCATATTCAGGAATTATCCGGCTTTGACAAGATAGAGCTTTTAGAAATTGAGTCGGGACACTGCCTCTACAGCATTGAGGCTACAGAGAAAATGTTGAATCATTATGGTGCCGTTCATGGCGGTGCCCTTTACACCCTCTGCGATATTGCCTCCGGCATGGCCGCCTATGCCTACGGGGTAAAAAATGTCACCCTCTCCGGCAACATCAATTACGTCCGCCCGGCGGGAGCCACGAAGCTCTTCGTGGAATGTAACTCTCTTCACAAAGGCAAAACCACGGTAGTGCAGGACGTAACGGTGAAAGACGAGGAGGATAAGCTCTTCTGTACCGCCCGAATGACTATGTATATTATTGGAGAAGTGGAAGAATAAAAAAGTGCGGAAAATTCACTGATGCCCCGTTGGTTTCCCAACGAGGCATCAAAGATTATAGTGTTTTAATTTGAGAACTATTATTCTCCACAAAACTAAATGCTTCAGGCGTTTTTGTCATCCACAATCGTGCATAATCCAGATTATGACGCTCAAGCATGGAACGACAATCTTTTATTTTCATCTTACAAAAGTCCGTCTTGAAATTTTTAACACTTCCACTTTTGGTCAGTTCCATCGCAGTTTGCACATCTGTACACCGAACTAACTCATCCTCCAAATTCAGAACTTGTGGAAGAAAAATGATTTTCAGCTTTCCGCAGTACCTGGTGAGAAGTTCCAAGTTCTTTTTTAGGTTTGATGTCTGTGGCACATCAGTATCAAATACCAAAACGACAGTCGTTCCCGCCTGAATAGACAACATCTGTGATTTTGGAATCAAATTCTGCACCACATTGAAGACCTTTATCTTCCCCGGAATCAATCTTTCCGGTGCTTCTTTTAAGGCCGCAATCAGTTGTTGTTCACAGGGGCCTTCTACATAATAGATGCACTTATTGTTCATCTTCCCACCCCATTTCCAACTCGTCCAAAAAGGAATCCTGCGGAAGCGAGGCAAACACATCATTCTCGACCGCACAGCGTAAAGAGTCTGTATTTCGTTTCAGTACATCCGATGCAGAAACAGCAGAAACCTGATATACACCTTCCTCCAGATGCTTACGCAAAAACACATAACTATGTTTCGGCAGGTTCAAATCCAGCATATCTGTATTATGCGTTGTAAAAATCAACTGTTCATCGTCTCCAATACGCTCCAGCATAATACCGAAAATCCGTTTTTCAATATCGCTCTGAATATAAGAAAAATGTTCATCACAATAATAGAAACTGATTTCTTTTGTCGCCATTGCAGCAAGGAACATTGCGACATCTATTCCTTCTGCTGTACCACTGGACAGTATCTCCCGATTCAGCAGTTTACCTTCCTGAATGATGATTTCCGTTCCACCGCGCCGAATAATAAAGGTATCCTTCAAATCTTTTGATAAACTAACGTCCTGTAATGTAGGATCAAGCGTTCCAATAACAGCACGCAGTGTCTTCAACAAAATGCTTTTATTTGCACCTGTAAGTTTCAAAGATTTTTCTATTTCAGGATATGCAAAACGATATCGAACAGCACCTACCAGCTTCTTAAGTGCTGTAGCGGTTTTGGTTGCCTCTATTGTTTGATCTTTCAGCTTCTTTACACATTTTTCATACGAATCCATCGTATCAATGTCTGCGGTCTGATACTGAATGTCAATCTCCTGATTAGAAGCATCAATCTGAGCTGACAACCGCTGCAGGCGGTAATCACCATTTACAAAATCAATACTGAAGTATCCCTTATCGCCTGAAACCATCTCATACAGCGTTGTTGGATTTCCATCAGTCATATATCCGAAAATACGAAGCAAAGCCTTTCCAAGGCTGGTCTTTCCTGTAGCATTTGCACCCATAAGAATTACAGCCTTTTTATAGCGAAACCGCTCTCTTCCTTTCAGATACTCCTGATCGATAATCGAATTGACAATCTTTTTGGGATAACTGAAATTGATATGAAAATCATTGAATCCATAAATTCCCTTTAGCTCAAGGTCTAATACGATCATGTCAAAGTCTCCTTTTCATTATTTCGCTTTATCCGAACTAATGATATCCTATTTAAAAGAGCATTTCAAGGACAATTGTCCAACTATCTAAGCAATATTTACATCTATGCTGTATATTATTCTCCATACTGTTAGTTCTAACTTCTTCCGTGCTCTGTATCGTCTGATTCAGAGCATAAAACATCCCTTTGGTTTCCCAACGAGGCATATGATGCTTGCAGATTGACAAATTGCTTGCTTTTACACTCATTTACCATTCTCTCGTATAATAAGAAAGAAGGAAGTGCAGCTAATGTTAACATTCGTTAATTAAAATATGCGGTAGTCAAAAGCTTACAGAGGCTCTGAATTACTCTTTTAACCAG
>ERZ773045.1057-NODE-1057-length-12985-cov-5.633565_pt1 | contig 12985 bp, 3 predicted proteins | sample MGYA00580635_ERZ773045 | MGnify/ENA primary metagenome ERZ773045 (study PRJEB29015, sample SAMEA2738115) | human oral metagenome | biome: human oral; feature: human-associated habitat; material: saliva | place: China | collected 2261 ...
TCAATTTCTTTGTAAACAGAGCTACGAATGCAAATGCCGAGTCATTCAATGCTAAGGTTAAGGCATTCAGGGCACAGTTCAGAGGAGTCACAGATATTCCTTTCTTTTTATATAGACTTATGAAATTGTGTGCTTAAGAGTATAGGCTTGCAACTGGGTTTTAGGACTGACCCCTTAATAGAAGGGGTGTGGAGTCTATTTAGAAAAGGATATGTTTGTAATGAATTCTACTATGATAAAACAATACATTAAACAATATGTTACTGTTCATTAACTTGTAGCAACATCTCAATCAAAATAATGCAGAGTAAAGGCTTTCGTAATTCTCATCTGAACAAATATATTCTTGGTATTATAATATAGACTCATAAGGTTTATAGTTTGTTATGATATCTAATGTGAAACTGAGAGATATCTGAAACAAACGTGATAGACGTCTAAGACGAGCGTTTCAGATATCTGAAATAAGAGTAGATAACGTCAGATGGAACATCTCTAAACATCATAGAGACTTCTCCTAAAAATCTGCGATTGTTGTTCGAATTGTGAAAACAATAAGGCGATGCTTTCAATTTCTCCCTTTGTTTCCTACTGAGCCTTTATAATCTTTATAGTCTTATAATCTGCTTTATCCCCTTTATATTCTTCAACTTCTTTATAATTGAATTCAGTTTTGAAGTGTCTTCTATTAATACGACAAGATTTCCTGAGAATATGCCATCGTGTGAGTCTATATTGATAGAACGCATCACAACTTTCTCCTCTTTAGATAAAATATTAGTAATGTTGTTTACGATACCTATGTCATCGTATCCTATAATGCGTAATGTTATGCTATAATTTGCTCCACCTTTACCACTCCATTTTGCTTTTACTATGCGATAGCCAAAACGTTTCCGCAATTCAGGTGCATTCGGACAGTCTTCTCTATGTATCTTTATTCCACCATTCACAGTAACGAAACCAAAGATAGGATCGCCGTAGATGGGATTGCAACACTTAGATAGTGAGAAATCTATACCTTTTAGGTTCTGATCTATTACCAGTACATCTTCGTTATTCTTTAGCAATTCGCTTGTTTCATCAGCAAGTTCAAACTTTTCTGCACTTTCAGTCTCTTTTGGTGTATTTTGATTGTGTGTTTGGTTGTAAAGTTGCTGATAAGTTTCAATAACATTATTAATATCGAGTTTCTCGTCAGCTATCTGTTTATAGAATATGGAAATCTCTTTGAAGCCAAGATGTTTGATGACTTGATAAAGTGTTTGTTCTTCAATTTCTATCTTTTTATTCTTGAATCTTCTTTCGAGCATTTCTTTTGCAAAGGCGCCTTCTTTCACTTGTGTTTCCTTTAGTGCAAGACGTATTTTCGACTTTGCCCGGGCAGATTTAACGATGTTTAGCCATTCTTGCTTTGGTTTTTGTGTAGTAGAGGTTATTACTTCTACTGTGTCTCCACTGTGTAGTTCGGTTCTTATAGAGGCATTTTTGTTATTAATCTTTCCACCAACGCATTGGTTTCCAATTTTTGAATGAATGTGGTAAGCAAAGTCTAACAATGTGGCACCTTTAGGAAACTTAAGTAGATCTCCTTTTGGTGTGAATACGTAAATTTCTTTGTCGTATAGGTCGCGTTTGAACTGTGTCATCATTTCCAAGTTGTCGCCTGCTTCCAATGCCGTTCTGATAGAAGCCAACCACGTATCCATTCCTTCTTCTGCTTCTATTCCTTTGTATCTCCAATGAGCTGCTAATCCATGTTCGGCTATTTCGTCCATACGCTCAGTACGAATTTGCACCTCTACCCACTTTGCATTTGGTCCTAAAACCGTAATATGTAGACATTCATAGCCATTAGACTTTGGTACAGACAACCAATCGCGCAGACGCTTAGGGTTTGGCTGATACATATCTGTTACGATAGAATATGCTTGCCAACATTGCATCTTTTCCATTTGAAGCGGCGAGTCCAAGATAATTCTAATAGCAAATAAGTCGTATATACCCTCAAACGCACACTTTTGTTTCTTCATTTTCTGCCAAATAGAGTGTATCGACTTTGTTCTTCCTTTTATATGAAAACGTAACCCTGCATTCTGAAGAGCTTTACTAACAGGTTCAATGAATTGTTTTATGTAGGCATCTCGTTCTTTCTTTGTTTCGTTCAGCTTTTCTTTTATATGGTAGTATGCATCGTGTTCTAGGTATTTTAATGATAGGTCTTCTAGTTCACTTTTTAACTGATAGAGTCCCAACTTGTGCGCGAGTGGTGCATACAGGTAGCTTGCTTCCTCTGCAACCTGTTTTTGTGCTTCTTTATTAGTAGTATCGCGTATTTGTCGCATTAAGTTCACACGATCGGCAATCATAATCAATATTACTCGCATATCTTTTGCGAACGAGAGTAAGAGATTACGAAAGTTTTCACTTTCTATGATAGGATTCTTTTTATACAGATTCTGAATACGCACCAATCCTTGAATAATCTGTGCAACATTCTGCCCAAAATCAGTCTCAATTTGTTTTATCTCTAATACGCCATTTTCGTAACCAGCATACAACACGGTTGCGAATACCGACTCGCGCTTTAAACCTATACTGCGAACAGCTATTAGCGACGTCTGCATTGCACAAAGTAGTTCGTTTAAACCAAAGACATTGCGTTCTATTGCTCCCTTTTCTTCCATTAATTTAATGTAAGAAGCTAATCGTTCTTTGTCTTCTTCTGTTATATCGTTCGCTAACTCTTCGTTTAATTCCTTAGTAAGGATATGAAGATTTTTTAGTTCGTCGTCTGTAAAAATCATATTCATCGCCTTTAATAATACCATACAAAGGTACAAAAAAACAGCTGATTGCTCTCTAAATTAAGAAAAAGTAAGTAAATTTGCGAAAGAAACAACAAATGCGGTGAACCATGGTGCACTGTTCTATCTAAACACATAAAACTTTTACTGTTATGTTAACAAAACAAGACGAACTATTATTGAAATCAAAGGGTATTAAGTTTGCTGACTTTGAGAAACAGCTTGCTGATTTTAAAACAGGATTTCCATTTCTGCGATTAGAAAGTGCGGCAACAATTGGTAATGGTATTGTGCGGTTAAACGAAGATGCAATTAAAACTGTTACAGAAGCTTGGAATAACTATAAGGCTGAAAAACACAAAGTGGTGAAATTTGTTCCTGCTTCTGGAGCTGCTAGCAGAATGTTTAAAAATCTTTTTGCTTTCCTTGATGCATCATACGAGATGCCTACAACCGATTTCGAGAAGTTCTTTTTCGATAATCTGAAACGCTTTGCTTTCTATGACGAACTTAACAAAAAATGCAAAACTACACACGGAAAAGACATTGAGGAATTGTTGGCTGCAAATAACTATAAAATAGTTGTGGAAACACTCTTGCACACTGAGGGACTGAACTATGGACAATTGCCCAAAGGTTTACTATTGTTTCACAAATATGCTGAAGGTGCACGCACTGCTATGGAAGAACATCTTGTTGAAGGTGCACAATATGCAGCGTGCAACAACGAGGTTTGTGTCCATTTCACGGTATCACATGAACATCTTGAACTTTTCAAAGCAAAGGCTACTGAAAAGCAACCTATATATGAAGAAAAGTATCACACACACTTCTCTATAAGTTTCTCCGAACAGAAGCCAAGTACAGATACCATAGCTGCCAATCTTGATAATACACCTTTCCGTAACGAAGATGGTTCATTGTTGTTCCGTCCTGGAGGGCACGGCGCACTTATTCAGAATCTTAACGATATAGATGCTGACATTGTTTTCATTAAGAATATAGATAATGTAACACCCGACCGCCTGAAAGAGGAAACTATTAAGTGGAAGAATATAATAGCGGGACTTTTGGTAACATTGCAGGAAAAGACTTTCCTATATATTAAGAAGCTGAGAACAAACAACTATACGCCTTCTGAATTGCAATGTATGAAGAACTTCCTGGAAAACGATTTGCACTGTCGTCGTAAGGATATATGCGATATTAGTAACGAAGAATTGCCAGCTTATTTGCTCGAAAAGTTTAATCGCCCTATGCGTGTTTGTGGAATGGTTAAGAATAGTGGAGAACCTGGCGGTGGACCTTTCTACGTTTACAATACCGATAATACTGTTAGTTTGCAGATACTAGAAAGCCTACAAATTGATAAGGATAATCCTGAATCAATGCGAATGTTTAAAGAAGGAACCCATTTTAATCCGGTAGACCTGGTGTGTGCAATAAAAGATTGCGATGGGAATCCTTATAATCTCCCTCAATTTGTAGATCCTTCTACTGGTTTTATTAGTGCTAAGTCGAAAGATGGAAAAGAATTAAAGGCATTAGAACTACCAGGACTTTGGAATGGCGCAATGAGCAATTGGAACACTATATTTGTTGAAGTTCCTGCAGTTACGTTTAATCCTGTAAAAACTGTAAACGACTTGTTGCGCGAAGAACATCAGTAACAACTATATACAAAAGCAAAAAGTGGGGTAGGACACATACGATAAATATATTATATCATGTTGGGCTGACAATTTGCAGTCCAACATTGTTATAATAGCATTCTACACATTTTATTATATACGTACTCCATATTAATTAGATACTGATGAAACGTTATTATTTAAACATAAGTAAAACTTTATATGTGTATAAATAAAACAATTCTAGCGTTAGAAAATAATATTCCTTACATATAAAGATATAGGGGCATATATGGGAACAATGGGTTGTAAACTTCACCGTCTGTTTTGTTTTTGGAGGTCATTGCGTTTTCGGCTTTGTAGGTGTCTTCGTGCGATGCCATCTTGTCGCCTGTTGCTTCGAGTACGCTGTTTGTGAATGACTTCAATGCAAGCATACTGTCTATGTACGATTTGTAGAAACGTCTAAAGAAGTTGTGAGTTTTTGGCACAGAACCTATATTGTCAGGTTCTTTTGTTTCCTCTTCGTAACGTGTACGTGCATCGGGTAGAACTTCTGTTGCGGTGGGGTCTATGCTGCTTCGATACAAAACATTACTGTTAAGTTTGGGGTTATGGAAATCTTTTATTATCTTTGCAGCAGAAGAAAGCTCTGAATTTTCTGCGGCTTCCGCAATTGGTGCGGAGAGGTGCAGATAACTTGAACTTTCTTGCCCTGCGTTTGCTGCTGTTGCCGCAATTGGTGCGGATTGATGGGACAGGAACGACAGGGCTTTTTCTTTATTTATATAGGTAGCCAAGCCGTTGTTTATCCAAGCAACCACATTCTCGTTTCCTTTACCGAACACCGAACGCACTATATTGAAGTTAATATCTGCGTCCTTACCAATATTTACGGATACAAGAAAATTTCCTTGCTGTGTCTTCAACTCTGTAAGGATAGAGCGGTTGCCCTCTCTTTGATAGTTGTTAAACACAGCGACAGGGTCTGCTACGGCACGCGGCAAGTCTCGCAACTCTTCGAGTGAAAAGCCGTGCTTCTTCATTTTCCTGATAACCTTGTTGCCGTACAGCTTCATAGGCTTGTCTTCTACGCCAGCTGCTAACAGTACTTTTGAGGGCTTGCCCAGCCAAAGTGTAACCTTGTCGGCATTCTCCTCTGTGAGGTAGCTTAACTCCTCGTTGAAACGCTCGTTTACGGCATTGAGTTCGTTGGTAAACTTGTCGGCATAGTTGCCAGCTTTCAATCTGTATTGCATTGCAATATCTTCTGCCTTGTCGAGTATGCTGTATTTGCCACTGTTTTGTAGGTTCTTGTAACTACGCCATAGTATATAACGTAGGTCGTTGTCGGTGATGTTAGCGTGATGTAAACCAAATGCGCTCATTATTTCTCCAAAGAGTTGTTTGATGCGTTGCCACAGTGTGGGTTTGATTTGCTCGAAGTTGGTATCTTCTGCCATTGAGGCAAGATATTCCTCTGTTGCCGTGCGTATGTTCCAGCCGTGTTTTGCTGACAGGTGGGCTATTTGTTGCCTTGTTTCGATGTCGGCTTTTGCAAATACGGTGTCGAGGAAGTTGTCGAAGTTGTCTCCAAAGAGTTCTCTTAATCCGTGATGCGCTACTGCTTCGTGGAGTACTGTTTTCTCTATGTCTGCAATGTCGGTGTGATTGCCTGCCACTACTACGATTTTACCTGTGCGCTTGTTGTAGAAACCTTTTGCAGTGGCTTGCTCGCCATTGAGGCTGCTGCCATCGGGTACTATTTCTACGTTGTTAAGATGTAAGTTTTGCACAACACTTTCTGCGTGGTTGGTAAGTGTTTCTGTATTGGCTGTGGGCTGTGCGGTGGCGGTTTGTTCTCTCCACCGTTGGCTATACTTGTCGATGTCTAAGTATTCCTTTATGCGTTCGCCAATTGCTTTGCGTAAATCCTCCTCGTAATTGTTATAAGCATCTAAGGCGTTTTTTGCTGCAAGATAGTCGGGATAGTCTTTTGCTAACATCTCTCGTATCTTCTCTTCCATTTGCTCGTTGAGAGAATGCAAGTAAGCGTCTCTTTCTTTCTTTTCTTCTTCTGTAGCATCTGCATAGCCTTTAAAGCCTGTAAACTGGTCGTATTTTTCTATCTGCTTGTGTCTCCACTCTCTAATTGGATTTGCGGCTGTTGCTGCTTCGTTATATTGCGGTAGCTCAAATTTGTACTCGTACTGTGGTTTTTCCACTTTCTCTATCAGCGGCTGTTTTGTTTTAGGGTCGATGCCTTTGCAGAGTGTGTCTATTTCTTTCTTGTGTTTGAGATAATCGTCTGCAAGCTCATCTTCTGCCCAGCCATAGAATGGTGTTTTGTTGCCGTACATACTGGTATGATGCCATTCTGAATTGTCGATGAAACCAAGACTTGTTAGCATATCGAGCGACTTTGCTGTTATGTGGTATTCTCTTCTAAATTCAGTTTTTGGATATCTGCCCTCTTCTTTAGCTTCTGCAGCACGTTTGCTCATTGAGTAGCCTACGTAACCACTATTACCACCGAAGACGGTGCGGTAGAGGATATCGTCTTCTGTGGTAGAGAAATTGCCGTTATTGCTTGTTGCACTCTTTATTTGATTGGGGTTTGTTACTACATAATGGACAGTACCATTTTCCTTTGGTACGATTTCGCTTGACTTGCCTGTAACCTCATAAACGGAGCTGACAACATCTTTAAAGTTTCCACTTGCCGAAATTAAAGAATTCACAAGTTCGACATCGTTGTCAGAGTATGGATATTCGCTTTCTGCGGCTTCTCTTATCGCCCCATCTATTCCGACATCGTAATAATTGGCGTAATTTGAAATGAGCCAATGCTCACCGTCTGCTGCTACCTCCTTTTCGTCTATACGCTTTATGATATCGAACAGCTGCCTTTTTGTTATTGTCTTTTCCTTTAAGCTCAAAGGGTTGTCTATGTTAAGGAACACCGAAAGGACATTGCCGTCCTTGCCAAAAGAATTGGCATAGTCCTTATCCGTTGTGAAATAAAAGCCTCTTCCGTCTGACGTTCCTGTGCTGCTGCCAATTCTTGCTGTATCGAATTTAGTAAACTCGTTGTTTGAACCGTGGTATACCACCATAGGTTCTCCATTTTCATCAACAACTTTTGATGAGTTTGTTTGGAGGATTGAAAGTAAACGCTTATCTTTGCCAACAGATGGAGGCAGATTGTTCTCGATACCAGCTTTTTGTATTGTTGGAATTATCGAAAGCAGTTTGCCTTTTTCTATGCTTGACAATTTGTGGTCGTAATATCTGTCGCCATTGTTTTGCACTGCCACTACGGCTTTTACAGTATAATAGGTGTTCCCTATTTTCAGTCCACAAACATAATATCTAAATGACTTGACGCCTGGATATCTTTCTGCATCTTCGTTTGGAGCTTCATCTACGAATATGGCTTTTTCTATAATCTGTGGAATTGCAGCGATGCTTTGCAGATGTTCTATGTCCTTATAGTCGTGCTGTAATATTTCTCGCATACCACCACGACTATTACCCCCAGTTAAGGCAATAGTTTCCCCTGTATCTTTGTTTGTATATTCGCCACGCAAATTCTTGCCATATTCCAAAGCATTCTTCTTGTATTGCTTCAAGTCGCTGTTCGGTTCTATTTCTTCTCCCGTAATCTTCACAGCTTTGCTCCTGCGCAACTTTTCTATACGTGCAGCCTTTTCCCAGTCTCCGAACCAGTTTTTGAAAGCTTTGGTTCTTACTTGTGCCCACTGCTTTTCGCTAAGATTGGTAGGCTTGCCGTTAGGTGCTTTCATATAAGTGTCGTTTGCCTTTGCAGTTTCGACAATCTTCTTTTCTTCATCTGACAGACTATTGCCTACTATCTGAAAACGTGGGTCGCTACTTTTATCATCTTTCAAAAGTTTAACACCCTTGCCGTATGATTTCTCTATATCTTTCAGTAACTTTGCAGTTAAGATAGAGTTGTTGTCATTGCGGGGAGAGGTCATAGTAACGTCTCCACTTTGTCCAGACAGCAGCTCTATTTTTGTAGCCTCGTATGAATATGCTTTAGAAGTTTCTTTTGTCCTAACATTTTCTTTCAATGTAACTTTCACTCTATATATTTTCCCTGCAATATCCACTGCTCCATATAGGCGATGTATCATTACGTCAGGATTTACTGTGTTCCCAGCCTTACGAATACCATTCTCGTCTTTGATACGGTCTTCGTGCTGTTCGGCATCCACGCTCTCGCGAATAATATCAGGCAATACTTTCAGCACTGCCATATGTACGTCCTTGCTTTCGCTTTTAGCTACAGCCTTTTCGGACATAAATTTATCTATTGCTGTATTGCTGATACGTATATTCCCCTTTCCGTTTGTTTCTTCATTGTCATAAGTACGTGCAATATTTTCCTTTGCCCACTTGCGTCCATCGTCGAAGTTTTTAAAACCGTGATTAGCTTCTGCTTCGACAACGTTAATTCTGCTTGGCAGGCTTACGCCGTCTACGGTGGTTACAGTTCCACTGTTTAGCTTTGTATTGCTTAGCAAGTCGTACAGTACTCTGTCTGTAACTTCGTCAATGTTTTTAAAGTCTTTGATGCCGAAGACATTCTTTCCTACCCAGTGCCAGAACTGTTTAAGTGCTCTTTTCAGGTTAAGAAGAACAGTTGCGGCTTCCGCTTTTTCAAACACACCTTTAGCTTCATCTATAGCCCTTTGTGCTTCCTCCTCCATTTTTGCAGCATTCTTTTTACCACTGATACGGCTTAAAACTTCGCTTGCCACGGCATCTTCGTTGTCTTTGATGTTGGAATAGTTGGGGTCGGCTATGACTTCTTTCCATACAGGAGTGTCTTTCAGGAGAGATTTTATGCTGTTCCAGCCTTGCTTGTTCTGTTTCATCATTGCATCTGCCCACAAGTGGGTGTACTCGTGGATAGGCGTATCAGGGTTTAGACCTGCTTCTGTAAGATAAATTTTACCATTAACCGACCAACCATAAATTGTGCCTTGTGGGGTGCGCAATGTGGTTGCATGGGAGTTGCTAAGCAATGCTTTTACCTCTTCGTCAGTCGCACGCACCACCTCTATACCTGCTTTAGATAAAGCCGCTAAGACCGCCTCTGTAGCTTTTTGTTTTGCTTCTGTGTCGTTGGTGAGTGTTGCAGTGGTTTGTTGTCGTGCCGCTTCTTTTGGGGCGTATACGAAACAGTTATCGTTTATGCTGTAGTATGTGGAGATTGTTGGGCAAACGACGTAGCCTTTTTTAGTTTGTGCGTGTGCGAATGTTTCAGACTTGTTTCCAAATTCAGTTGCCCCTATGCTTTTTGCTCCACGCAATGCCTTGTCGAGTGTTTTTGCGTTGCACACAATAATTTTGCCGTCATTGTCCTTAAATGCTATAGTTGCGCTGTCGATAGTACTCTTATTTGCTCCGTCTGCCTTTAGTTTGGCAAGCACGCCTCTTACAAATGCGTGCAGTTCGTCAAGATTGATACCCCACGAATTTGTTGTAGTTTCACCCTCGACTACAGCTCGCCAATTTGGATATTTGCCATCTATAACCTCGCCTTTCTTGTTTGTTATCTTTCCCTCTAAAGATTTGTTATAGTCTTCTTTACGAGCCAACAAGATATGCGCATTAGTGCCCACAACATAGCCGTTGTCGTGGTAAACGCCAGTGAGAACGGGGTGTATCTCTGCTTCTTTCTTGTCCGTTTCTACAAACTCTGTAACGGCAATGGGATTCTTCTCCTCCTTGTATATAGGGGTTATGGGTTCTTGCTTGTCTAAGACTGCGTTATATTCTATAGACCGTTGTTCTTGTCTAAGTACTGCGTCTAATGCCCCTTTGATTTCCTTTTTGGTGTCTTCGTTAGTTGTTTGTTTGAGTAGTTCTTTCAGTTCTTCGGAGTTGAACTGCAATAGTGCTTTTTGCAGTTCTGTTTGTTTGCGGAGTACATCTTTCCATTGTTTACTCTCGAATACTTTGTCGAGTTTCCCTTCCTTTAGTTGCTGATAGTAGAATTTAGTTGCGTTTTCGTAGGCGTTGATAGCTTGCTGCAGTTGTACATTCTTTTGTTCGTGCATAATATCCTCTGAATTATGCGCATAATTTTCGTTTGTTTCTGTGTTGACTGGTGCAGCGTTCTCTTCTGTCGGCTTTTTAGTCTGCACATCGTCTTGTGTCTTTACAGACGTGTATTCTGCGAAAGGTTTTGTTTTTCGTTTGCTGCTGTCAATCCATTTCTTGAAGTCTTCTTTTTTGACTTCGGTAATGCTTCCTAAGCCTTGCCAGCCCTCTTCGTAGTTGGAAAGGTAGGCTCGCTTTGCGCTTTCCATATCGGGGAAACCGTACATCACCTTATGTTCGTCGAATGAGCCGTCTTTGTTTATTTGGTCTACAACAAACACATTACCTGCCGTTGGATTGTCTGACAAATACACATCAATATGGTCTCCGTCTACACTTTCAGTACCACGAATGTAGCCGTAGGTATTGTGCATTTCGCTTTCCCACTGCTTGCCGTTTGCATCAGTGCCACGACGAATACTACCCTTTGGCTGTTCGATGGTAATATTAAGTCCGTCTACTTTGACGTGTCCTTTTTTGTAGTTGCCAGCTTCCTTTTGTGCATCGGTGGGGTTGGTATCAACCTTTGCTTCCTCTTCTTTGCGTGTACGTTGTGCCTTGTGTTCTTCTGCTACTCTTTCGGCATAGTCTGTTATGCTCTCACCGTCTTTGCGTGGTGTGGGCGAAAATTTGTTCTCCTTTTCTTGCTTTGTTTGAGAAGATTGTGTAACTTTGCTGTCAGAAGAAACATTATTCTCTTGCGTAGGAAGGAGGTCCGGCACATCACTTTGATGTTCAGCTAAGCGCATTTCAGAGCTGTTGGAGAATAATGTTTCTTTTGTATATTCACGATTAAACTCCATTAGCTTATTGAGCATTTTATTGGGATTTACGAAATGGCTGCTTACAGATATTTCCAATCCGTCAATAGAAACTGTAACAGACGTATAATATTTTACTTTATTACCATTACGTTTAAACGTCTTGGCAAAAACATAAGAGAAATTGCGTTCTGCTACATCTTCTCCTTTAGCTTTGCTTGGCTCCACAAAAATTACATCGGGGTCTGACAAAGTAAGTGAAATCATGCCAAACTCGGATGTGCGTTTCTTATCTTGTAATTTTGCGTATTGATTTTCTCCCATTCGTACTTTACCAATGGGAGTATCGATAGAATTGTTAATACCAAAAGTTTCTAACCACGTTTGGGGCGTTAGTCTGATTTCGGGGTCTTCAATGGCGTTTTCCTCCATTGAAGTTATTAAACTCTGTGCTGCTTCTTCTGATAATGGCTCTTTGTCTACTTCTGTGGGTGTGCTTTGAGGTAGAGTTCCATTCTCATTACTGCTTCGCACGCCAGTTGGAACTTCTGTTGGTTGCTCTTCGCTTTGGCTATCTCCTCTGCTGTTATTAGTTTCTTCTGTTTGCAAAACTGTATCGCCTGGAGTAGTTGTTGGCTCTTCTGCTGTGGTGTCATTTCTTTGTTGCTCATTGTTTTCTGTATTGTTTGTTTGTGAATGTTCTGCTACGTATGCATCTTCGAATGATGCTACAAATTGTGGATATAATATATCGGGTGCAAAGTTAGCGTATTTTCTCAACAATTCGGGCAATACGATTTCTCTGTATTGCAGATATTCTTCGTATGTCATATGGTAGTTTTCGTAATACCACTGCTCTCTTTGCTGTTCTACAGCTTCTATATAGCGTTCTTCTTCTGCCGTTGCGTCTTGTTCTTTGAAGTCGCCACGTGTTCTCGAACTTAAAAGTGCGTCTATAATTGCTCCACGTGCTGCGTTGCTATCTCCATCAAAGAATCTACCACCTAGATTCATTGCATCGTAGTCTGCAAGTTCTTCTCCGAGCCTTGCAATAGTCTTTCCTTGTAGTTACCAACTTCCTTTTGTGCTTCGGTGGGGGGTATCTACCTTTGCTTCTTTAGATATCTAATTTGTAACTGACAGATATCTGAGACGAAAGTTATAGATATCTAAGACAACCGTTATAGATATCTAAAATAAAAGTAGCTGTACCTGATAGTCTTTTCTAAACATCTGAAACGTTTTATTTGATTGATGTATAGACAGTAGACACTACTTATAAATTCTTCACCTTTTTTCTACAGAATCCATAAATATGCTCTTGATGTCTGTAAAACTCTTATAATCATATTTATATAAAGATTCTATTGGAGCTGAACCATCAATGTTTTCGTAAGAAAGGAGTGTTATATTAAAAAAAAATGAAAAAAGATGCGATAAAATTTGGAGAGATAAAAATAATATAATACCTTTGCACCCGCAAATGAGAAATAGGAAATCTATTTTATTGCAGCGGGGTGTAGCGCAGCCCGGTAGCGCTCCTGGTTTGGGACCAGGTGGTCGCAGGTTCGAATCCTGTCGCCCCGACTATTTAAAGCATTTGGTGAAATGTTTGTTTTGCGGAAATAGCTCAGTTGGTAGAGCACAACCT
>ERZ773045.1058-NODE-1058-length-12972-cov-50.116668_pt1 | contig 12972 bp, 6 predicted proteins | sample MGYA00580635_ERZ773045 | MGnify/ENA primary metagenome ERZ773045 (study PRJEB29015, sample SAMEA2738115) | human oral metagenome | biome: human oral; feature: human-associated habitat; material: saliva | place: China | collected 2261 ...
TCAGCTCATCCGCCACCGAACCGTCCTGCAGCAGCGGCGCAATAGCCACCGCCGCACCGTACACCGCGAATCCAACGCACACGCCGTCACGGGCGAACGGGTCAAGCACCTCACCGGCAGCATTCGGGGTGCCCTCAGCAATCGCCTGGCGAATCATCTCGAAAGACACATCCGTCACCGGCAGACCCTCGGTCATGCCGTACGGGGTGTGCAGGGAAGCGTTCGGCACCAGGGCGGAGAGCGCCTCCAGTAGCGGCACGGGAATCGGCGCGCCAGCACTCAGCACTGTCTGAACCTTAGCCAACGCCGCACGCTGCTCACCGGTCAGCTCATCGGCGGTCGCCACCACATTCACCAGGGCGGCGGGTGAAGCGAACACGACCGTCGCATCAATAGCCGCCGCAGCCGAGGCCAGGGCAGAAGCCGTCAGAGTCTTCGGGCGGGTCACATCCATCGTCGGGGTCACGCTGGTAGCACCCAGCGCCGGACCCAACAGAGCAAACGGCGCGAAGCCAGCCACCAGACCGCTACCGGGCGCAAAACCGTACGTATTCGCAATGGCATCACGCATACCCGCCAGCTGACGCTGCGTGTACACCACACCCTTAGCCGGGCCGGTCGAACCGGAGGTGTACAGCACCGCCGCATCAGCATCCGGCACGGGGGAGGGGAACTCCACCACAGTCGGGGTGGGCACCGGCGCGCCCGGAGTGCCGTCAGCGGCGGGCGCGGTAAACACCGAACCTGCAACGCCCAGTAGCTTCTCCTGCACCGAACCCAGCGGCTCCACAGAAATACGCACACCCGGCCACAGCAGGGTACGGGCGGCACTGAGCGCGGCGGGAATACCCACCAGGAAGCTCGGGTTAGCGCCCTTCAACGCGCGAGTCAGACCCGGAATACCCAGACCGGTATCAGCCACCACAATGACAGCGCCCAGCTTCATGCAGGCGTAAATCAGGGTGGTCAGGCGGGCACCCGGAGGCACCATCAGGTTCACACGGTCACCCGGACGCACACCCAGGGCGTGCAGGCGGGTCGCGGCGGCGTTGACCTGCTGGTTCAGCTCAGCCCAGGTCAGGGTCACAGAAACGGAGGTGCCGTCACCCTTGGGATCCATGTCCACCACAGCGGTGGAGGTGTCGTCGGCGCGTTCGGTGAGGGCCGCGAGCATGGGGCGGAACGCCGCGGGAACAGTACCCTCAGCGGCAGTGCCCTCAGCGCGCTCAGCCGCGGTGCTCTCGCCGGTCGTCAGGCCGTGGCGGCGCGCGCGGGCGGCACGATGCTCCGCCTCCGCATTACGCGCCGGAACCAGCACACCATCCTCCAGCGTGCCAAAGGTCTGCGCAAGCCACGACATCATGGGGGTGGCAATATCGTAATCCTCAATGACCAGGTGCGATGCCTTCTCGTAGCGGTGCACCTTCGCCTGCGGCATGCGCTCCATCAGATCAAACAGGTAGCGGCGCTGGAACACCGGGTCCTTCGTGCCCCACTGGAAGAACGCGGGCACATCCAGGTCACGAATCTGCTCGGCAATACGCTGCATCGGGGCGTAGGAAGGAATATCGGTGCCGGTGGGAATATCGCCCACAAAATTACGCACGCCCTCACGCCACGCCGAATGGGCGTACGGCGCGCGGTAGGTGCGGTAAATCGCTTCATTCAGCGGGCTCGGGTACAGGCGCTTGGGCTGCTGACCCACCGGCTGCGGCAGGGCACCATCAAGCGCCCCGGCACCGGCAGAACCCGGCGCGGGCAGGCGGCCCTCATTCTGAGCCAAACCCAAGGTCACATCAATAAACGCGGTCGAATCGTGAGTACCCCACTCGTGCACACCCAACGCCAGGCGCAGGGCGGCAGGGATATTCTCAATGCCGTCATGGTAGACCGCGGTGTTCGTCAGCATTACGCCCGAAAGAATCTCACGATGCTCCAGCGCCCAACCAAAGGACACCAGCCCACCCCAGTCATGGGCGAGGGTCACGACCGGCTTATCGGTCTCATCCAGCCCGAGTGCCTTGGTGAAATCACCCAGGTCAGCGATACGGTCGGTCAGGGTGCGGCGCTCACCCTCCAAATCCAGGTGGGTGCGCTCCGAATAACCCATATCAATCTGATCAACCGCAACCACACGCCACGGGGCGCGCTCATTCACGCCCGCATCCAGAACGGTACGCCACAGGTACGACCAGGTCGGGTTACCGTGCACGCACAGGATCGTGCCAATCGGCTCCAAACCCTGCTCGACCAGCACCGGAAGGTTATCCAGGTAGTGCCAGCGGCGCGCGCCAGCCTGCTGCGCCCGCTGCTCAATGGGGGCGGTGGTGGGCACCTCCAGAAGGTGGGAGTAGCGCGGGTTCACGCCCGCCCATTCCTCCGGGTTGTAGGGAGGCTGAGCCTTAGGGAAATTCAAATGGCGCATACTGGGAATCCTTCCGGATCGAATCGGTGAATGTCTACCGCACAGAGGTTAAAGGTTGCCGGTTAAGGGCTGCCGGCTAGGGTCGCCGGCTAACGGGCTACCACTGAATCTCAAGCAGGGCAGTGTTCAGACCAGAACCCACACCCATGCACAGAATACGGTCGCCCTCCTTGTAAGTCGGCGCGCACTCGGCGAGAGTCATCGGCAGAGCCGCCGCAGCCACATTGCCCCACTTCGGGAAAGTCAGGGGGATGCGCTCACGCTCAATACCGACCGCCTCAATAATGGCGTTCGTGTGGGCGTTAGAAATCTGGTGAGTCACGTAGGAGGTCATGTCGTTCCACTCCCAGCCGTCCTGATGCGCCTGCTCCCACGCCTGCGCCACCAGCTCCAGGCCGTACTTGAGCAGGCCCTCGGCGTCAGTGTTCATGCCCTGATCCGCCTCGCCACCGATGCACAGGTTACGGTGCTCAGTGCCCGCGCGGGACACCGAACCGACAATGCGGTGACCCTCCGGGTGGCGGTCAGCGCGACCAATCACAGCCGCCGCCGCACCCGAACCAAGAGTCAGGGTCGCGAACTGCGCCAGCACATCCTCGCGGGTCGAATCGGGGTTGTTCAGGATGCGCACCGCGGTACGGTGCCACGGGGAGGGGTCCTCGCCAGCCACAATCAGGGCGTAGTCGATAGCGCCCGCATCAATCATGGTGGAGGCGACAGTCATCGCGTTCACAAAGCCCAGGCAGGCGTTCGTAATATCGAAGTTCAGGGCGTGACGCGGCAAATCCAGGCGGTCATGCACACCCACCGAAACGGCGGGCTCAAAGTTATCGCGAGTCACCGAAGCGTTAATCAGCAGACCAATCTGGGAACGGTCAATACCCGCCTCCGCAATAGCCTTCTCGGCTGCGGCAACCACGCCGTCCTCGAAGGTCTGGCCCTCAGCCCAGCCGCGGCGAGTACTAATGCCGGCAAGACGCTCCAGCAGGCCCTTGGGCATGCGCAGACGCTTGTAGGTTTGGGCCAGCTGTTCATCGAAGTAGTCGCTTGTGACGACCTCCGGAGGCAGCTCATGGGTAATGGACAGCAGAGCTGCATTAGCGTGGCGAATGTCAGAGTTGGTGCCGACCTTATCGGCGGATGCATTCATCAATGGTGTGGCCCTTGAAAATAGAAGTCAGTGGGATACATAGAAAAACGCGGGGATGCGAACAGCGGCCCCGCAGAATTCGTGATGCTCATTCCAATCTACCGCACCGACCGGGCGAACCCGTATCCGTAGACCCAATATGAACGCGCCCGTTCACCCCGCGCGTAAGATGATGCACAATGAGGAACTTTGAACCCCCTTCACCCCGTGCACGTTCACGCCGCCCGCCCACCGCACCGCGTACACTAGAGGGATGCCGCCACGCACCACAGAACGTGCCCGGCACACACCAGTTCTTCTGCAGAAAGGCCCCTTGTGCATCTGATGTCGCTGACCCTGCGCGGGTTCAAGTCTTTCGCCTCCGCCACCACTTTTGAGTTCACCCCCGGCATTAACGCGGTGGTTGGACCCAACGGCTCCGGCAAGTCCAATGTGCTGGATGCGCTCGCCTGGGTGATGGGTGAGCAGGGTGCTAAGAGTCTGCGCGGCGGCAGCATGAAGGACGTCATTTTTGCCGGCTCCGGCGAGGCTGGTTCGGGCGACGGCGCCCAGCGTGCGCCTCTGGGCCGCGCCAAAGTCACCCTGACTTTCGATAATTCTGACGGCACCCTCAGCATTCCCGCTGATCGGGTGCAGATTTCGCGCACCATGTTCCGCTCCGGCGGCAGCGAGTACGAGATTAACGGTTCCCCGGCGCGCCTTGCCGATATTCAGGACCTGCTCTCGGAGGCGGGTCTGGGTCAGCAGATGCACGTGCTCGTCGGACAGGGCCAGCTGGATGCGGTCCTGCACGCCACCGCCCAGCAGCGCCGCGACATGATCGAGCAGGCGGCAGGCGTGGTCAAGTACCGCCGCCGCCAGGAGAAGACCAGCCGCAAGCTGGAGTCTGTGGCATCGAACGTTACCCGCCTGAGCGACCTGGTCGCCGAGCTGGATTCGCAGCTACAACCGCTGAGCGAGCAGGCAGAATCCGCCGCGACTGCACGCCAGCTGCAGGCGCGCATCCGCCAGCTGGAGGCGGTACTTTTGGCTCGTCAGCTGGGTGTTCTGCAGGCTGAGCAGGCGCAGGCTCTCGCCTCCGAAGCGGAAGGTACCCGCCGCGCCGAAACCCTGAAAGAACAGCTGGAGGCGGCGCGTGCCGCATCCGCGAAGCATCAGCAGGAGCAGAACCGCCTGAACGCCGAGGTCACCGCCTGCCAGAAGGCCGTGTCGACCCTGCGCGAATCCGCCGCGCGCGTGCGCACCGTGCAGTCCATCGCCGCCGAGCGCGTGCGCACCTACCGCGTGGAGCTGACCGAGGCGACCGCCGCCGCCCGCGCCGGATACGAACGCGCCCTGGAACTGCTGGAGGAGCGCCGCGAAGAGGCAGAGCGCGCGGTGGAAAGCTACGCCAGCTTTGAGGAACGCTACGATGCGGCGCTGAAGAACGTTGAGAAGGCTGCATCCGAGGTTGCGCAGACTGAGCGCGCTTCGGGTGAGGCGGCGCAGTCTCGTGCCCGCGCGCAGGCCCGACTGGATGCCGCCCGCGCCGCGGCGGTGGAGGCGACCCGCGCCTACGCGGCGGCGGCTGAGCGTGCCGCAACCCTGCGTGAGGCGCTGGGTCAGAGCCTGGGTGAAGCACCCGCCGAGCCGGGCGCTGAATCCGCCGAGGCGGTGTTCGACCCCGAGACCGGCGAGCTCATGGATTCTTCGAGCGAAGGCGCGAGCCTGCTGCGCGTGCTGGATGCCGTGCAGATTGACCCCGAGTATGCGCGCGCGGCGTCTGCGGCGCTGACCTCGCTGGCGACCGCGGCGTTGAGCATGCCGGTTGAGGGTGCCGAGGTATCGCATCTGCGCGGTGATAAGGGTGATGAAAGTAGCGAATCTGCCGCGAAGGAACTTTCAACAGACCTGCCCGAATCCTGCGCCGCCGAGCTGCGCGAGCTGGGTATCCGCCCCGCAACCGAGATTATTGAACCGCTCAGCGAGGATGCCGCCGCGCTCGCCGGCATCGACGAGCACGCCCTGGCGCGCGTGACCGCGGCGCTGGGTGAGCGCCTGGCGGGTGTGCTGTTCGCGCCGGATGCCGCCTCCGCAGAGCACGCCCTGCACCTACTCGCCAAGAATGTAGACGCAGGTCAGCGCACTATCTGGCGTATTTTTGACCCCGCAGGCACCGAGCACACCCGCTACAGCCTGCTCTACCCGGCTGAGGGTGCCAGCCCCCTGGAACTTGCCGCCGCATACCGCGCCGCGTCCCAGGTGGTGACCCGCACCCGCGCCGAACTGGACGAAGCCGAACAGGCCGTTCAGCAGGCTCAGACCGCGGCAGAGGCAGCGGTTGAAGCCGAACGCGAGGCAGCGAAGGCGGCGGGCGTGGCGAGCGCCGAGCATGCCCGCGCCCGCGCCCAGGCGGAGTCCCTGGAAGTCTCCGCGCAGAACATTCAGAATGAGCGCGCCCGCCTGAACGAACGCCTCGCCGCAGCGGAGGAATCCGTTATGCAGGCGCGCGTTGCCTACGAATCGGCACGCACCCGCGAGGATTCCTACCTGGCGGGCACAGGGGAGCAGGCTCCCGCGGCGACCATTGAGCGCCGCGCCCAGCGCCTGGGTGAAGTGCTTGCCGAGCAGGTGAGCGAGCGCGAGCAGCAGCTGCACGAGCTAAACACCGCCCTGAAGAACGCCCAGGAGGGCCTGACCAACACCAATGATGAGGTGCAGGATTTGCAGGCGGCGCACGCGGCGGCGCTGACCCTGCTGGCGCGCACCCAGACGGAGGCGGCGCGTGTGCAGGAGCGTGTACAGGCGCTGGCTGAGCGTGCCCGCCTGGTGACCGGTTTGACCCTGGAGCAGCTGGAGGAGGAGTACTCCGAGCAGCTGCCGGTTGACGTGCCCGTTCAGGAAACTTCCGAAAACGATGCCTCCGAAAACGCGGCTTCCGAAAATTCCGCACCCGAAAATACTGCTACCGAAACGGCATCAGAGACTACCGAAGCCTCCACCGAGAGCGTCCGCGCCCGCCTCAAGGCAACCCGCGCCGAACTGGAGGCGCTCGGCGCCATTAACCCGCTGGCGCTGGAGGAGTACGAGGCGCTTTCTGAACGCCACGCCTACCTGAACCAGCAGATTGAGGATTTGAAGGCGACCCGCCGCGACCTGAACACGGTCATGGACGAGGTCAGTAGCCACATTGCGGAGGTGTTCACCGCCGCGCTGGAGGACATTAACACCCACTACCGCCGCATCTTTGAGACCCTTTTCCCGGGAGGCGAGGGTCACCTGGAGCTGGACGACCCGTCTGATCCGTTGAATTCGGGTGTGGAGATTCACGCGCGCCCGGCGGGTAAGAAGGTTAAGCGCCTGTCGCTGCTGTCTGGCGGTGAGCGTTCGCTTGCTTCGCTGGCGCTGTTGATTGCGATTTATATGTCTCGCCCTTCGCCGTTCTACGCCCTGGACGAGGTTGAGGCGGCGCTGGATGACCGCAACCTGTCGCGCCTGCTGCAGGTGATTGGTGAGTTGGGGGAGCGTTCGCAGCTGATTGTGATTACGCATCAGAAGCGCACGATGCAGATTGCGGAGACCCTGTACGGGGTGTCGATGCGCGGTGGCGTGTCGACGGTACTTTCTCAGCAGATGGAGGAGCTGCGCGAGCTGCTGTAGCTTGCCGTGCACCCACCCCGGCGAACGTCACATGTCCTAGGAATGGTCATGTGCACCCCAGGGTACTGTTCACCGCCTGCACCCGGGTACTATAGGGGGATATGTGCGAACGCCGCCCCGCCCTACCCGCGGTTGCGTGGTGCTTCGCTGTGATCAGGCCTGATGCCCCGCCCTACCCGCGGCGCGCATCCGGCGGCAACCATCCAGGGAAGGAATAGTGATGAGCGAGAACCTGGCAGATGCTTTCCTCAACGGCGAGTCGTTGAAGAATGCCCCCGGCCCCTATTTTGGTGAGTACGGCGGGCGGTGGATGCCCGAGTCGCTGATTGCCGCCATGGATGAGCTGGAGGCAACCTTTAACGAGGCGAAGAACGACCCTGAGTTCATTGCCGAGTTCCAGCGTCTTTCTGCTGAGTATTCGAACCGTCCGTCGCTACTGACTGAGGTTCCGAAGTTCTCTGAGCATGCTGGTGCGCGTGTGTTCCTCAAGCGTGAGGACCTGAACCACACCGGTAGCCACAAGATTAATAACGTGATTGGTCAGGCTCTGCTGGCTAAGCGTATGGGCAAGACCCGTCTGATCGCTGAGACTGGTGCGGGTCAGCACGGTGTTGCGACTGCGACCGCGGCTGCGCTCTTCGGCATGGAGTGCGTGATCTACATGGGCGAGGAAGACACTGAGCGTCAGTCGCTGAACGTGGCTCGTATGCAGCTGCTGGGCGCGAAGGTTATTGCGGTTCAGAACGGTTCCCGCACCCTTAAGGACGCCATTAATGAGGCGCTGCGCGACTGGGTTTCGAACGTTGAGAACACCCACTACCTGCTGGGTACTGCAGCTGGTGCGCACCCGTTCCCGGCGATGGTGCGTTTCTTCCACGACGCTATCGGTGAGGAGGCGCGCGAGCAGATTCTGGCTGAGACCGGCCGCCTGCCCGATGGTATTGCTGCCTGCGTGGGTGGCGGTTCGAACGCGATTGGCCTGTTCCACGCGTTCTTGGACGATTCTTCGGTCGAGATTTACGGTTTTGAGGCTGGCGGCGACGGCGTGGATACCGGTCGTCACGCGGCGACCATTACTCTGGGCCGCCCGGGCATGCTGCACGGCGCGATGACCTACCTGATGCAGGATGAGGACGGTCAGACCATTGAATCCCACTCGATTTCTGCCGGTCTGGATTACCCGGGTGTGGGCCCGGAGCACTCCTACCTGTCCGATATTGGTCGTGTGACCTACGAGCCGGTGACTGACACCGAGGCGATGGACGCTCTGCGTCTGCTCTGCCGTACCGAGGGTATTATTCCGGCGATTGAGTCTTCGCACGCTCTGGCGGGTGCGCTGCGCGTGTGCCAGCGTTGGGCTGCTGAGGATCCGGAGGCGGCACGCGAGAAGACGATGATTGTCTGCCTGTCGGGTCGTGGCGATAAGGACATGGAGACCGCCCTGAAGTGGTTCGGCCTGGGTAAGGCGATTCCGTCCTCGACCCTGATGACCGGTAATAAGGAAGCTGCCGCATCCGCTGCACAGAACGCACAGGCTGAAAGTGAGGCTAAGTAATGAGCTACCAGGACGCTATTTCTCAGGCGGCACCCTTTGAGGTGTTGGACGGTACGTTCCCGACTGCTAACCCCGATTCGCCTCTGGCGGCTCGTCTGGCTGAGTGTGAGAAGCAGGGCCGTGCGGCGCTGATTGGCTACCTGCCGGTGGGCTTCCCGACCCTGGATGAGTCGATTGACGCGGCGATTGCTTTGGGCAATAACGGCGCGGACATTATCGAGCTGGGCGTTCCCTACTCCGACCCGGTCATGGATGGCCCGGTGATTCAGAAGGCGACCGGCGTGGCACTGGAGAACGGTTTCAAGCTTCCTCAGCTGTTTGAGGCGGTCCGCCGCATTACCGAGGCGACCGACGCTGTGGTTGTCGTGATGACGTACTGGAACCCGGTTCTGGCGTACGGTGTGAAGAATTTTGCGCGTGATTTGGCGGCTGCCGGCAGCGCGGGCATGATCACCCCGGACCTGGTGCCTGATGAGGCATCGGCGTGGTTTGAGGCTTCTGACGAGTATGGTCTGGATCGTATTTTCTTGGCTGCTCTGTCTTCGTCGCCGGAGCGCCTGGCGACCATTGCGAAGGCGTCGAGCGGCTTCGTCTACGCCGTGTCGGTGATGGGCGTGACCGGTGCCCGCACCTCCGTGTCGGAGGCGGCTCGCACCCTGGTTGCGGACATTAAGGCTGCCGGTGCGCCTCGTGCGTGCGTGGGCCTGGGCGTTTCGACTCGTGCCCACGTTGAGGAGATTGGCGAGTATGCGGACGGCGTGATTGTCGGTACCGCGCTGGTGAAGGCTTTGGCTTCTGGCGGTATTGAGGCGGTGGCTAAGCTGACCCGTGAGCTGGCGGGGCGTGAAGGCTAATGTCTGATGTGCTGTCGCTGGCGAGCGTGCCGGTAGCTAACGTGCTGGCTTCGATACCCTCTCCGAGCGTTTCGTACCTGCAGCTGGGCCCGTTCCGTGTGCATTTCTATGCCCTGTGCATTCTTGCGGGTATAGCGGTGTGCTTGTGGCTGGGTTCTCGCCGTTGGAAGGCGGCGGGTGGTACCCCTGAGCGCGTGTTTGATGTGGCGATGTGGGCTATCCCTGCGGGTATTATTGGTGCCCGCGCCTACCATGTGCTGATTACTGACCCGGGTAGCTATTTCGGTCCGAATGTTGCTGATCCGTGGGCTTTCCTGAAGATTTGGGAGGGCGGCATCGGCATTATGGGTGCCGTGTCGGTTGGTGCGTTGGGTGCCTGGTATGGTTGCCGCCGCTACGGCATGAATTTCCCGGCATTTGCGGATGCGGTAGCGCCGGGTATTCTGCTGGCTCAGGCGTTTGGCCGCTGGGGTAACTGGTTCAACCAGGAGCTGTTCGGCAAGCCGACGACTTTGCCGTGGGGCCTGGAGATTAGCGCTTCGAGCGGTAATTTCCCGCCCCAGTATCCGGCGGGTACGCTGTTCCATCCGACGTTCCTGTACGAGTCACTGTGGAACCTGCTGGGTGTGGCGTTGCTGCTGTGGCTGGGCCGTAAGGGCGTGCTGAAGCTGGGTCAGACTCTGTGGCTGTACGTGTTCTACTACGGTGTGGGTCGCCTCTTCATTGAGATGTTCTTGCGTATTGATACCTCGGAGATGCTTTGGGGCGTTCGTATTCACGTGTGGACTGCTCTGCTGTTGGTTCTGCTGGGTGCTGCTGGTTTTGTGGTGGCTGGTCGTCGTGCGGCGGCGAAGGCTGCTGCGGGTATTGAGCCGGCTCCTGCGGAGATCGCTCCGAAGCCTGTCGCAGATGAGTCTGCGGAGGACGCTGAGGAGAAGGCACCTGAGAAAGCAGCCGAGAAGGCAGAGCCCGCCGAGGATTCTGACTCTTCTGAGTCTTCGACGAAGGGCTCCCAGGCGAAGGACTCCCAGACGAAGGGCTCCTAGCTTTCATCTACATTCATAGAAAACCGCCGGATGGGGCAGAACCCCCGTCCGGCGGTTTTTTGTACCTGCTTCTTGCGCTCTGACGTTCTTCCGCTCTGGCGCTTCCGCACTGGTGCTTCCACTCTGGCGTTCTTCTGCTCTAGCGTTCTGCTGAGCGCGTGTAGCATTCACACACTGGTATGTGAGGCGTCGTGCGTGGATTTAGGCTGTTGAGAAGGCATAATAGAGGTATTGCATGTGGTGGGCATCCGCGTAAGGAGTATGAGGCTCTTCGAGTGGTGATGTCTGCCTCGTCTGCGTTTAGAAACACCCACTCAACGTACAGGATTTTATCGTGAGCTCTTCTTCCGGCGATTTTTCGCGCGCCGTTTCTCCTTCTTCTCGTCCGGGTCTGTCGCGCCGCCGCCTGGTGGCTGGTGCGGCGTGGGCTGCCCCGGTCGTTGTGGCGTCGTCGGTGATTCCGGCGTATGCGGCCTCTGATGAGGAAGGCGAGTGCACCGGCCCCTACGAGGATTCGACGATGGTCACTGCCGGTGACGGCGTGAAGAAGGTTGCCGTGCTGACGGTTCCTGCGGGCGCTAAGCGTATGCGTTTTACCGCTGTGGGCGGTGCTGGCGGCACGAACTACACTGTGGCTGATGCCGGTTCCGGCGCCATGGTGGAGGGCTCTATGGCTGTGCGCGGCGGCCAGACTATTACTCTGACTGCCGGTTCGGGCGGTATCGGTAATGGTGAGCTGAAGCCCGCTGAAGGGGGCGACGGCTACGGCGTGGGCGGCTCTTCGAAGGCTTCTTCGCCGGTTCCCGCGAATGTTGTTTCTGCGATCAATGATTTGACCCGCATTTCTGGCGGTGTGACCGGTCGCGGCGGCATGAGCGCTGTGCTGTATTCGGCATCCGGCGGTGGTTCCTCCGCTATTGAGGTGGACGGCGTGCCGATGATTGTTGCCGGTGGCGGCGGCGGTGCTGGCGTCCTGGCGTCGTATGCGACGGTTCTGCCGAACCCCGCGAATGCGGGTGCTGTGCGCCCGACCGCGCACTATTCGCTTGATAGCTCCGGCGGCGAGCACCAGTTCAGCACCGGTGGTGGCGCTGGTTCGGGTGATGGCGACGGTTCGCCCGGTTTTGTTGGTTTCACCTCGTACGAGGCGCAGTCTAATCCGATTCTGACGGTGAACCCGGGTTCGGGTGCCGCCGGTGGTGTGGGCGGCGCTGGTGGCGAGAAGCTGAACCCGCCGACTGCTGACGGCCCGGTGATTGGTTTTTCGAGCACCTCCACCCAGAAACTGGTGAGCACTGCGACTGCCGGTGCGGCGGGTGCGAGCGGTTTCCGTGCGAAGGGCGCCGATGGTGTGGCGAGCTATTCGTACCAGTGGGATCAGACTCCGGAGGGTACCGATAACCGCCCGTCGAACGCTGGCGAGCTGTTTAACGGCTACCAGTCGGTGGTTTCTGGAGGCGGTGGCGCCGGTTATGGCGGCGGCGGCTCCGGCGCTGCGTTGAGCGTTTCGGCTCGTGTGGTGTCGCAGAAGTGGAATAATGATTCGGCTCGTGCCCGCTATGCGGTGGGTTCGGTGCAGTTGGCTGGCGGTGGCGCTGGCGGCGGTACGTTCATGGATTCTACGGTGCGCATCATGGATCTGGGTTGGGCGTTGAATGCTCCGAATGGTCCGGGTGAGCGCGGTGCTGGCTATATTGAGGTTGCTTTCTGCTTCTAGACGGCTTCTCAACGGATTCTAGGCGGCGGCTGCGAGCTTCTAGAGCTGCTATGAGCCTGTAGGAATCGTATAGGTGCAGATTGAACCCTTTCTTTAGGGTGGTATGCGCCTCAAACTTAATATTTAAATTTTTTCTGAATGCCTCCCAGACCGCTTGTTTGGGAGGCATTCTCATCTTCCGTGTCGGTTCATCATAGCGTCACATCAACCTTTGGCGGTTTAGCGCATTGGTCGGAATAGACCTTATCGAAAGCTCATCCTCGCTCGCGTGCCGACCCCTAAATAACCCCTCTGTCATATTCGGGGGTGAACCTTTAGATTGGCGGCTCATCATTTTACGGTGGAAGTGTAAAGAATATACGCGCCCACCCCGCTAGGTTGCACAGCACAGATTGCGGTTTGAGCGCGGCCACCGATGACTAAGGAGTTTAGATCATGTGCAAGGAAACCATGAAGGCTGTTGTTGTCCCTGAAAAGGTTGACGGTTCGGTTGTTGTCCGTGAGGTTCCCGTTCCGGCTGTCGGTCACGGTCAGGCGCTCGTGAAGATTGAGTACTCGGGCGTGTGCCACACTGACCTGCACGTGG
>ERZ773045.1059-NODE-1059-length-12948-cov-2.259831_pt1 | contig 12948 bp, 9 predicted proteins | sample MGYA00580635_ERZ773045 | MGnify/ENA primary metagenome ERZ773045 (study PRJEB29015, sample SAMEA2738115) | human oral metagenome | biome: human oral; feature: human-associated habitat; material: saliva | place: China | collected 2261 ...
GGAGGGGTGGATATAGCGAAAGAATTAATAAAAACAATCTACCCCATGCGCTTCCTCATCCAACGCACCCGCTCCGCAGCCGTCCACATCGACGGAATAGCCGTTGCCGAGAGCCACAGCCTCGGCATGCTCATCCTCATCGGCATCTCCCCCGAAGACACAGCAGAGGACATCGAGTACCTCGTGAAGAAGGCCACACAGCTGCGTATCTTCGACGACGAAGACGGGGTGATGAACCGCAGTATCCTCGACGTCGGCGGGGACATCATCGCCGTGTCGCAGTTCACCCTCATGGCGGAGACGAAGAAAGGCAACCGCCCATCCTACATCCGCGCCGCCCGCCCCGAGGTAGCTGAGCCCCTCTACCGCGAGGTCGTTCGCGCCCTTGAGGAGCGACTCGGGCGCCCCATCGGCACAGGTCGCTTCGGCGCCGACATGCAAGTATCCCTGACGAACGATGGCCCCGTGACCATCTGGATCGACAGCAAGGCGCGCGAGTAAACAGCGAAGCGCACACAAAGGAAAGCGAAGAAAACAGAGGCATGTTCCACGTGGAACACTCACCCACCCCACCCACACATCACCACACCAACCCACGCACTATGACCCAGAGAGAGCGACGCCAAGCAGGGCTATACTTCTGCGCCATCGACCCCGAGATTCACGAGGAGCGACTGCGAGCACAAGATCTTATCCAGCGCTACAACGCCCTACGCCCCAACCAACACAAAGATGGCAGCGAGATCATCCGCTCGCTCCTCGGCACGATGGGCGAACACTGCCACTTCGTGCCACCCATCTTCTTTGACTACGGATCGAACGTCCACATCGGAGACTTCAGCTTCGTCAATAGCAACTTCACTGCGCTTGATGCGGGGCGTATCGACATCGGCCGCCACGTCTTCATCGGCCCGAACGTCAGCATCTACACCCCGACCCACCCGCTACTCGCCGAGGAGCGCAACACAGGCTACGAGCAAGGCAAGCCCGTAAAGATCGGCGACAACGTGTGGATCGGTGGCTCGGTGACGATCCTCGGCGGCGTCACCATCGGCGAAGGCGCCGTGATCGGAGCAGGCAGCGTCGTCACGCGCGACATCCCTGCAGGCGTCATCGCCGTTGGCAATCCCTGCCGCCCTCTTCGCGAGATCACCGACGCTGATCGCGTGCTCCACGACATCGAGCCCTAAGCATATTATATACGTACGAGCGCGAAAGCGCGAGAGGGCATCGGGTGCGGGTTCCACGTGAAACGCACCCGATGCTTTTTCTTTCGCAAAGCGTGGGTGATCACAGTCCCCACGCAAGAAACCCGTATCTTTGCAGCCGAAGAAACCCAACTAAGAAAGGATGCTCAGCGAAGACTTGCTCTACGAAAAGGAAGATGAGATCTACGACAAGGTAGACACCCCCCTCTTTCACCTCATCGGCGAAGCCGCGGACGAACTCGGTGTAGACGCCTACATCGTCGGGGGCTATGTGCGTGACCTCCTCCTCTACCGCCCCTCGAAGGATATCGACGTCGTCTCCATCGGGCGCGGTATCGACCTGGCGCAGGCGGTAGCGGGGCGTCTCGGGCGTGGCGCACACATCTCGGTCTTCGCTCGCTTCGGCACGGCACAGGTCAAGCAGGGCGACCTGGAGATCGAGTTCGTAGGCGCTCGCCGCGAGAGCTACACACCCGACAGTCGCAAGCCCTTCGTCGAGGATGGTACGCTGGAGGAAGATCAGGAGCGCCGTGACTTCACGGTCAATGCTCTGGCCATCTGCCTGAACGCCGACCGCTTCGGTCAGCTCGTCGACCCCTTCGACGGCCTGCACGATATGGAGGCGCTCACGCTACGCACACCGCTTGACCCCGACATCACCTTCAGCGACGACCCGCTGCGCATGATGCGTGCCATACGCTTCGCCTCGCAGCTCGGCTTCTTCATCGACCCCGACACCTTCGCTGCTATCGGGCGAAATGCAGGGCGCATCGAGATCATCTCCGCCGAGCGCATCGCCACGGAGTTCAACAAGATCCTCCTCTCCCCTCGCCCATCCATCGGCCTCGAGCTCTTTGAGAAGACCGGACTGATGAAGCTCGTCTTCCCCGAGCTCCTCGAGCTCAAGGGTGCCGAGACACGCGACGGCATCGGCCACAAGGACAACCTCACCCACACCTACAAGGTCGTGGACAACATGGCCAAGGCACTCGCCACCGCCCGCCCTGGGCACGAGATGAATCTCTGGCTCCTCTGGGCAGCGCTTCTCCATGACATCGGGAAGCCCCGCACCAAGCGCTTTGACCAGCGCCTCGGCTGGACCTTCCACAACCACAACTTCATCGGCATGAAGATGGTATCGAAGATCTTCCGCCGCCTCCGCCTTCCGCTTGATCACAAGATGCACTACGTGGAGAAGCTCGTCGACCTGCACATGCGCCCCGCCACCCTCGTCGATGAGGGCGTGACGGACTCCGCTGTGCGCCGTCTGCTCTTCGAGGCGGGAGATGATATCGACGACCTCATGCTCCTCGTCGAAGCCGACATCACGAGCAAGAACCCCCAGCGCGTACGCAAGTACCTCGACAACTATAAGATCGTTCGTCAGAAGCTCGTCGACATCGAGGAGAAGGACCGCATTCGCAACTTCCAGCCGCCCATCTCGGGACAGCTCATTATGGATACCTTCGCCCTCACGCCTTGCCGCGAGGTCGGGCTCATCAAGGACGCTATCAAGGACGCTATCCTCGACGGCACGATCCCCAACGAATACGAGCCCGCCTACGAATTTATGCTCCGCGAAGCAGCCGCCCTCGGCCTCACTCCAGCGAAGAAATAGGCGCACCCCTACCCCACCTCACAGAGACACCACTACCCCTTGCTTTACGATCTTGTCGTAAAGTAAGGGGTAGTGGTTTATTATCAGTACCTTTGCACCGTAAAAAAAGGATAGTCGACCGACTGTCTCGATTGCTTAGAAGAAGGAATATATTTATGATCGTAACAAAGCGCGCCAACGATCCCGTCTGGACGAACATCTATGCTTATGCCCAGCTGCCCGCTGAGCTGCGTAGACTCGACGAGATCGCCCACAACCTCTGGTGGGTATGGACCCCCAAGGCACAGAATCTCTTCCGCCGTATCTCTCCCGAACTCTGGGAGTCGACCGAAGGCAATCCTATCACGCTCACTCGCCTGCTCTCCGCTGAGGAGATGGTAGCCCTCGTCGCTGACAAGGACTTCATGGCGCAGCTGGACGAAGTCTATGCCGACTTCCAGGCCTACATAAACGAGCCTGCAGACGCAGTACGCCCCTCCGTCGCCTACTTCAGCATGGAGTACGGTCTGACGAATATCCTCAAGATCTATTCCGGCGGTCTTGGCGTCCTCGCTGGTGACTACCTCAAGGAGGCCAGCGACAGCAACGTCCGCCTCACCGCCGTCGGCTTCCTCTATCGCTACGGCTACTTCACCCAGAGCCTCAGCCCCGAAGGCCAGCAGCAGGCGAACTACGAAGCCCAGGACTTCACCCAGCTTCCTATCGAGCAGATCTTCGAAGAGGACGGGCAGACGCCCCTCATCCTCGAGGTGCCCTATGCTGGTCACACCGTATACAGCCACGTATGGAAGGTGAACGTCGGCCGTATCAGCCTCTACCTCCTCGACACCGACATCCCACAGAATAGCGAATGGGATCGCCCCATCACGCACCAGCTCTACGGCGGCGACTGGGAGAACCGCATGAAGCAGGAGTACCTCCTCGGCATCGGTGGTGTGCTCCTCCTCAACCGCCTCGGCATCTCGAAGGACGTCTACCACATGAACGAAGGTCACGCTGCCTTCATGAGCGTACAGCGCCTCCTGGACTACGTCGAGGGCGAAGGTCTTCCCTTCGACGAAGCTCTTGAGCTCGTCCGCGCCTCCTCGATCTACACCTGTCACACGCCCGTCCCCGCTGGTCACGACTACTTCGACGAGGAGCTCCTCGGCAAGTACCTCGGCCACATCCCTGGGCGTCTCGGCATCTCTTGGCACGACTTCATCAGCCTCGGCCGTGAGAATCCCGAGAGCAACGAGAAGTTCTCCATGAGCGTCTTCGCACTGAATACCTGTCAGGAAGCCAACGGTGTGAGCCTGCTGCACGGCCGCGTCTCGCAGGAGATGTTCGCCCCCGTCTGGAAGGGCTTCTTCCCCGAAGAGCTGCACGTCGGCTACGTCACCAATGGCGTCCACCTGCCTACATGGGCCTCTGCTGAGTGGCAGGAGCTCTACACGAAGCACTTCGGCAAGGACTTCATCAAGAAGCAGACCGAGGAAGCTACGTGGGCGAAGATCCAGCAGCTCCCCAACGAGACGATCTGGGAGACACACCAGGCCATCAAGCTCCGCCTCGTTGAGCATATCCGCTCCTTCTACGGCGAGAAGTGGCTCCACAACAGCGGTGATCCCGAGACGACGGTATCCATCCTCGAAGGCATCAACCCCAACGCCCTACTCATCGGCTTCGGTCGTCGCTTCGCTACCTACAAGCGTGCGCACCTCCTCTTCACCGACCTCGAGCGTCTGGAGCGTATCGTCAACAACCCCAAGTACCCCGTACAGTTCCTCTTCACAGGTAAGGCACACCCCGCCGATGGTGGTGGTCAGGGCCTCATCAAGCACATCCTCGAGATCAGCCGCCTGCCTCAGTTCCTCGGGAAGATCATCTTCCTCGAGAACTACGATATGCGCCTTGCCAGCAAGCTCATCGCTGGCGTAGATATCTGGATGAATACCCCTACTCGTCCTCTCGAAGCCTCGGGTACCTCGGGCGAAAAGGCCGAGATGAACGGTGTCCTCAACCTCTCCGTCCTCGACGGATGGTGGTACGAAGGCTACCGCAAGGGTGCTGGTTGGGCGCTCACCGACAAGCGCACCTTCGCTGATCAGTCGCTGCAGGACAAGCTCGACGCTACGACGATCTACGACCTTCTCGAGAAGGAGATCGTACCCCTCTACTTCCAGCGCGACGGCAAGCCCTACTCCGATGGTTGGGTACAGACGATGAAGAACTCGATGAACTTCATCGCTCCTCACTACACCATGCGCCGCATGATGGACGATTACTACGAGCGCTTCTACACGAAGCTCGCCGAGCGCTCTGCTCGCCTGCACGCAGACTCGAACCGTATCGCCCGCGAACTCACCAAGTGGAAGCGCGCTACCGCTGAGGCTTGGGATAGCATGCTGGTCGTCTCTGTCGAGTGCTCCGAGAGCGCAGCATATATGTCCAACGAGCGCCACACGGGCGACGAAGAGACGGTACGCCTTGTCCTCGACAAGGGTGCACTCACCTCAGATCTTGAGGTCGAGCTCGTCGACGCACGCGAAGACGCTCAGGGTCGACTCCGCTTCGTAGCGAAGACTGCCCTGACACTCGTCGAGCGCAATGGCTCACGTGAGGTTTACGAGCTCCGCTTCAAGCAGGCTCGTCCTGGCCACTACAAGCGCGCTCTGCGTATCCTGCCTTCGCACCCCGAGCTCCCACATCGTATGGACTTCGCGCTTGTACGCTGGGTAGCCCTTCAGTAAGGGTCTCCCCTACCCCATCACTTTATACAGCACGTCCCGGCAGTTCTGCAGACTGTCGGGACGTGTCGTATATCCACCGATCTATTAGGTCGTCATATTCCCTACATCTATATCAGTAAAAAAACAGCTTCTCTCGCAAGGGCTTAGGGAAGCCTTTTTCACTACCTTTGCCGGCTGAAAGAGTATTGCTTTGGTTTGAAGCGCTGCCCCAGTCACTCCGCCTTGTGTGGCTGATCGGGAGGTAACATTTGCAGAGGCGGTCTCTGCAGTAGGAGTTCTATTATTCGCGCACTCCTCCCAAGCAAGACTCTTTCCCTTAAATATCCTTCCCTGAAAAAAAGACATGCCTAAGTATCCCGCACTCCACAAAGAAGACTCTGTCTTGCTTATCGGGCAGATAACATACAACAGCACGTCCCGACAGTCAGATGACTGCCGGGACGTGTCGTTAGTGGGCTAGGTGATTTACTTCCCGCCAGCTTTGAGGATCGCTTCCAGCTCTTCCTCGACGCTTGGCCGGCCTTTTTCAGACCTAATCTTATTCATCGCCGCGAGGTGTTCCTTGTCCTTCGGATTCCCCGCCATTGCTCCCTTCACGGTCGCTGCCAAGAGAGCTGCTTCCAATAATTCCATCTTCTTCCGTCTTATCTTATTGATACTGAATATCCCTCGCCATTTAAGCAAGGTCCTTCTGCGCATAGAACTTGTCGCCGAGGGCTAGGTGTAGGACAAAGTTACGATACTACTCCGAAGTTTATCTCCGCCGTGATGAGGTCACCTCTTCGTGAAGGAAAATCCCCGCCCAACACAAGTACTCCCCTACCCCAGCAGTGCACTTCTTACGAAGCAGCAGGAGATAAGCTCCGTCCACGTCGGTAGTCTTATCATCCACGTGCGTGGATCTTTGGATTTAGGCACGTAGATGATAGGACTACGCACATAGCCGACCAAATAGCACTAAAGGTGCCACCCTTTCTTTCCGCCCCGCCGTACTTTTGCCTCAGGAAGAGCAGAGAGCTTCTCCTATCAGTAAGACAAGTACCCCAATACACGACACGACGATGGCAAAGTACACGATGAGGCAAGTCCCTCAAGGCCTTGGGAAGCATCCCAGCCAGCATCCTCGCCTGATCAGCGAAGGACGACTCAGCACCGAGGACCTCTCCGAGCGTATGGCCGAGGGCTGTACCTTCTCACGCGCCGAAATTGAAGGCATACTCCAGCTTCTCGGTGAAGAGCTCTCTAAGAGGCTCGCAGAGGGCTATATCGTGCATATCAATGGCGTGGGGAGCTTCCGCCCCAAGCTCGGCTACCGCAAGGAGGTTGCTCCCCCCGAAGGCGAAGAAACCGCGACGCGCAATGCTACCAGCCTGGAGCTCGCCGATGTGCGCTTCCACGCAGACCGCAGGCTCGTACAGCGCACCCGTAGGGTCTGCAGGCTCCAGCGCGCCCCGCATCGCAGCTACACGCGCCCTCGAGAGGGTCGTGAGCGGCGCCTTAGCCAGCTCCTCAGCTATCTACACACCCACCACATCCTCACCCGTAGCGAATACGTGAAGCTCACGGGGCTCTCCCCTACGGCCGCCTCTTCAGAGCTAAAGACCTTTGTCACAGCGGGTCATATCGCACGAAAGGGCATCGCTTCGCACTCGACCTATCGCCTCCCGCACCCCACGGAAAAAGAGTAACTTTACCCCTAAGAAAAGACATCATCTCCCAGTATAAACTCACATAAACACAGTTTTTTTAACATGCATAACTACCTCTATTTCATCCTATTCCTTCTGCTTGGCACGGGCTCCATTGCTGCCCAAGAGCCCGTCACTACAATCACCTTCCACGTGGGCGATAGCCTCACCATCGGCCTGCCGTATGAGCCGGGCGAAAGGTACCAAACTATGGGTTGGAGTAAGGGGGATATGAAGATCCCCGCCTTCGCAAAAGGCAAGCTCAAGAAGCGCATCATCCCAGCAGAGAAGGACTTCTTCGGAGATCCCATCGGTCAACCACAGATCATATATTTCCTAAGCCTGCCACAATTCCCCAAGGATAGCCTCATCGTTTATCCCGAGCATGCCATACAAAAGGGGGAAATTATAACAGCCCCCATAGAACACAAAACACTCTATCCTGAAGCTGTAGAGCTACTCCAAGAGGACTATATACCCGCACTTATCAAGGCTGGTTGCCTAACCTATACGGATGACGCTATCAAGGCGTACGCCGAATCTATGGGAAGCCCAGAGCAGCTAGCGGATGCAACAAGCAACCCCTTCGAGTATCAGAGACAGCGAGCAACCTTACTGGAGAAGCTGAAAACAGCCGTTGAGAAGTTCGATCTCAATCGGGTCTACTACGTGCGACACAAGCTCCACACCAAGGGATACGACTTTGCGCGCGCAGGCTATCCATGGGATGAGCGTCTTGGCTATGCATTACCCTTCCTCGCTACAAAGGGAGATCTACCGATCCACCCCTTCCTAACATATAAGAAGAAAGTTCCCTTCATCAGCGTCCCCACTGACCGAGCAGAGAGCTTTGAGAAGCGCAAGAATACACTGGGATTGGATCTGCAGACCTTCTACATAAGGGCATATATTCGTATAGCCCCTGGGCAGAAGTACGAAGAAGATGGTAGCCGTCTCTATAAGATGGAGGTAGATTACCTTGGCCTTGACGCCTACGAATTCCCCCACTGCGCCTACTACTACATAGGCTCAGGTAAGGCGGAGTAAACGGACGTTATCCCGTAAAAGCCATAGCCCCGAGGTACTCTATCTGAGTACCTCGGGGCTATGTGCTTCAGGGTATAGAGCAATACTTACTTCTTCAGTAGGCGGCTCTTCTCACCGAAGAGCGCAAAGTCCAGATAAGGATTGAGGCGGATGCAGTAGATGACGGCAAGCGATGGCAAGAGGGTCATCAGCGTACCACCCATCAGGATGAACAGCTCCGTAGAAAGGCGCAGTGTAGAGCTAATACCCGCTAAGAAGTTATTCATCCCTGGGAAGGCGGGGATGAAGAAGTAGTGAACAAAGTAAATAGGGAGAGACCACTGTCCCAGCGTCACAAGCCAGCGACCGATACGCCCTTCTCGCACTGTCACTTCGTGCATCACATAGACCATCAGGACAAAGAACGATACCGCCATCAGTCGGTGCATATGCAGTAAGCCGCCGTACTCCAGATAAGACTTCCACTCAGCGTGTTTGCTCAGATAGACTACACTACAGACAAAGAGGAGGAAGGCCACGGCAATGACGGACTTTGAGCGCAACTTCTCCAGCAGATCCAGTCGACCCACAAGCCATCCACAGACCAAGAAAGGATAGAAGCACGCAGCCAAATCCTTGAGCATAAGCCAAGTTCTCACAGCTGGCACCGATGATGGGATGGTCAGAGTAGAGAGTGCATAGTACACCCCGAGCATACAGAGCACATGGAGCACAACCTCCAGCACACGGTTCTCGGCCTGCTTGAAGCATCGTAGTACGAAGCCGAGGAGCGTATTCTGACACATGAAGATCAGCATCAGATTGAAGAGTGTGAAGGTAAACCAATAGTGATTACCCAAGAGCCCCGCATAGTTCACCGATCCCATCGTCCAGAGGGCATAGAACGTGTACCAAAGGAAAGCCGGTAAGATCAGACGTATGAACTTATCGCTAAGAAATTTCGTGAGCGAAGGGAGACTATCGACTCTACGCTGCGCGAAGTACCCTGCCGTCATGATGAAGAGCGGCATATGTACCACGTAGATAAATGTATGCAGGAAGGTCTGCGTCGATATCGTCCCTGGATCGGAGAAGGAGCCAACATGCCCCAGGATCACCAGCAGTATAGCGAAGCCCTTGAGCGCATCAAGCGATAGTAATCGTTTCTTACCCATATAGCCAATTAATGTGAAGTAGTTGTGGTACACAAAGGTACAATAAAGAGAGGTATATCCTCCAGCAGATGCCTCTGGTGAGCAGGGACTTATTCCACTGCATACATTTCGGCTAGTAGAAACTGAACCGCAGAGAAAAAGGAACTAGTATGAGTCGATTTTCTTGCCTTGCAGAGGAGCCGACTTACCCGCTTTATATAAGTACGCTGGCGCTCGGTCTTACTTTCTTTGTACCTTTGCGTAAAATGGTAAAATAGAGATAGTGCATGAAGCTGTATTTTATTGGTATCGGTGGCATAGGTATGAGCGCTCTCGTGCGCTACTTCCTCAGCAAGGGAGATAGCGTAGCAGGGTATGACTTGACGCCTTCGCCCCTCACACACGCCTTGAGCGAAGAGGGTGCTACCATCCACTACGAAGACGATCCCGAGCTAATCCCCGAGCCCTTCCGCACGAAGGATACCCTCGTCGTCTTCACGCCAGCCGTTCCCCACGACCACCGCGAGCTGGCTTTCTTCCGCGCACAGGGCAACCGTGTGGTGAAGCGTGCTGAGCTCCTCGGCGAACTGACCCGCCGTGAGCGCGGACTCTGCGTCGCTGGTACCCACGGCAAGACGACGACCTCTACCCTACTGGCTCACCTCCTGCGCTCGAGCCACGTCGACTGCCATGCCTTCCTCGGCGGTATCTCAAATAATTACCAGACCAACTGCCTCATCTCCGACCACAGCGACTATGCCGTGATCGAAGCCGATGAGTTTGACCGCTCCTTCCACCATCTCTCACCATACATCGCGGTGATCACCTCCGCAGACCCCGACCACCTCGACATCTACCATACGCCCGAGGCCTATCGGGAGAGCTTCGAGCACTTCACCTCACTCGTCAGCGCAGAGGGCGCTCTGGTGATGAAGAAGGGCATCCCCGTGACGCCCCGCCTCAAGGAAGGTACGCGCCTTTTCACCTATACCGCTGGAGCTGACGAAGCGGACTTCCGTGCCGACGGCATCGAGATCCGTGATGGGCACCTCTTCTTCGACTGGCACTATCCCGCTATTGAAGGGCGCCCCGCAGGTACGCTCCACGTCGAGCTCGGTGTGCCCCTCCTCATCAATGTGGAGAATGCCGTAGCAGCTATGGCCGTAGCTTACCTCTGTGGAGCTTCCCTCGAGGAGCTAGCCGCAGGTGTAGCCTCCTTCCGTGGGGTCTATCGCCGCTTCGACCGCCTCATCGATGATCCCCGCTGCGTGCTCATCGACGACTATGCCCACCACCCCAATGAGCTTGACCCCAGCATCCGCTCGGTGCGTGAGCTCTATCCCGACCGCAAGATCCTCGGCATCTTCCAGCCGCACCTCTATAGCCGTACGCAGGACTTCTATCGGGAGTTCGCCGCGAGCCTTGACCAGCTTGACGAAGTCATTCTCCTCGATATCTATCCCGCTCGTGAGCTCCCCATCCCAGGCGTCACTTCGCAGATGATCGCCGACGTGATGAAGCATAAGGATGTGCTTGTCCTGCCCAAGGAAGGCCTGCTCCCCGAGCTCAAGAAGCGTCAGGAGCTCCCCGAAGTCATCCTGATGGTCGGCGCTGGAGATATTGACCGTCTGGTCCCCCAGGTAGCAGATGAGATCCGCCGCAGGCTATGAAGAATAGAGCCCTCGTACGCAACCTACTCCTGCTCCTCCTGTCAGTCTCACTGATAGGAGGTATCGCGTACCTACTCATCCGCTCCCCACGCGTCACCTCCACCGACCGCTGCCAGGCCGTCACCATCGAGGTGAAGACCGAGACAGGTGGCGAACCGCTCTTCCTCACTGGCGACCGCATCACCGATGAGCTCGCCCGCCGTGGTATCCAGCTACGAGGGAAGCGTCTTGACTCCATCGACCTCAGAAAGATCGAGCGCACGCTACTCAGCATGCCTATCTACAAGCGTGCTGAAGCCTTCATCGCCCCCTCATCTTCCTCCGTGCAGATACGCCTGACGGAGAAGCACCCCCTCTACATCGTCCAGGAGCCTTCGGGCAAGAGCTACTACGTCACGCAGGGTAAGGGTACCATCACGGTGAACCCCACCTTCGCGGCTTACCTCCCCATCGTCAGCGGTGCTGTAGACCTCAAGATGGCTACAGGCCCCGTCTATGACCTCATGGCCGCCCTGCGCGAAGACCCCTATTTCACCGACTACTTTGGTCAGGTCTACGTGGATGAGACCGACGGTATTGTCCTCATCCCCCGAATCGGCACGACACGCGTCATCATGGGCCGTGAGTCAAACTGGAGTGAGAAGCTCCGTAAGTGGCGCATCTTCGCTGAGAGCGTACTCCCCAAGCGCGGGATGAATGCCTTCAGCTACGTCAACCTCGACTACGGCAAGCAGATCATCGCACGCAGCCGCTATGCTCCCGAGGGTGAGACCTTCGACGAAGAAGGCGAAGTCATCGCTGCACCAACACCAGCGCCTGCACCCACTCCCGCTCCCGCCCCCAAGCCTGCGCCAGCAGTCTCTGCGGCTCCCGCTCCGAAGAAGCCTGCCGCCACGGAGAAGCCCCGCGAGAAGGCTAAGGAAGCCCCGAAGGACAAGCCTAAGGATAAGCCCGCGAGCAAGCCCAGCGACAAGGCAAAGACCGAAAAGAAGGACCCTAAGAAGCCCGCTCCTCAGCAAGCCCCCACCCCCAAGAAACCCAATAAGCCCGCCGAGAAGGGCAAACCTAACAAGCCACAAAAGAAATGAACGATCGTAGGGATAGCATATACGCCGTCATCAACATAGGCAGCACCTCCCTCTCTGGGATGCTCGCCACGAAGTCCCCACAGGGACGCGTCGTACCCATCGCCGCCCACCGTGTCCCCACGGCAGGCTGTGTACGTCAGGGCTCTATACACAACATCGAGGAGGCCGCTAAGCGCATCGATATGCTCATTGAGGCGATGAGCACTTCCCTACCCGAGGAGGCCACGATCTCCGGCGTCTATGTAGGGCTAGAGTGCCGCTCTATGCGCTCCGAGCGCTATGACTCCTTCATCGACCTCGGAGAAGAAGGCAGCGTCGTCACCCCCGAGCACCTACTCACCCTCAAGGACCAGGTCAGTGATGCCAGCTATCCCGGCATGACGATCCTCTCGGTCACCGAGCCTCGCTACCGCTGTGATGGCAAGCGCGAGCCCAACCCCAGAGGTGTGCGTTGCCGCCGTCTGGAGGCCCAGTACCTGCTCATCGTAGCCCGACAGAACATCATCGTCAACGTCCGTGAGACCATCGAAGATCGTCTGCGCCTGCGTCTGCTGGGTATCCTCCCCACCCCTATCGCCGAAGCAGCCGCTACGATGACGATGGAGGAGATGGCCCTCGGCTGTGCCTACGTCAACATCGGCGGTGGTACGACCTCTATCGCTATCTATCAGGAGCGCTTCCCTGTGGCCCTCTTCGTCCTCCCCTTGGGTGGGAACAATGTAACACGCGACCTCACCCAGCTCTCCATCCCCTTGCTCGAGTCC
>ERZ773045.1061-NODE-1061-length-12936-cov-5.525037_pt1 | contig 12936 bp, 25 predicted proteins | sample MGYA00580635_ERZ773045 | MGnify/ENA primary metagenome ERZ773045 (study PRJEB29015, sample SAMEA2738115) | human oral metagenome | biome: human oral; feature: human-associated habitat; material: saliva | place: China | collected 2261 ...
TCATCGAAAATTGGGGGTTGAGCGACCAAGAACTCAAAGACGAGATTTTTGCAGCTAACCATCAAATGAGTCTGTTTGAAGCGTAGTTAAAAAAGGAGCAAAAATGAAGGCATTAAAAAAACTCAAATATTTATTTGAGTCGAACTTAGACGGATATGATGTAGCATTAGCCATCATCGGCAGCTTAATCGGAGTTGTGATTGGCACAGCAATATTCTGGCTGTTAGTTAAATAACCAATTTTGAATAAGCAGTGTGATGGCAGTTCCAAACACTGAAACAGCAAGAGGTATCCAGAAACTTGTGAGCCAAAGCTGGCGTGAGAAAGTTTTGTATTTACGTAGGAAGATAAGACCCTTGCTAGTGATTCTGAAATCATTCGTTAGGTATTGCTCAATGAATGACAATGAGATTAATTCTTCAGTAGCAAGTGGATCTTGCTCAATTAAATCTGAATAGTCTTCATAGATGACACAATTGGAATCATCTCTTACCTCAATCATCTTTTTCAACAACATTCTAGCTTGTTTTGATACAGTTTCAATCATTTTTAACACCTCTTTAGTCAATTATATCAGAAAGGACTACCAATGGAAATCACCTATAAACCAGTCGGTATCAACGAGACCGCTGAGTGGGGAGACTATGACCACCTCATGCAGCGGTGGGAAGGTCTAGGGAAGTCGATGGCAAAAAACCTCATTCGAGAAATGAGGGATAACAAAGACTTTCGAGACTACGTATTCAACCCAACACACAAACTGGTTTTTATCAACTATGAAGGTTTCAAGTCCTTCATCGAATGGAAAACCAGAAACAGATTCAAATAATAACAACACCCCTAGCCGTAGCAGTGAGCTAGTGAGGCATATACCTGTTAAGAACAATACAAGCAATACCATTAGTTATAATAGGCCTCCTAAAAAAGTCCTCGCTAGTTCTCTAGTGCGGTTAGGGGAAGAAAGGTGAACCAACAGAAAGGAGCATAGGTCATGGGATATGAAGTATATCCAACGAAACACAGACAGCAACTATACTCAAATGAATAACCACTCAGCTCAAAACGTTGAGCTGAGCTTACAAGCTAAAGGGTTGTTATGGGTGCTAATGACCAACAAAGACGATTGGCGGCCTTACATTGAGGAACTTTCCAAGCGTTCAAAAAGCGGCAGAGATGCACACCGAACAGCCTTTAACGAATTGAAGAAAGCGGGATATATCCGTATCTATCGAAAGAGTTCGGGACGTGGCAAGGGTGTTCAAACCTACCCACTTGTCCAAGATATACCGATTACAGATAGCTATTGGAGTTATTGGGTTAGTCGGATTGAAAAAGAGTTATCAACAGAAGTTGTGGATAACTAAATTACAACTTACTGACTTTACGTAAGTTGAAAAGTTCAAAAGTTGAAAAATCCGACACTAATAATAACTAATAAATAATAAAGACTAAGTAATAATAATATGGCGTTATCACGCACCAACTAATAACAATATGGTGCTGCCGCACACTAAGGAATAATAACTACTAACTGATAACAATACAGTAGTAGTTAGAAGAATAAGAGAGGTAATCAAAATGGCAAATATCGAATACAAAAAAATTCAAACTGTTCTAGGTAATAACTGGCATGTTGTGGTAGATAACGACTGGTTATTCTACCCATGCAGCAAAGACCTAGACGAAGTTAAAAAATTCGTCGAAATCTTTGAGGATGAAATTGTGGCTAAACGCCATAGCAAAGAAAACCTTGGCTTGGCGTTCCATATCTGCGGATATAACGGAGATGCTCAAAACCGTCTACGTGATAAATGGGCTGAACGTGGTGTCCATGTATTCTAGGAGGTAAGCATGAGTAATCAAGAACGATATGAGGAAGACTTAAAAGTTATTCCCAAAGGCGGAAACAAAGCCTACGTCATTGACGGGTTCAATGCTTGCATCAGAAGGCATGAACATATTGGGCATTTATGCGGATATGTCGAAGTGCCTGACGGATTGGATATCGACATTGACGAAATTTACTGTCACGGTGGTATTACATTCAATGACTGTTGGGACGAGCTCCCGACTGACGGCCACTATATCGGTTTTGATTGCATGCACTTCGGAGATTGGGACCCACTCTTAGCTAGCAATGGGTGGTCATTTGTCAGCCACACTTACAAAGACACCGAGTTTGTCTTGAACGAAATCAAAAGCATTATCAAACAACTAAAGGAGAAACAACATGAAAATTTTTAACTGGATTTGGAGCAAGAAACAACAAGAACCAGAATATTTCTTCGAACCAGTATGGACACCATACGAAGAAAACGAACGCAAATATGAAGCTCGCCAAAAACGTGAACAAGAGCTTTTGGCAAAATACGGAAACCGTTAATATCACCATCTTCAATCCGTAGCCACGGCTCACCGTGGAGTGTAACTTATACCTTTCCCCAAATATATAAACTTTACCCACACATATTCACACATACCTTTCTAAAAAAACATTGAAAAAACACGAAACGGTGGGCTATGGGTGCGGATTGAAGCACTAAAAAAAGCATGGGTTAGGGCCCATGCAAGAAAAAAACATCTATAAGGAGATTATACCATGATTTCACAAACAATTGCAAAACCAGGATTCACTGTATCTAAAGCCTATGGCTTGTGCGGAACGCTTGCTCTTGCTACAGCATTGCTTATCGGTGCCGGCACAGTATCAGCGGACGAAACTGCTCAACCAGTAGCAGATACACAACCAGCGGTGTCTAATGTCTACACTGCCGATAATGCTGGGAATATTACGGTGACACCTAGCGAAACAGTGGCACCAGTAGCTGAAACACCAGTATTTACTCCACCAGCACCAGTGGAATCTCAACCGATTGCAGAAGCACCAGCAACAACTACAGAAGTAGCTCAACCAGTCGAAGCAGCGCCTACAACGGTTACTAAACAAGACACTACGATCACAGTTGAAAACCCTAACGTTGAGGTTACTTTCCCGAACGGAACTGGTAAATACTCACCATTCGAAGTCGAGTATAAAGACATTAAAATTCCGGATGATGTGCCAGTGAATGAGGGCGACAAGGTTACTTTTGACTTGCCCGAAGAAGTGAAATTCCAAACCTCTTACGAGTTTGATGTGCACAATCCAGATAAAGCAGTGGTTGGGAAAGCTACAGCGGATGCTACCACTAACAAGGTGACAACTGTATTCAATGACTATTTCAAATCACACCCTTTGAATAAGATCATGAACTTAAAACTAGATGCAAGCTGGACAGATAAAGTTGTATCTGGAAAACCAGTAAGTGCCAACTTCAACGGCACTGTAGTAACAGCTAATATTGGTTCAGAGCAAGTCATTGGCAAAGATGAATTGATTGCTAAATGGGGTTCACAAGACAAAGAAGACCCTACTGTTATTAATTGGACAGCTCGTGTTAACTATGCAAAGAAGGTACTTAACTATGTGACTATCATTGATGAAATGTCAGAAAACCAAAAGTTAGTTGATAACTACTTTGAAATTAAGAACATTGAAAGTGTAGATCCTTGGATTGACAAAGGTTCAGCTATGGATTTAGTTAAGTCTATCTCAAAATCTGAGCATGGATTTGAAATCAAAATGGACCGTTTGGACAAAATGGTCTATCTATATTACAAGACTAAGCTTGTAAATGCTGTCAAGGACTCAACTAATCCTACTAACAAGATTGAATTGAAAGCTGAATCAGACGGTGCTGTTTCATACATGAAAATTCAATTAGTTGGTGGCCGAGGGGACGCAAGTGGTGAGAACAAACCGGAACCAACTTTCGAGGTGCCAAATTACGCACCTAAAGTTGACATCCCAGAATTCCAAGGCGGCATCCCTGGCATTCCAGAGGTGCGAGAGTTGCCAGAATATACTGAGCCAATCGGAACTGTTCCAAACGATGCACCTATCTTGGACTTGCCAGAGCTTGAAATTCCAGTAGAACCAGAAAAACCAATGACACCTAACACACCTAACAAGCCCGTAGACGCTCCGAGAACTAAAGATGTAGAAATTACCGAGGTCGTGTATAAAAACGGTTCTGAGCCAAAAGAGGCGGCAAATACACCGGTTTACGGTGGCACTCTACCGCTTACTGGCGAAAAAGAAGGTATCGCTAGCACTTTAGGATTGGTTGTGATTGCAGCTGGCATCACAGCGCTTAGTCTCAGTTTTAAAAAATACAACGAAGACAAGTAATTAAATAATTGAAGTGGTGGGAGGGTAGGCATTAAATATGGCAGATAATCAGAAATATTATTGCGTAGGAGGTAATAATGGGAAACCGTAGGATGATAAGTAAAACCGTTACTCAGACGCACCGTTTCTTACGCTTGCCCCTAGAAGCTCAAGCTTTATATTTTCACCTTATCCAAAATTGTGACGATGACGGAGTGGTGGAAGCATTCCCTATTCTTAGAATGATAGGGGCTAACGAGGATAATTTAGGGCTTCTAGTCATCAAGCAATTCGTAAAACCTCTTAATGATGAAATGGTTTATTTTGTGGTTGATTTCCACGAACAAAACACTGTCAGAAAAGACAGATATGTACCTAGCATTTACAAAGAATTGCTAGAGGAAAACACCGATGAAACCACTGGTAAACCACTGGTAAACCAAACGACAACCACTGGTTGCCCCAATATAAGTAAAGATAATACAAGTAAATATAATTTAAGTAAATTTAACAGTAGAGAGGATGAAACATCAGAAAATAGTCAAATTTCTTCTTCTGCTGCTGATGACCAATCAGATTTTAATATTTTTGAATATTATCAAGAAAGAATCGGGCCTATCGATGGATACCAAATGGAAAAACTGAAAGGCTATATCGATTTCGATAAGTTGGAAATCATGTTGGTCAAACGTGCCATAGATAGAGCTGCCGATAACTCAAAAAGAGGTTTTGGGTATATCAACTCTATCTTAAGAGCATGGGCACAAAACGGAATACATACCGTTGCCCAACAAGATGAAGAACAACGTAAATTTGACAGTCGTAAAAATTTCGATGATGACAGACCCGTTAAATTCGGTCCAGCTTGTAGCAAGTATTGAGGTATAGCTTATGAGTTTAGAACAGACAGCTAGGCAAATGCGACGGCAGTATATGACAATTAGCGATAAATACTGCGACAAGCACAAGCGAAACTATGTCACAATACAGCTCCCAAACAGCAAACCATACACTGTATGTGAGATGTGTCATCGTGAAGAGCAAGAACAACAGAATTCTATCAAGGCACAAGAACAGTACGAGCGTGAGCAAGAACAGAAACGCTTGTACTTTCTCAAAGATTTCAGCTTACTGGATGATGACTTGAAAAACGCTAGCTTCGACAACTACAAGGCAGTGACCAGAGAGCAAAAAGAGGACTTGAAGGGCGTTAGAAGTCAACTCAGAGGTTATCTGGATGGCCAGGAATACAACATCGTTCTAATCGGTGACACTGGTGTCGGTAAGAGCCACCTAGCTTATTCAGCACTTAAGGCTTTATCTGACCACACCAAAAAGATGGGGTTATTCATCAACATCGTTGACTTGCTCGCCAAAATCAAGGAAGATTTCAGTCTTGAAGCTGAGTATATCAGACGGATTTCGGAAGCTGAATGGCTAGTGCTCGATGATGTTGGCACTGAAAAAGTGACAGAGTGGTCTAACGGTATCTTGTACAGCATTTTGAATAAGCGTACCAAGACTATCATCACGACCAACTTAAGCCCACGGGATATCATGGGCACTTACGGCAAGCGTGTTTATTCAAGAATTTTCAAAAAGACAGGACTTGGAACAACGAATGAACATGTTTACCAGTTTAAGACGCAACAAGACAAGAGGATGATGCTTTGACGGAAACAGAAGTAAAACTAAAGCTCTTTGAAGACTATGAGCGCATTCATGGCCTTGTATTCTCAGAAGAGCACAAACAGAAAATGATGGATGAGCTAGATTTATACTCATTCATCAGCAAAATCAACGAACTAATGTACCGTGCTGACAATCCGATACAGATTTTTAGCGCACACTAGGAAACCCATCTAAAATCGATTTTAAGGCGTGTGTTTTGCTCGGTGGTATAAATAGACTAGAACACCGTTAAAATTGCACCACACCCCCTTAAAATGCGAAATAAGGGTATTTAAAACAAAAAGGAAGACATGACATGACAAATCAACTCGCGCACAAGGACTTTTTCAACACACCAGCGGTTAAACAAAAATTTCAAGAGGTGCTCAACGGGAATGAGCGACAGTTTACCGCAAGCCTCTTATCAATTGTGAATAACAACAATCTACTAGCACGGGCTAGCAATACCTCGATCATGACGGCAGCAATGAAAGCAGCAGTCTTGAATTTACCGATTGAGCCAAGTTTGGGCTTTGCTTACATCGTGCCATACAAACAAGATGCACAATTTCAGTTGGGTTATAAAGGGCTTATCCAGCTAGCTATCCGCTCTGGTCAATTTAAGGCCATTAACTCTGGTAAGGTCTACAAAGCACAATTCAAATCGTATGATCCGCTTTTTGAAACACTGGATATTGATTTTACTCAACCAGAAGACGAAGTGTATGGCTATTTTGCAACTTTCGAGCTTGTGAATGGCTTTAAAAAGTTGACATTCTGGACGAAAGAACAAGCAGAGAGCCACGGAAAACGCTTCTCAAAAACTTATGCAAGAGGCCCTTGGTCTACTGACTTCGACGCTATGGCTCAAAAAACTGTGCTCAAGAGCATTTTGAGCAAATATGCCCCACTCTCAACCGAAATGCAAGAGGGACTTATCTCGGATAATCAAACCGAGGAAGTTAAAGCTGATCCTATTGACGTAACGCCAAAAAACGAGGACACTCAAACACTTCTAGGCGACTTAATGAGTGATGAAGCTGAATCTGAAACAGATAAAACCGTAGACGCTGAAACGGGCGAAATCATTGAAGAAGTTAGCTTGTTTGAAGGTGATTCAAACAAAATTAAAGAGGTATGAAATGACTGATTTAACAATCCTAACGGATGAAAACTATTATTCTGACAAAACCTATATGTCTGTAAGTCGTTTCAAGGAATACATGAAATGTGAAGCTAGAGCCAAGGCTATCGATGATGGTATCTGGGATGATGAACGAGATCAAAAGCCATTACTCTTTGGCAACTATGTCCATAGCTATTTCGAGAGCGAAGAAGCTCACGAGAAATTCAAGGAAGAGAATAAAAAAGCGTTATTCTCTAGTCGCAAACCTTATGGGTTGCTATCGGATTTCAAGTTAGCTGAAAAAGTTATCAAAACGCTAAAGGATGACACGCTTTTCAATAACCTTTACCACGGGAAAAAAGGCGATAAGGTTGAAAAAGAAAAGATTGTTACTGGTTTCATCGCTGGCGTGCCATTCAAAGGCAAATTGGATAGCATCAATTTTTCAAAGGGCTATGTAGTCGATTTAAAAACCATGAAATCTATCTGGACTAAGGAATGGTCCGAGGAATTGCATGCCAAAGTGCCGACGGCAGTCAGCAACATTCTAGGGTTTCAATACCATGTCCAGTTAGGGACATATTTAGAGCTGCTACGTCAAATGGACTACCCAACGTATAAACCGTTTATCGTTGCTGTCTCAAAAGAGAAACAGCCAGATAAAGAAATTATCGAATTGACTGAGGGATGGCTCACAGAGGGGCTAAATTATCTCACAGAGCACGCCCCTAGAGTGTATCAAGTATCGCTTGGAAACGAAGAACCTAAGAAATGCGGGCATTGTGATTATTGCAAATCACAGAAAAAGCTACATGAGATTCTAACATTGGACGATTTACTAAATCGTGAATAGAAAGAGAGAAAACTATGATTAATTCAGTTTGCCTTGTCGGAAGGTTAACCAGAGATCCAGAACTAAAATACACAGGAAACAATATCGCAGTCGCATCTTTCAGTCTTGCTGTTAACCGCAATTTCAAGGACGCTAACGGGGAACGTGAAACAGACTTTATCAATTGCGTTATCTGGCGTCAGCAAGCTGAGAATTTGGCTAACTGGGCTAAAAAAGGCGCATTGATTGGCATTACTGGACGCATTCAGACCCGTAGCTATGAAAATCAACAAGGTCAGCGTGTTTACGTGACTGAGGTAGTCGCTGAGAGCTTCCAAATGCTAGAAAGCCGTGCAGCACGTGAAGGCAGTAACACAAATCAAGGCAACTATAACAACCAAGCTAACAACTTCCAACAAGGTAACAGTTACCAAAACGGAAATGGTCAAGGCGGATATAGTCAACAACCACAACAAACACCAAACTTTAGTCGTAACGATACAATGCAAGGCAACCCGTTGGATATCAATGACGATTTGCTTCCTTTCTGATGCAAAGGAGTGTCACAAATGGAATTTAAACCGATAAAAGGATATGAAGGCATCTATGAAGCGTGTTCAGATGGGACAATTTGGTCATGTGAGGGAAAAACAACTTACAGTAATTGGCACGGAAGAATTAGAAAGCGTGTATGGAAGCGCAGAAAACTCAAATTACAAACACAAAAGCGGCAAAGAGGTGGCAAGAGAGATAAAAAGGTTAAATTGTGGAAAGACGGCGAAATGAAAACGCACCTAGTAAGCAGGTTAGTTGCTACTGCGTTTATTCCGAACCCGGAAAACAAAGAAGAGGTTAATCACAAAAACGGTAATCCATTAGACAACTCAGTAGAGAATCTTGAGTGGGTGACAAGGTCTGAAAACATAAGGCATGCGTTCAAAAACGGTTTGCTACAAACAAGTAAGAAAGTCACCCTAGTAAGCAAGGCTGACGGTGTAACAATGAGATTCGACAGTTTAAGAGCGGCTAGTGTGTTTCTTGGGAGAAACAAAGGCTATTTGAGCAATATTATAAAAAGTGGAAGAACGCTTGATAATTACGAGATTGTGGTAGGTGAAGTATGAAACTAGAATTTCTATTACCAAGGTCAAAAGCTAAACCTGCTCAAAATTTAGTTATCAACAGTAATGACAGATTTCATTATCAAGCAGAGGGCCGGATGGTCAAGAAACTGCGATTGATAGCAAGAGCAGAAGCGGGGCTTAACATTAAGCCAGTATATAGCCCGGATAAACCTTGTAAGGTGCTTGTCACGGTCTATGCACCAACCAGAAGAAGATTAGACCCACCCAACCTATATCCGACTGTTAAAGCTATTATAGACGGCTTGACGGACGCTAATTTGTGGCCAGACGACAATCACGAAGTTATCAAAATGATGTCGTTCCAATATGGCGGGCTAAGTGGTGAATCTGGGAAATTTAAGATTGTGTTAGACATTGAAGGGGCGTGAAATGAATAGCAAATACAAGGATAAGTTGGTTGGTGTGTATGCACCCGGCAACTATGGACATACCAGCGTTTTAGATCAGACTCAAGAATTTGCAAAATGGTTTTGGGCTAATCGTAAGGACATGGAGCTTATCAGCGTTAAGTTAGGTATCGGCATTAAGAAGCTCAATCGCATTCTGACACTGGAGCAATTGCCGGATGAAGAATTACTAACGAGGATGATGGAATTATGCAAGTAAAGGAATATGCGCTTTATAAAGGAGATGAATTACTGGCTATGGGCACCAAACGTGAAATAGCTGAACAATTGGGCGTGTCAGCTAGCACGGTTGGTTACTACGGGACACCAGTGTACGCTCGCAGAACCAGCGAAAATGGAAGGAGATTAGTTAAATTATGAGATACAAGGTTATCGTATATTACGACAATATGCCAGACAGTGAGCATATTTTTAACAACAAAAACGACGCCATCAATGAACTACACCGCCTAAGAGGTGTTAAATATCGCAATTCTAGGATGTATTCAGTGGAGCTAGAAGAGGTGGACGCATGATGGATAGAAATGAAGCAGTACAGAAGCTGTCAAAGGTAGCACGCATTTCGGTAGCTTACGCTGAGGATTTATACGATTCTTTCTTACCTAAACCAGTAATTCCCTACTATATTGCAGATTATCTTGAAAAAGTGAAGAGTGAGGGTGATCTTACGGTGGTAGGAGCTGTAAACGAAGCACCAGACGGGCGTGTCAGAGATTGGCTATTCTTAGAAAGAGTGAATACATTTGCTCAGGCTTGGGTTAACGGATACACAGTCGAGGGTGAGCCTAGATATATGGTTAAGTTTAATAATTTTATAGCTAACGCAAGCTATTTAAAAAAAGATTTGACCAACCAAAAATACTATACGGGATGGCCACACACAAACAGCACTATCATAGCAACTCACACCCGCAAAGAGTTGGAAGAAGATAATTTGGGCTGGGTATTCGACTGCGAGGGCGTTGAAATCGAGGAGGTGGACGATGGAAACGATTAAATTTATTTTGATGGTCGTAGCTGCGGTTTACGCCTGGCGCACTCTGTTTGGAGGGAACGATTAATGGAAAAATCTATCGCAGAATTAATTACTAAAATCAATCATTGGGCTGATGAGCGCAATCTTAAGCAAGCAGACCCTAAGATTCAATGGATGCGTGTAACAGAAGAAGTCGGAGAAATTCGAGATGTACTCTTGAAACCGACTAAATTCACGGAACCGCAAGCAGCACTTAAGGACGCAATCGGTGACACGCTAGTAACAATTATCGTACTAGCACACCAGTTAGATCTTGATGTGGCTGAATGCCTTGGTATTGCTTACGAGGAAATTAAGAATAGAAAAGGAAAGACGATAAATGGAACGTTCGTCAAGGAGGAGGATCTTTGAAAATGATTGTTTGGGCGTTGTTTGACAGTGGAAACGGATCCTACACCAAGGGTGTCAAATCGATGGATGCGAATATTGATATCTATCCTATTGGTATCGATATTGAGAATAAGAACAACCATTTTATCAATCTAAATCTAGCTGATTACAGTCGATTGTTTGGGGATAGTACCTTGTTCGACACATTGGATAAATTGCCAAAGCCAGACTTAATCATTGCTAGTCCTCCTTGTGAAAGTTGGTCTAACGCTAGTGCTATGGACAGAGGGAATGCGTGTTGGAAACAAGAACAAGGTGATGCCTTATTTCAACCACAAGAACCACTATCTATTTTTACGGTAAGAGACCATAAAGATTTTGACAAGTATCAATTCCACCCAGACAAGCAATTAATGAAACGTATCAATGGTGAATTATGTGTTTTCAATACAGTTGAAATCATCAAACGCTACAATCCAAAATATTGGATTATCGAAAATCCAGCGTATGGAAGAATTTGGCAATACATTGAGAGGGTGTTAGGTTTCGAAATACCTTTTGAAAATTTCACAAGGTATAACAATTATGACAATTACCCAATTTCTAAACCAACTCGTTTTTCTGGAAATGTTGAATTGAATCTAAAAAACGAAAAGAAATCGAATGATGTTAAATTTCAAGAATGGACAAAATCATACAACGAGAGGTCGAACATCCCTCAAAGTTTGGTTTGTGAAATATTTGAGAAAGTCTATAAGGAGTTTGTGAATGGAAAAGCATAAAGATTTAAGCGTTGCAACAATTCTCTTAGTGGTATCACTAGCGATTAACGTGACTACTGTTCTACGAGTGGTTAACAGACCTATCGAGACAGTGGTGATCCATAAAGCTGATAATGCCGTTGAGTTGCATGGCAAGGTAACTGGAAAATCTATGGTCGGAAAACTCTACACGCTCGATTGCGGTGCTTACGGAAAATTCCTTGTCAGTAAGGAGCAGTATGATAGCGTGCAGGTCGGGGATGATATCCCTAGCTATCTGAAAGGGAGAGGACAATGATACCAAGATTTAGAGCATGGGATAAAGAGTTCAAGGAGATGGTGCAAGTTGATGCACTGGTTTTCGAGGAACAAATTATCAAAGCAACCTACAAGAACGGAAATATTGTAAAAGAGGACTTAAAAAATTACGTTTTAATGCAGTCAACTGGACTGACTGACAAAAATGGTAAAGAAATCTTTGAAGGGGATATTCTTAAGTTTAATGACTCATGGAATGATTTTTGTTATGAAGGCTATGTGGATGGTGAGATTGAAGGTATTAACTTTGTAGAAATTGAAAGCGAGACAGCTTGTTTTGTTTTTGGAAAAACTAAAATATCTGACTCGTCGCTATTTTACTACACTAACGAGGAACACTTAACATTCCAAGAAATTATAACAGATACAAGTTTTGAATTTGAAATCATCGGAAATATATGGGAACACCCAGAGCTGGCAGAGGTAAGCTCATGAGCGTAAAATACAAACATTCCGGGTTGACCAAGGAATTACATCAACGGCTAGTTAGTGAGCATGCAGCACTTAAGCAAGCACATCCGAAGGACTATAAACAGTTCTTTCAAAATGTGAAGCAGTGCAGTGAAGTACAAGCTCGCATCATTCTTAAATATAGAACTAAGGGCAAGGTAGGTCGTAATAAAGCAACGGTCAGAAAAGCCCTATATACAGCCTATGCTTTAGGCGTGTAGCTAGAACGGTTTACGAGGGTTCGACTCCCTCACTAGCTATTACCAGTAAATAAGAAATTAGAATCGAGGAGCCTTTTTTATTTCGTTCACAAATCTAAAGCGTCTTACTGGTGGCGTGATTATTCAAGGCTTTATGCCTGCAAACAGATATAGGTCAGAAATCTCCATAATTCATCCAACTTAATTCTTGTATTATTTCAAAAAAGGAGGAAAACCTCCAAAAATGATTTCACTATATCGTAGGCTGGAATGGTTACACAAGAGGTTCGATTCCTCTTGCCAGTCATTGTCTGTCATCACTAAAAATAAAAAATGAAGCTAAAAAATAAATATAGATTTTTAGTGGCTTGAACACTTTTTTAACACTTTTTCAACAACGGACAAGCTGACAGACCTTGTCCAAACAAACCCAGCAAATTTTAAGAAAAA
>ERZ773045.1064-NODE-1064-length-12891-cov-4.386413_pt1 | contig 12891 bp, 10 predicted proteins | sample MGYA00580635_ERZ773045 | MGnify/ENA primary metagenome ERZ773045 (study PRJEB29015, sample SAMEA2738115) | human oral metagenome | biome: human oral; feature: human-associated habitat; material: saliva | place: China | collected 2261 ...
CTGTGGACACAGAACGACTTGGAATGTAAAAAACGCCGGACTTGCGCCCAAGTGAAAGGCTCCGGGTTCGACCCCCGTCACGAACGGAGCGATAAGACGGATGCTTTTTCAAGTTAGGCAGAGTCCGTGCGCGAAACCCGGCGTTCAAAGGGTGCCAGAGGTGAAAATATGTTTGAGCTGACAAAACACAAAGCTTACGAGTTATTGAAAACCACATGGAGTCGAGTGAGTCTCGATTATGTGATCCTATCTGTCGGCAAAGAGTATGAAGGCTATGCCACGCATAAGCTTGCGGTGATTGAGGCATTCCAAATACTTGAGCTCAGGTTTGCCGCGTTCGCGTATCGACTGAATATTGAGGCTGATAACATGAGGGCAACAAAAGTCGATACGGAAGAATTTTTGATGCCGCCGAGCCATGCGCATTATGAGGACAGAACCAAAAAACAGGTGAGTATCAACGTTCCGACGCCGATGCCCTATTGGTATGCCTTTTTAGAATCGCCGTACGGAACGCCGTATGTAAAGTCCGATTTCATCCGCTTTCATGAAATCCTCTTCCCGAACAGACAAGCACTTGAAGTGTATCGATGGAACGATGATTTTTCGAACTATTTCGACGCCGGCAAAGAGTGGTGGGGGACAGGATTATGGTCCGCATATGACAGGAAAACCGGCACGATGGTTGTGATCGGGGCATCTCAGACGGATTAAGACGACAACGGAATAGGATATTTGGAAAGCCCCGCAGTGACGGAAACACACTGCGGGGCTTTCTTGTCTCGTGGGACGGCAGTACTCAGGTATAATGGGGGAATGTCCTTATAAAGAGGTAAATTCAAAAATGAAAAGAGCCGGCATTCGTCCTATAAGCATAATGTAAATCATCGAAATCAACATAGTGCCGAGAGCCAACCCAACATTACATTGAAGCAGGATGAAATCGGCCTTTTCGTTTGACCAACACGGGAGGCGGGTATAATTCCCCGCCTCCCGTTGAACTTCATAGGATGTTCTTGTAATTTTTCGGGAATCCGCTTAAAGAAAGGTCGACAATGTCTTTATATTTTTCAAGAATAGCGAAGAGATCCTCTTGGAAATTACTTTTATGCTCTGATGTTGGCAGACGCCATTTGAGCACAAGCAGATACGCAAAGAGAGAAGAGCTGCTGACTGATGGGTAATTGTGCAGAAATTTTCCTGAAAGCTGCGCGGGTGGATTGTAACGGACGTTCATGAGACGTCCTGTATGAGAGCACTTGTTTCGAAGCACGGACAAGCAGTGAAGATGGTTTCCCAGCGTCCTAAATCCAACTCCAAAGTTCTTTGCGATTCGTTTTTGCGAAGATTCGAACATCGCTTTGTAGAGCTTGGAAACGCTTGAATATGACATCAGTTCCATCATTACCCACAAGGGCATTTTGCCCGCATATTTCTTCATGTGGTGCAGAATGATGAGGCTGTCTGCGTAGTAGGATTGTTCCTTTCCAAAGTTCTGCATGATGTGCTGGAAGCCTATTTTGTTGAAGTAATTGGCCTCATCGTAATGCTGATCATAGGGAGGCGTCATGCACTTTTCAAGTGCGAAAGAGTTTGCAATCTGTGTCTTACAGTAGGTCTCTACGATTTCCAGATACCCGCGTAGCATTTGTCGCATATCAGCGTCGAAATCATAGAGCTTCTTAATTTCTGAGAAGGTATGAGGTGTGGCAAGATTGCTACTTTCAGCTTCTTTGCGGAATTGCAACGTGTATCCCGTCAGCTTGTAATAATTTACGTGACCGAGGTATTCTTCTACAGCTTTTTTCTCAGCATCCTTGATTATAATGCCGTGCTCGTTCAGCTTTGCCACTTGTTCCGAGAAAGTTAAAAATAAAAGGCTGAACCAAGAGGTTCAGCCTGGTCCCCGACACACATTACCTCGGGCAACTCTGTTGAGTAGATAATAACAGAAAAGTGAAGTGAATTCAAGGATAAGGGCAAAATTAGTGATGATTGGCACATGGATGAAGGGGATTCTTGTCAACGGCATCATGATCCAGCTGTCGGGACTCTTTGATTCAGTAAACACACAGGTTGGCGATATTGCAACACAGGTGGGGACTACCCCGGCGAACTTTTCGCCGGGGATCTTCTCCCTGATACGGAATATTTCCGAGTCCGTCATACTTCCGATTGCAGGTCTGATTCTCACATTCATTGCCTGCTGCGAGCTGATTCAGATGATTATTGACCACAATAACCTTGCAAACTTTGAGACGTGGATTTTCTTCAAATGGATTTTCAAGACCTTTGTGGCAGTCACGCTCATCAGCAATACCTTCAATATCGTGATGGCGGTCTTTGATGTGGCACAGCATATCATTAACAGTGCAGGCGGTCTGATTGCCGGCAGTACGGCGGTGAATGGAAGCACCTTAGAGACCATGCGGCATACCCTGGAAGGGATGGATATCGGGGAACTTTTTGCCCTGTATCTGCAGAGCCTGGTACTGCAGTTCACCATCCAGGCACTTAGCATTGTGATTTTTGTGATTGTCTACGGTCGAATGATTGAAATCTACCTGATGACCAGTATGGCACCGATTCCGTTCTCGACCTTCGGGAATCGCGAGCAGAGCGCGGCGGGGCAGAATTATCTCAAATCCATGCTTGCTCTTGGCTTTCAGGGTTTTCTTATCATGATTTGCGTCGGTATCTACGCAGTGGTGATTCAGGGAATCACCATCTCCGGTGATATCATCGGCTCCATCTGGGGCGTTGTCGGGTATACGGTGTTATTGTGCTTTACCTTATTCAAGACAGGTTCGATTGCAAAGAGCATTTTCTCGGCGCACTAAGGCAGGAGGTGTTTTATGGCAGCTTATATCCCTGTCCCCCGGGACTTAACGAGGGTCAAATCCAAAATTCTTTTCAACCTGACAAAACGTCAGCTTATCTGCTTTGGGGCGGGAGCACTGATCGGTGTCCCGTCTTTCTTTTTGCTCAAAACGCTCGGCACGACCAGCATGGCGGTCATCTGCATGATGGTCATCATGCTGCCGTTCTTCTTCCTAGGGATGTATGAAAAGGACGGGCAGCCGCTTGAGAAGATTGCGAAGCAGTTCATCGAGGCCAAATTGGTAAGGCCTAAAGTTCGTCCCTACCGCACCAATAACTATTACGCAGCACTGATCCGTCAGGCAGAGGTTGAGGGGGAGATCGAGCATGTTTTGCAGTCCGCATCCGGTGTTACGAAAAAATCTTGAAAGGAGGTAAATGCCCTTGTTTACGATGAGAAATCCGTTCCGAAAAACGGGAAAAAGAGAGCTGAATCTACCCAAAAACTTGAGTAAGGCACAGGAAAAAGAGATTCTGCAGATTATCAGGAAAGCGAGAAGCGATGACGGAATCCCCCGCAGCGCCCAGGATTCGATTCCGTTTCAGCGCATGTTTCCGGACGGTATCTGCAGGGTAACAGATTACTACTATACCCTGACTATTCAGTATCAGGGTATCAATTACCAGCTGGCACAGCAGGAGGACAAGACCGCAATCTTCGAAGAGTGGTGTGCCTTCCTGAACTCTTTTGACAGCTCAATTCACTTTGAACTGTCCTTCATGAACATGGCAACGGACGCGGAAAGCTTTGAGAAAAAGGTCCACTTTTATTATTGCAGAGAGGCCTTAATGGGGCAAGTTAAAACCCCCGGAAATCGGATCTCCGGGGGGTTCTCTGCACGATATTCTGTTCCCTGCGGTCAGCAGTCTTTCTCCAAATGCCAGATATCATTGTTGTACTGGTCGATCGTTCTGTCGGAGGAGAAGTAGCCCGCCTTGGCGATATTGACTGCCATCTTCTTCGCCCAGCCCATTCTGTCCTCATAAGCTGCCAGAGCCTTGTCCTTGGTCTTGCAGTAACTCTCGAAGTCAGGGAATGTCATGAACCAGTCTTTGCCAAGCAGCTCGTCATAGAGCTGCTTGAGAAGCTTCCTGTCGCCGGCTTCGAGCATCTCTTCACTGACCAGGAAGTCCACAGCCGCGGCAAGTCTCTTGTCCTTCTTATACCAGTTCTTTGCGACGTAATCCGCGTTCTTATAGTGCTCGATGACCTCCTCGGAGGACTGTCCGAAGGTGAAAATATTGTCTTCCCCGACAAGTTCCGCGATTTCGACATTCGCTCCGTCCATGGTTCCCAGCGTCACAGCGCCGTTGAGCATGAACTTCATATTGCCGGTCCCGCTGGCTTCCTTGGAGGCCAGTGAGATCTGCTCGGAAATGTCCGATGCGGGGATCAGTTTCTCCGCCATGGACACGTTGTAGTTGCGAAGCATGACGACCTTGAGGTAAGGACTCACTTCAGGGTCGTTGTTCACGATGCTGCTGAAGGCGAGGATCGCATGGATTATATCCTTGGCGATCACATAGGCAGGAGCTGCCTTTGCGCCAAAAAATACCGTGATCGGTCTTCTCGGCCTGTAACCGTCCTTGATGTGCAGGTAACGGTCGATGGCCCACAGGAGGTTGAGCTGCTGTCTCTTGTACTCGTGCAGGCGCTTGATCTGCACGTCATAGACGGACTCGGGGTCAACCTTGTCGCCCTGATATTTTTCAAGCCATGCGGAGAACTTGTGTTTGTTCGTGTTCTTCCCGTTCAGGATGCACTGCAGGAAAGTCTCATCCTCCGCGTAAGGAATAAGCTGCTCAAGCTGTCTGGCGTCCGTCTTCCAGCCCTCGCCGATCTTCTCGGTGATCAGCTCTGTCAGCTCAGGGTTGCACTCGATAACCCATCTGCGGAAAGTGATGCCGTTGGTCTTGTTGTTGAACTTCTCGGGATAGAGCTTGTAGAAATTGTTGAGCTCTGTCTCCTTGAGAATGTCAGTGTGAAGTCTCGCGACGCCGTTCACGGAGTGGCTGTAGTGAATATCCATGTGGGCCATATGCACGTTGCCGTACTCGTCGATGATCTGAACGGAAGGTTCTTCATATTTTGCCTTAACAGCGTCATTCATCCTCTTGATAATCGGCATAAGGTGCGGCACGACAGCCTTTAAGAAGTGCTTGGGCCATGTCTCCAGTGCCTCAGCAAGGATTGTGTGGTTCGTGTAAGCACAGACATCAGTCACAATCTGATATGCTTCTTTCTCCTCAATGCCCTTTTCGGTCAGAAGGCGCACCAGTTCCGGAATGACCAGAGAAGGGTGCGTATCGTTGATCTGGATCGCCGCGTAGTCGGCAAGGTCATGCAGGTTGCTGCCGCGCTCCACGCACTCGTCGAGGATCAGCTGGGCGGCATTGCTGACCATGAAATACTCCTGATAGACGCGGAGAAGCTTTCCGTCCTCATCGCTGTCATCGGGATACAGGAAGAGGGTCAGGTTTTTCTCGATCTCTTTTTTGTCAAAATCGATACCCGAGCCGATCAGTCCCTCATTGACCGTGTCCAGGTCAAAGAGACGAAGGCGTCCGCACTTGCTTCCGTAACCTGTGACATCGATCTCATACATGGTGGAAAGAAGCTCCAGATCGCCGCACTGCACCTTATAGTGCTTGTCGGTGCGCTTCATCCAGTTGGTCATGCCCCACTTGCGCCAGTAGTCAGGTATCGTGTGCTGCTTGCGGTCCTCGAAGGACTGTTTGAACAGACCGCAGTGGTAGGCCAGGCCTACGCCGTCAGCGGGAAGGCCCAGTGTCGCAAGGCTGTCGATGAAGCAGGCTGCAAGTCTGCCAAGGCCGCCGTTTCCGAGGGAGGGCTCGTATTCAAATTCCTCCAGCTCCGTAATGTCTTTCCCAGCCTCAGCCAGTTCCGCTTTCACATCATCGTAGATGCCGAGGTTGATCAGGTTGTTGGAAAGAAGTTTACCGATCAGGAATTCTGCCGAAATATAGTAAACTTTCTTCTTTCCGCTGTTGTATCCCCTGTTCCTGCAGGCGTCCTGCGTCAGGGCCAGCGCCGCGTTGTAAAGTTCCAGAATCGTGCACTCGCTAAGTGCTTTTCCAGTGTAATCTCTGAGTTTTAATGTATTCATTACTGCCTCCTGCGGAAGATCTCCGCTGCTTACAATGGTTCCATTTATTATAATGCATTATAATGATTTATATGTGTGATAATCTTGCAGAATAATGGCAAATAATAGTACAATAATGATATTAATTAATTCAGCACAAAGAAGGGCACAAAGAAGGGTTCCGTTTTTATGAATCTCGAGGAATACTCACAATACAGAGAGACCCTGCTGCATGAGCAGCCGGGTTTCGCCTACAACACTTACCTGTGTACCATCCCCCAGGACTTTGCCCCGGTGGACCTGCACTGGCACGACCAGATGGAGATCATCTATGTCAAAAAAGGGCGCGGCACAGTGACCGCCTCTTCCCGCAAATATCCCGTCATGGCCGGTTCCATCATGCCCATCCTCCCCGGTGAACTCCACGCCATCGATGGCGACCCCGGCGTGCGGATGGAGTACGAGAATATCATATTCCCCCTCTCCCTTTTGGACAATCAGGTTGAAAACGACTGGGCAAGGCGCAATATTCTGACCCCTCTGCAGATGGGGACCCTGCGCTTCCCCCGCCCGATCTACGCGGACACCGCGATGCACGCCGAGGTATCTGCTGCCCTTGACGCGGCTGACGATGCCTGTAGCAAGAGGCCTGACGGCTATTCTCTTTTGGTGCGCAGCAGCCTGTTTCGTTTTTTCTTTGCGCTCTACACCCATCGAATCCGCGAGGAAAGCTTACCGCCGTCCCCCTACGAGGACGCCATCAAGCAGGTCCTGCTCTACGTCCAGAATCACTTTTCGGAGCCGATCACGGTAAGCGACGCCGCAAGTCTTATTGACTACAGCGACGCTCACTTCATGCGGGTCTTCCGCCGCGAGACGGGATTCACTTTCGGCGAATACCTGTCGGATTACCGGCTCAGATACGCGTCCTATCTGCTCAGGGAGCGCCCGGACTCTGTCGGTGCCATCGCCTCCCTGTGCGGGTTCGACAACTTCTCTTATTTTATCCGGCGCTTCCGCCGCAAATACGGAATGTCCCCGAGGGAATACCGCTCCCACGGGCGCCAGAATACAAAAAGCCCGTAAATTAAGGCTTTATACAACATTTCTCCGTTTTAAGAAGATCGTAAAACGAGTATACTATTAAATACAGGCTGCACTATTCTGCACATTTTTCATTTCCTACGGCGTGCCTGTATCAAAAGGCTGTCGGGATGGTATGTGCCAGGAGGTCCCAAAGGAAAAGTGGGTGGACGCCCGCCGGGAAGATGTACTGGATGCGCCATACTTCCACGTAGTCTTCACTGTCCCGGAGGAACTGAACCCGGTAATCTATAGCAACCAGAAGCTTCTGTATGATGCCCTTTATCACGCTTCATCTGACACACTGCGGGAACTGGCCTCAGACAGCAATTATCTTGGTGCGGATATCGGGTACATCTGTATTCTCCATACCTGGGGGAGTGAGATGAACTTCCATCCCCACATCCATGCCGTTGTGCTTGACGGCGGTCTTGACTCCAAAAACCATTGGAAAGACAACGGAGAAGAGTTCTTTCTTCCTATCAGGGTCATTTCGCGCCTTTTCCGTGGCAAGTATCTTGCGGAGCTGAAACACCTTTGGGAAGATGGAAAACTTGAATTCCACGGCAGCGCGGAGTTCTTTAAAAACCACCATGCGTCCAAAGAACTGCTGGACTCCTGTTACAGCAAAGAATGACAAGACAGAACAGCTTGAAATTACACTAAAAAGAGAAGGGAAATGAACAGAAAGGAGCAGGAAATGAGTAGGATGTTGATACTGTCCCCTCTGGATGGCAGGGTGATACCGCTGGAGGAAGTGCCGGATGAGGTTTTCGCGGAAAAGGTGCTGGGAGACGGCGCAGCCGTGATTCCTGAGAATGGAAACATTTACAGCCCGATAGACGGCGAGATCGTCTCTATTCCGGAGAGCCTTCATGCATACGGAATCCGGTCTGACGCCGGGATCGAAATGATCGTCCACTTTGGCCTTGAGACCGTGAACCTGAAGGGAGAAGGGTTCTCCCCGAAGGTGAAGGTGGGGGACAGAGTGAAAGCGGGTCAGCTTCTCGGTACAGCGGATATGGACTTCCTGAAGTCAAAGGGCATCAACACGGTGACGCCGGTGCTGGTGACAGACGGAGCAGAGGAGGGAAGCTTCTCTGTAAAGACAGGAGAGATCCGCCATGGGGAAGAGATCATGACTGTGGAGATCAGCGTGGATGCGGCAGCCGCCGCGGATGGAGATGCGCAGAAAGCGGACCCCTCGGACGCACAGCCGGCAGGCAAGGCAGCTGCGGCAGCACCCTCCGCAAAAAAGAAGTTCCCCATCGACTTTGACTTCCTGCAGAAGCTCGGCAAGTCCCTCATGACCGTGATCGCGGTCATGCCCGCCGCGGGTCTGATGATCAGTCTCGGCAACATTCTGACGATGTGCTTCCCGGAAGGCTTCGGCCTCCTGGCGGGCAATACCATGGCCCAGATCGGCTGGGCGATCATCGGAAACCTGCACATCCTGTTTGCTGCCGCCATCGGCGGTTCCTGGGCGAAGGAGAAAGCAGGAGGCGCCTTTGCCGCAGTCATTGCTTTCTGTCTCATCAATGTCGTCACCGGCGCCATGCTGGGTGTGAGCTCGGCCATGCTGGAAGATCCGACGGCAGTCACCCACACGCTGCTCGGAAAAGAGATCCTGGTGAAGGATTACTTTGTCAACATCCTGGGAAGGCCCGCGCTGAACATGGGCGTGTTCGTAGGTATTATCGCCGGTTTCGTGGGCGCCAACGCATACAATAAGTATTATAACTTCCGGAAGCTTCCGGACGCGCTGTCTTTCTTTAACGGCAAGAGATTTGTTCCCCTGGTGGTGATCTTCTACTCTACGGTGACGGCGATCATCTTAAGCGTAGTGTGGCCGGTGGTCCAGGGCGGCATCAATGTTTTCGGTGTGTGGATCGCGAACTCCAGCTCCACCTCCCCCATTCTTGCCCCGTTTATCTACGGCACTCTGGAGCGTCTGCTGCTCCCCTTCGGCCTGCACCACATGCTGACCATTCCCATGAACTATACCTCTTTCGGAGGCACCTACACGATCCTTACGGGAAGCAACGCCGGGACCCAGGTGTTCGGACAGGATCCGCTTTGGCTCGCCTGGATCACGGATCTCATCAACTTTAAGAACGCGGGCGATACCGCTGCCTATACGAACCTCCTCACCACGGTGACGCCTGCCCGCTTCAAGGTTGGCCAGATGATCGGCGCCACAGGCCTTCTTCTCGGCATCGCCCTGGCGATCTACCGCCGGGTGGAGCCGGAGCACAGGGCAAAGTACAAGTCCATGATGATCTCCACTGCGGCCGCGGTCTTCCTGACCGGTGTCACGGAACCTCTGGAGTTCATGTTTATGTTCTGCGCACTGCCGCTCTACTTGGTGTACGCAGTTCTCCAGGGCTGCGCGTTCGCCTTGGCCGGCATTATCCACCTCAGGCTTCATTCCTTCGGGAACCTGGAGTTCCTGACCCGCGTTCCCATGGCGCTGAAGGCAGGGCTTGCCGGGGACCTGGTAAACTTTGTGATCTGCGTGGTCGTCTTCTTTGCGATCGGTTACTTTGTGGCGTATTTCATGATCGGAAAGTTCGGCTACGCTACGCCGGGCCGTCTGGGAAACTACATGGATGACGAAGGCAAGGAAGAGGCAGGCCCCGCTGCCGGCGCGGCAGGAAACGCAGCGGGCGGGAACAGCCAGCCCGAGCGTATCATCGCCCTCCTTGGCGGACGGGAGAACATTGAATTTGTGGACGCCTGCATGACCAGGCTCCGCGTGACAGTGAAGGATCTCTCCAAGGTGGCTGAACTTCCGGCGTGGAAGGCAGAGGGCGCCATGGGCCTTGTGAAGAAAGACAACGGCATCCAGGCAATTTACGGACCCAAGGCGGACGTGCTGAAATCGGATATCAACGATATCCTGTAACAATTCAGCACCCCGGAAAAAATGAGTGAAATATGAACGGGGAGCCTGCTCACCGGGCAGATTTTGCTCAATACGCAGAGGAAAGAACTATGAGACTGCTTACTATCAATATTCACAGCCATGGAAGTGACTTTGAACCGGAACTTTATCATCAGAAGATGAAGGCGCTGGCGGCATTTATGAAGGAAGAAGAGATCGATGCCGCGGCGATCCAGGAATGCAGTGAAGAGGAGGACAGGCCGGTGGTCTCCGGCCCCCTCCCCATGCATTGGGTGCCGGTCGGACCGGACTCCCGCGTCCGGGAGGATAACTGTGCGCTGGTCCTGGCGGAGGAACTTCAGGGCCTGCAGCAGGAGTACTGGTGGACCTGGACCGGAGCGAAGCTCGGGTACGGAAAATACAATGAGGGTCTGGCCATCTTCAGCCGCCGCCCTGTTACAGGCGCGGACAGTTTCTATATTTCCGGCGTCCGGGACTTCTCCAACTGGAAGACCCGGAAGGCGCTGGCGGCCTGCACCGCTGACGGGCCTGCCTTTTTGAGCGTCCACATGGGATGGTGGAATGATCCGGAGGAAAACTTCCGGGGGCAGATGGAACGGCTGCAGAAGGCGCTCCGCGAAAGGAAGCTTCGTCCGCAGGACGGTTCTGACAGTTTCCTTATGGGAGATTTCAACAGTCCCGCAGCGATCCGCGGAGAGGGAAGGGACATGGTCCTGGACCTCGGGTGGCGGGACAGTTATGAGGATGCCGAAATAAAAGACAGCGGCATCACCGTTCCGGGAAACATCGACGGATGGAGGGACGGTGAGCATACGGGCATGCGCCTGGATTATATCTGGACCGCAAAAAGGCACAGGGTGCTTCAGTCAAAGGTGGTCCTGGACGGGATCAGCGGGCCGGTGCTTTCCGACCATTTCGGAGTCCTGGCGGTGATCGAATGAATAAAGGAGCAGACAGCATGAGAGAAAGTGGAATTCTTCTTGCCATCAGCAGCCTTCCTTCCGAATACGGGATCGGCTGCTTCAGCAGGGAAGCATATGAGTTTGCGGACCGCCTTTCAGAGGCGGGCCAGAGTTACTGGCAGATCCTGCCGCTGGGGCCGGTGGGATACGGAGATTCACCGTACCAGTCCTTCTCCACCTTCGCGGGCAACCCTTACTACATTTCACCTGAGACGCTGGTGGAAAAGGGATGGATTACTGAGGCGGACTGCCGCGAAGCCGGCCTTTCTTCCGACCCGCGCGGTGTGGATTACGTGCTGCAGTACCAACGCCGCTATGAGCTGCTCCGGAAGGCGTACAGAAACAGCCGGATCGAAGAGAATGAGAAGTTCCGGGCGTTCACGGAGAAGACGGAATGGCTTCCGGACTACGCGCTGTTCATGGCTCTGAAGGAAGAGAACGGAGGAAGGCCCTGGTACGAATGGGAAGATCCGCTGAGACTCAGGGATCCGGAAGCCTTGGCTGCGGCGCGGGAACGCCTGGAGGAAGGCATCGGTTTCTGCAGTTTCCTGCAGTTTGAGTTTTACGAAGAGTGGATGCAGCTGAAGGACTACGTGAACCGGAAGGGAATACGGATCATCGGAGACATCCCGATTTATGTATCCCTGGACAGTTCAGACGTCTGGGCGGATCCGGAACTTTTCCGGCTGGATGAAAACCGCCGACAGACCGCGGCGGCGGGCTGCCCGCCGGATGGCTTCAGCGCTGTGGGACAGCTCTGGGGCAACCCACTCTATGACTGGGACTATCACAAAAAGACCTGTTTTGCCTGGTGGCTGAAACGTCTTAAAAACTGCTTTGATATTTATGATGTGATGCGGATCGACCATTTCCGCGGCTTCGATGAATATTTTTCCATTCCTGCCGGTGCGGAGGACGCAAGAGCAGGCCATTGGGAGAAGGGACCCGGCATGGATCTGTTCCGGAAGGTCTCGGAAGCCTTCCCGGGACGGGAGATTATCGCGGAGGATCTGGGGTATGTGACGGACAGTGTCCGGCAGCTGGTGAAGGACAGCGGCTATCCCGGGATGAAGGTCCTGGAATTTGCCTTTGACTCAAGAGATTCCGGCTGTGCGGAGGATTACCTTCCCCACAATTACGAAAAGAACAGTGTGGTCTACACCGGCACCCATGACAACGAGACGGTGACCGGCTGGTTTTCCGAGGGCTTGAAGCCGGAGGAGAAGGAGGCAGTCAGAGACTATTTCTGCGACCATACGACTCCCGACGCCGGGATGCACATACCCCTGATCTGCGCCGCCATGCGAAGCGTCAGCAGACTCTGCATCATCCCCATGCAGGACCTTCTGGGGTACGGAAACGAGGCAAGGATGAACGCTCCTTCCACCTACGGAAACAACTGGAAATGGCGTCTTCTGAAGGATGAATTCGGAGAGAAGGAAGTGAAGACGCTGTATGAGATCACGAAGCGGTACGGAAGGATCGGAAAATGAGAAAAGAGGAAGGGAGCTGCCGCAATGGTGTGCTACCCGTCAAGAGGACAGTGAATAATTAAAAAGCTCTTTACCGCCAGTCAGAGCAATAATCGGCTGGCGGTATTCTTATGCCGCAGCATCGAAATGATCATGAAATTCCGCAGGTGTCATCAGATGCATCTTCCGCTGGATCCGCTCTGTGTTGTAATACCTGATGTAGGATTCAACAGCAGTAATCAGGTCTCCTTTTGAGGTGAACTTCTTGCCATAGTACATTTCCCGCTTCAAAATACCCCAGAAACCTTCCATCGGCCCATTGTCGGTACAATGGGCAACTCTGGACATACTCTGCTTCATATGATGTTTCTTTAAACGTGTGCAGAAAGGTTTGCCTGTATACTGGAAACCTCTGTCACTATGGAACAGAGGATATATAACCAAAGCTACTTTGAGGCATTGGAAAGGAAGGCCGAAGAAAT
>ERZ773045.1068-NODE-1068-length-12879-cov-4.628977_pt1 | contig 12879 bp, 8 predicted proteins | sample MGYA00580635_ERZ773045 | MGnify/ENA primary metagenome ERZ773045 (study PRJEB29015, sample SAMEA2738115) | human oral metagenome | biome: human oral; feature: human-associated habitat; material: saliva | place: China | collected 2261 ...
AGTGCCGTGGCACTCTTTTTACTCAAAATTTTGGAGGTCTTATAAGATTTTTTACTTATTTTTTAAATTGAACCTTGATTACAGCGCTTGCTCCCTTTGTTTTCTGACCTTCAAAGATTGTAAACGTCAGATTTAACTTCTTCGCTTTTTTGCCCTTAATCTTATTGATCATCTTCTTGTTTAAAACTATCTCAAGCACTCCGTTTTTCTTAATATTCTTTAAGCTAACATCCGTGATCTTAGTTTTACCCTTCATAAGAGTGGCATTTAGAAGTTTAAGATCCGCAATGCCGGCGCCTGTAATTTTAAACTTCAGCTTAGCTGTCTTAGCATTATTCTTTATTGTCAAAGGCTTTTTACCGACATTTATCTTGAGCGTAACCTTCTTAGGAATTTCCTTTTCCTTAAACACAGGAGTAGCAACGGCATCACCCTTGATTGTAAATACATCTCCTACTTCAAGCTTTTCTATGGTGTCTGTATCGTTTACCACCTTCCAGTGAGAAAATGCTCCCTGTCCTTGCGGAATTGTTCCTGTAAACTTAGGCATTGCAACGTTAGAACCTACAACGTATTTACGGGTCTTCATTCCTATGCTGTTGCCGTTGTAAGTAAACTTCACAGTTGCATATTTAACTTCAGGCGCCTTGTCCTTCCATACGGCTGTGAATTCCACATCGCTGTCTGCTACAAATGTAGCGCCCGGTTTATATTGTTTGTGATTTGGATCTTCCCAAGCGACAAACAATTTATTTTCATTTTTTGCCTTGAATTCAGGCAGAGGTAAATAAACCGTCTTTCCGCTTGATGTCATTATTCCGCTTGGAAGTACTCCTGTAATTTCCTCGCCCCCGTTATTAAAGCTTACGTTTATTTGTTTTTCCCATACGGCCTTAAGCGTTATATCTTCTTTAGCAACAACCTTTTCACCGGGAACCTTATTGACCGCAGATTCTTGTCCTACAGTTACTTCCCAATGTTTAAATGTTGAATTCGAAGGAGCCGCATATTCACATGCAGGTACCGTGAATTTACCGTTTTTCTTCGCTGTTTCCCGAGGCATTTCGCCGCTTCCGCCGTTTGCATCGTATTTAACATTTACTTCAGTTACTTCTTTATCCTTCCATATCGGCATCACAACCGTATCGTAGAGTACTTTGAAGCCCTCGCCTTTGTTAGCAAACTTTGTAAAGCCGTTCATTTCAAGCTGCCACTTATCAAATTCCTTCCCTACAGGTGCTGTGAATCCGCATTCAGGAAGTGTATATTCACTATCTCTATTCAGCTCTACTTCAGGCATGGTCTGAGTACCGCCGTTCGGTTTAAATGTAATTTTCACCTTATCGGTTACAGGAGGCAGACCGGCTTTATCTTTCCAGACTGCTTTTATTGATACATCCGCACTTGCAACTATGCTTTCACCCGGCATTTTATCTACGGCAGGAGCTGTCCCAACTTTAACAGACCACTTATCAAATTCTTTGCCTTCAGGTGCTGTGAATTCACATGCAGGCAAGGTAAACTTGCTGTTTTTCTGCACTTCTTCAGCATCCATATTGCCTGTTCCGCCGTCACCCGCATTAAATGTAACGCTTACCTTATCAGGTGTTGGCAATGTTCCCTTGCTCTTCCATAGCGCCTTAAGCACCATATCTTCTGACGCTACTACCGTAGTTCCTGCTTCCTTTGCCTTAGCAGGGTTCGTTCCTATCTTTACTTCCCACTTGTCAAACTCTTTATTTGCAGGAGGAGTAAATGTGCACTCAGGAAGCTTGTAGTTGCTGCCTTTTTCTACCTGCACCGCTGTCATTTCACCTTCTCCGCCGTTTTTATCAAACATAACATTCACCTTAGGTATAGGCTTGTTCTTCCATACTGCCGTCAAAGTTATGTTATCGCTTGCGGTTACTTTGTCTCCCGGCATTTTTTCTTCAGCAGATCCTGTTCCGACTACCACTGACCACTTGTCAAACTCCTTACCTTCAGGTGGAGTAAATGTTGAATCAGGCAATTCATATTCACTGTCCTTATCAACCTTTACAGCAGTCATTTCACCGCTACCGCCTTCACCCGCATTAAACGTCACATCAACCTTTGTAGGTGCAGGTGGAGTTCCGCCTTCCTTCCAAAGTGGCTTAACGAAAACATCATGAGTCACCTTAAATGTTGCGCCAAGTTCAAAATCTTTTGTAAATCCGTTCATTTGGATTTGCCATTTATCAAATACCTTGCCCGCAGGAGGCGTTATAGTACATGTAGAAGGCAAAGTATACTTTTCGTTTTCCTCAACCCAAACATCAGGGATGGAACCACTTCCTTCATTCGGATCAAATTGAACCAAAGGAATATTTTCATATATAGCCTTAATTTTCACGTTATCCGTAACTACAATCCAGTCGGTGCTGACACCTTCATATATTACAGGCGCGGCGCTACCTATGGTAACCTCCCAATGCTTAAATTGCTGGTGCTCAGGAGCATCGAAATCGCAACTTGGTACCTGATATCTACTCTCATTTGGAAGTTTGAGGCTTTCCATCGTTCCCGTTCCGCCGTTCTTATCAAAGGTGATCTTATGATTGGTATTTGAAGCCTTTTTCCAAACAGCCTTGATATATAAATCACTATCGCATTTTATCTTATCATACGGCTGCTTATGCTCGCCTGTAGGAGCCTCCTTGTCCGTTTTAACTTCCCAATAATCAAATACCCTGCCTGCAGGAGCTTCATATTTTGCCTCCGGTAATGTGTACATATTTCCCTTGAGGAAATCTTCCTTTTCTTCATTTTCTTCAGGTAAATTAGGATCGATATATATGTCATACGTATCATCTATAACAGCTTCAAGCGTTGTATTGTCGGTCACGGTGATTGCATCTCCTGCGCTCTTAAGCCCTATGTTATTGCTACCGATCGTAACGTTATAACCTCTAAAATCTTTACCGCTTTCGATTTCAAATTCATGATCAGGCAGAGTAAACTTTTTACCTCTTTCAACATAGTCGTTTTCCATGCTGTTGCCTGCTTCGCCCGGAAGATACTTTATTTCAACCACATCTGCATTAGCCTCTTCCCAAACAGGTGTAAAATTCATATCAGCTAAAACCGTTATGATTTCACCCGGTTTAATATCCTTATGATAGCCATCCATTTCTACATGCCAATGATCAAACACCTTTCCTGCCGGAGGCTTGATACTGCAACGAGACACCTCATACTCTTCGTCGATGCTGCATAGCTCGTCCTTCATTTCAGTGCTTCCCCCATTTTTATCAAAACGGGCAACAGGACGATTTCTCCATATAGCCTTACATTTTACATTATCAGTAGCCTTGATGGAATCATCCTTTCCATATAGTTTAGGCGCTTTAGTACCTATGGTTACTTCCCACATGGAAAACTCTTTCTTGTCATTCGGAGGATCAAAACCGCAGTCAGGCAATTCATACTCGGAATTTTTTTCTACCTCCTCTTCTTCCATCTCACCGTTTCCGCCGCCGGCATCGAAGGTTATCTTTACCATAGTTTCTTTACCTGCCGGCTTTGCAGGATTCTTGCGATTAGACTTTGTATTTTTTCCCTTAGCATTCTTAACGGTCTTGCTGCCCGGCTTTGATTTTCCGGCAAGTTTCTTACTGCCCACTTTTTTTGTATATGCATTGCCGGCATTCTTTTCTCCTTGCTTAGAAGAAGCTGCCATCGACGGCATAAATGCCGTAATCAGCATAGCTAACGACAATATCAGACTCAATACCTTAGACTTAATTTTCATCGCTCGACCGTATCCTTTCCACTAATACCGATAAACAAAATGTTTATTATTTAAAAGCAAAATTAATAGTCACCTTTATTCCTGCAATACTGTTGTTTCCGATTACTATAAAACTGAGCTTTCCCTTTTTAAGTTTCTTAATATCTTTAGCCGTCAATTTTATCTTATATGCTCCCTTTTTGCCGATTGATTTTAAATCCATCTTTTTGATGAGTTTCTTTCCCATTCTAAGTTCCGCATTGAGTTTTTTAAGATCGGCCTGTTTTGCGCCTTTTATATTAAGCGTAAGCACTGCCTTCTTTGCTTTCTTTTTAATTTTAAAAACCTTAGGAGCTTTAATCTTCAGCTTAGCCAATGGCTTAGGAGGAATCTTTGCATATTCCGGAGTGATAACGGTATCATCCTTCAGCTCAAAACTGTCTCCTACTTCCAATATCTTAGCCTGCTCGCCCGCTACTTCTACCTTCCATCCTGCAAACTTCATACCTTGCGGTATAGGATGCTTGTCTGCATCGTATTTAGGAAGTGAAAGCACAGTACCCACTTCATAGCTTTGCTCTTCAGTGCCTTCGCTGTAGTTATATTTAACGGTTTTTGTTTGTATCGGAGGTACCTTTACCTCCCATACAGCCGTAAATTCCGTATCGGCATCAAGCATATACGCTGCACCCGGAAGATATTGGTTATGGTTCTCATCTTCCCATGCTACAAATTCTTTGGTTTCATCTACTGCGGTAAACATAGGTAGCGGCAAGAAAATTTCTCCACTTACGGACATAACGATGTTTTCCGGAAGATTACCGATTATTTCTTCATCGCCGCTATTGAACTTAGCTGTAATCTTTTTGCTCCATACCGCTTTAACGCTTATGCTGTCGCTCGCTGCTATTCTATCTCCCGGCATCTTAAATACAGGTGCCACTGCTCCGACTTTAACCTCCCACTTTAAGAATTCGCTTCCTGAAGGAGCTGTAAATTCACAAGATGGAAGTGTGTACTTGCTGTTCTTTGTAACTGTTTCTTTCGGCATTTCTCCGCTGCCGCCGTTGGCATCGAAGGTTACATCTACAGAAGGTATCGGCTTGTTTTTCCATACGGCCTTTACCGTAACGTTGCCTGTTACCTTAACCGAATCACCCGGCATTTTATCTATAGGTGACGCACCTCCTACAGTTACAGACCACTTGTCAAATTCCTTGCCTTCGGGTGCCCCAAACGCACAAGCAGGAAGGATATAATCATCATTTTCTTCAACTTCCGCTTCAGGCATTTCTCCTTCACCGCCATCAGCATCAAAGGTTACCTTGTACTTCGGTGTAGGCGGTGCAGGTTTATCCTTCCACTCAGCCTTCACTGTTACATTGCCTGAGGTTGTAATCTTATCTCCCGGATTTTTGCCTTCAGGTGCACTGCCTCCTATTGATACAGACCACTTATCAAATACCTTTTCAGCAGGTGGCTCAAACTCGCAATTAGGCAGCTCATATTCGCTATCCTTATCAATAATTTCACTCTGCATGCTTCCCGTGCCTCCATTTGCATCGAAGTTTACCGATACCTTGCCTTCAGGAATGCTTGACTTTGCAGTAAAATCTATTGCGTCCGTTTCGTAGTGAGCACTTGCCACACTACTTGTAAAATTCTCATTATCAAATGAGCATACTTGTAGCTTTAGCTTATATGTTTTATCCTTAGGTATTCCTTCAAATGATATTTCATGCTCTATTTCCTTGCCTTTGTTTTGTTCAAATGATAGTAATTTATCATCTCCCACTGCCTTTGCAAGGCATAGAAGCGACGAAGATGTAAGTTTATCCTTTGTGATAAAAGTATTTTCCTTTACATCGCTTCCGATGGTTCTCTTTACCTTTATTTTAAGACCCGACTGTATGGTCGTGTAACTTTGAACTCTAAGAACCAGGTCGAAGTGACCGCTAAGGGTTGCCATGTCCTTTATCTTAACCTTAGCTGTGAGTTTTTCATTAGCCATGGTGTTTATTTCAGTTTTATCGAGCGTAAAGTTTTCAATGCCTGATATCTTCGCCCATACGGCTGTTATCTCTTTATCTGTCTTAGGTGTAAATTTTTCGCCCGGTTTTTTTAACATTCCACGACCAAGATCCCAAGCTTTGAATTCTTTCCCCGCAGGTGCCGCAAACTCGCACTCGGGAAGGATATATTCCTTATCCTTTTCTACCTCAACGGTCTTAATTTCGTTGGTTCCGTTGTTTGCTTTAAATGTAAGATTTACAGTATTGTTATTGCTCTGCCCAAGCTTTACAGTCCATGAACAACTCGGTTCTTCTTCGCCTGCTTCTTCATCTTCGTCATCATATTTCTTGATAAGTGCCTTAAGCGCATCAAAACATGCTTGATCTTCTGTATAAACTTCTACCTTGGCAATAGAATCTTCAAATGCAATCTTGTCAATTTTCTTAAGTTCCTTCGGCACTTGTATCTTTTTAAGATCAGACTTATAAAAAGCTCTTACATTGATTCTTTCATACCCTTCCGGTATGTTAAGACCTGATATTTTAAGCCCCGAAAAAGCATGGTTCCCAATCGTTGTGATTTTTACACCACCCATAGTTTCAGGAAGATTGACGGTCTTATCACTTTGCGCATTAAACTTTTCAAGTCCGCTGTCGCTGAATCCTGTGAGCGTAGCTCCGCTTGACTTAAAATCGCCTTCTTCAAAAACGTTTCTTTTCTTAGTATTACCTTTCTTTTGTGCATTTGCAGCCTTCAGGGCGTGCTTTTCAATTTCTTTTTTCTTAACATCCTGCTGCTTACCTGTCTTTGCTAATGCAGGCGAGAAAGCCGACATCACCATAGCCAGCACCAATGCTAAACTAAGCACCCTACTTTTGATTTTCATTACTACCTCCCATAACAAAACATAACTGAACCGGGTTATACCTTACTTACCGTATGGTAACAAATCCGCAGTTATAAATCAAGGGAAATTCACCTAAGAGACACATAATTTTCACATACAATTTTTAAATTGTTTCTTGAACAAGCTGTATTTTATTCTCACCCAACAACCCTTGCTTTATATATAGTAATAATTTTACAATAATTTCTTCGCATATTTAATTACCGGCCTTTTGATGCAAATACACTTTTTTAAAAATATATCTTATAAATCACATTTTTTAAAAAACAAAAAGCACGAAGATTTGCCTAAGAAGCATATATTTAGAAACACAAAACTGCATTTAAGAGCCGCATTATATTTAAAATGCATCTACAAAAATTCTGTAGATAGCATAAAATAGTGTAAAATATATGAGGTATAGTCACCTGCAACCGAAAGGAAGGCTCTTTGGATATAATAAAATTTTGTTTTTATGGTATAGTAATCGGAATTTCAAATGTCATACCCGGACTAAGCGGTGGCACGATGGCAGCTGTACTTCAGATATATGAAAGACTTCTCAAGGCCTTGTCGCTTAAAGGATTTAAGCGGGATATTAAGTTTATACTCCCCCTATCCTTTGGTATCTTAATCGGGATATACGGGTTCAGCAACTTCATACTGATAGCACTTAACAAGGTACCGATGATTACGGGTTTTGCATTCATCGGGCTTATTTTAGGAAGCATTCCTATTCTGTACTCTCATGCAATTCGTTCAGGACGACATAACATAATTAATTTAATCTTCTTTACGTTAGGTCTTCTTTTAATGCTCGTATTCATAACCCTTTCTAAGGGAGGTCACAGGGTATCTCCGGCTCAAATTTCCGTAGACAGATCAATGCACTTCTATCTCTTGATATTTGCAACCTGTATAGTTGCAAGCTTTGCCATGGTACTCCCCGGGCTCAGCGGATCTCTCGTTTTAATGCTTCTTGGAACATACAGCAAGGTAATATATGCCGTATCTCACATAGATATTCAAATCCTGACAGCAGCTGCTATAGGTTCTGTAATAGGAATAATCTTAAGTGCCAAGATAATAAGTAAATTAATAGAAATGTTTCCTTCTGCAACGAGATTTTTCATACTTGGGCTGGTAACATTTTCCGCGATTGCAATCTATCCGGGATTTGCTTTTAATAAAGAAGGCATGATAGCAGCGCTTTCTCTAATAGCTGCGGCAAGCTTGTCATATCTCAGCACAAGAAAGCACTAAATTCTATAGTCCGTACGCCTTTTTCTTTCGCATCATTTTAGACTGGCTTATACCGAGCTTTTTAGCCGCTTTTCGTGTACTGCCTTCGTTTATGAGCGCCCACTGAATTATCTCTTTCTCATATTGTGCCACTTTATCTGAAAGTACTACTCCTTCAAGATCTTCTATATTTGCAGTAAATGTAGCGCCTTTTTTTGCAGACTGTAAAGACCCGAATGTAAACCCGCTGCGCTTTCCTTTATATAACAGATTTTTAACTTCTTTTCTATGAATTTCATCCTGTCTTATGTTGGAAACCAACATCTCCACAAGAGACTTTACTTCCTCGGCATTGTTTGGCCAGTCATACAAAAGCATCTCCTTCATGGCGTTTGGAGTAAGTCTTTTATTTCTGTTGTACTTTTTATTAAATATAGCTATATTCTCATTTATGAGCCTCTTAAGATCCTCAGGTCTATCTCTAAGAGGCGGTATCTCTATAGTAGCGGAGTTCAGTATGTAATACAGATCCTCTCTAAACCTTCCGGTGTCTACCTGATGTTTTAAAGATAAACTTGTAGATGCTACCACTCTGACATTAAGATCTCTCTTTTTCTTTGATTTTAGCCTTGCGAACTTCTTGTTTCTTAAAGTTTCAGCAAGTTTCAGCTGTGATGAATTCGAAAGTTCGTCTACATTTTCAAGGTAAAGCGTGCCGTTATTCGCCCTCTCTAAATACCCATGACTTATAACTTCACTTGTGTTTTCATCTTTTTGCGATTCAACGCCATACATCACAGATTCAAAATTTCTGTCGGATATATTGTTGCAATTTACCTTAATATATGAACTGTACCTTCTGAAGCTGTTTGTATGGATAGTTCTAACCAACATTTCTTTTCCGCAGCCGGGCTCTCCTTCAATAAGTATATTCCCCTCCTGCTTTGCTAAGTTGCTCGCATTGGAAAAAATAATATCCATAGAAGAACCTTCTGTAATTTTAGGGTGAATATCTTCATCGCCAGGGCTCATAGATTCGTCAAACGTTTTTTTATCTATCTCGTGCTTCTTATATAAAAGGTCTATCTTATCAAAGGCGGTTTCATTTTGTTTTATAAGTTTGTACGTAAAGGTCACATAGTTATCTACATATTCAACAAGCGTCATTATATTTATGTTCTTTCCCATAGAGCAGGCTGTAAGACTTGCCTGTTTTGCATCGTTTATGAGGTTTACCAAAAAGAGCGTAGCATTTTCCTTTGCTATCAGTACGCTCAAAGCCTCAGCACCGGGTTCATTAGCACAGTTCACAATAAAATCAAACGATTTTTCCTTATCTCTAAGTTCATTATAGCAACCCAAAGTATTTTGAATGTCCATGGAATAGATATTATCCACAAAGCCGTCAGTTATCCACTTAAGCTCGGCAGATGAGAAGTTTTGAGCGTGCTTATTATCTATTATCGCTATCACCTTTTTATTCTTATCATCGCTTCGTATAGCGGCTGCATAACTGATCACCTGTAGGATGCTGGTCGCTATAATTGCAGCTCCCTTTGTTTTTTTCGATAATTTAGGAACCTTTGATATGGATCCGCCTTCATCTAAAATGGATAAAACGTATTTTTTAGGATCTTTTTCGTTTGCCTCGGCAACGGGATTTGCCCCAAAAAGTATCGCATGCCCTGATACCTCTATCTGGCCATAGAAAAAATCCACCCCCGATATCTCATCGATATCCAAAGGAATGCCCGCAAGAGAACTTATACAAAAGACCCTGTCTCCTTCAGAAAACTTGGATCTTTTTTGATATTTAGATCCGATCTTTTCAACGGTTCCAAAAAGCATTCCGCCACTATCCGTATAGGGGTTATGCAGTTTACCACGTGTCTTGATGATATTTAAAATATCCTCTTTTATGCGCTCTTTATCATATCTTGCGGCATTACATATCTGATGAAAGCTCGCATCTTCAATTTTGATGCTATGTACCTTTATCAGCATCTCATTCTCTGTAATATCCTTGTTGGAATCGAGCTTCCATGCAGATACCGGCAAGGACGATGCCGGTTCTATCACTCTGTTAATAAAAAATTTCTTCATAACATCATATGCTACTTTATTTATCAGTATTTATTATTGCTAACGCTTCCTTAACGATATGTTCACTTGTAAGTCCGTATTTTTCTCTAAGCAGATCAGGCTTTCCCGATTCGCCGTAGGTATCCATTTGAGCAACTGCCCTTATTTTTTTATTGCCATATGGAGCTAAACTTTCTGAAACTGCAGAAAACAAACCGCCTATTATCGAATGTTCTTCACAGGTAACTATCCCCTTTGTATTCTCGGATTCATTTAAAATTGTATCTATATCAAGTGGCTTTATAGTGTGCATGTCTATGAGAGTACAACTTACACCTAACTTTTCAAGTTCTTCATCCGCTTTAAGCATTTCATTTACCATTATGCCTGTAGCTATGAGAGTAATATCCTTGCCTTTTTTTAAGACCTTAGCCTTTCCGATTTCAAATGTATCTTCATCGCCATATATTACAGGAATCTTAGATCTTCCAAGCCTCACATAGACAGGACCTTCCAAATCTATTGCATTTTGTACCAACTTCCCTGCAGACGTCGCATCGCTCGGGCAAACTACCCTCATCGTAGGTATTGTACGCATAAGCGCTATATCTTCAAATGTTTGGTGACTTGCGCCATCTTCACCCACCGTTATTCCTGAATGGGTAGCACAAACTTTAACATTGAGATTGGAAGCGCCTATAGAATTTCTTATGACCTCAAAGGCTCTTCCTGTAGCAAACATGGCAAACGTACTTGCACAAACGACCTTTCCTACTGCAGCAATGCCTGCGGCAGCTCCATACATGTTTTGCTCTGCAATTCCCATATTAAAGAATCTGTCTGGAAATTCCTTTGCAAACAATGAAGTCTTTGTAGAGCCTGAAAGATCTGCATCCATAACTACCAGTTTATCGTTGTTTTTCCCTATTTCTACGAGCTTTTTACCATAAGCCTCCCTTGTAGCTATCATATCCATATCTACCAACTTCCTCCAATTTCAGCCAAAGCTATCTTTTCTTCCTCTGCGTTGCATGACTTCCCATGCCAAGACACCTCATTTTCCATGAACGACACACCTTTTCCCTTCACGGTATTCGCTATAATTGCGCTGGGACGTCCCTTACATTCTCTAGCCTTTTCAAAAGCGGAAAGTATGTCGTCAAAACTATGTCCATTTATATTGATTACATTAAAGCCAAATGCCTCGAGTTTATCATCTAAAGGCATTATATTCATCACTTCGCTGTTTTTACCGTCAATCTGAAGGCCGTTATGATCGATTATGACGCAAAGATTATCAAGCTTATAGTGGGCTGCAGACATGAAGGCTTCCCAAACTATCCCCTCTTGAATTTCACCATCTCCAAGCAGAGCATAGATTCGGGCTTTGCTTTTGTCCAATCTCTTACCCAGTGCCATACCGATCGCTGCAGATATTCCCTGACCTAATGACCCGGTTGTCATATCGACTCCCTTTACTCTGTGCATATCAGGATGCCCTTGAAAATCGCTGCCGATCTTCCTCAGCGTCAAAAGATCTTCTCTCCCGAAATACCCTTTTTCAGCAAGCACTGAATATAGCGCAGGTGCAGAATGTCCCTTCGAAAGCACAAATCTGTCTCTATCTTCATCATACGGTTTTTTAGGATCAACATTTAATTCTTTAAAATAAAGTGCTGTTAAAATATCCGCTGCGGAAAGCGAACCGCCGGGATGTCCGCTACCTGCCGCCGTAGTGGATTTAATAATTCCTACTCGCACGTTCTTTGCGATTTGCTGCAACGTTTCCAATATTCCTCCTGATATAACATTCAAAAAAAAGACAAAATAAAAGAGCCCCTAAAGGCTCCTTTACGTTTATTCGCTTATGCTAATTTTTCGTAGACACTAACCTGCTTCGATGTTTTTCCTCTACGCTCGAACTTTACAGCTCCATCGCTGAGTGCATATAAAGTATCATCTCCGCCCTTTGCAACATTATTTCCCGGATAGAATTTAGTTCCGCGCTGTCTTACAAGTATACTGCCTGCAGTTACAAACTTTCCATCTCCCGCTTTAACGCCGAGTCTTTTGGATTTACTGTCTCTACCGTTTTTCGAGCTACCTACACCTTTTTTACTTGCCATTTATTTCACCCCTTTTCTATTCAAATTCTTTATTTATTGCCTCTATTATAACAGGCTTTGTTGCCTTCTCATCGATTTCGATGTTATTTTCTTTAGCAAATTCTATAAGTTCAGCCTTTTTCATTCCACTAAGCGCCGGTTTCTTCTTTTTAGCTTGAGTATCTTCAGCTTTTTTATCAGTGCTCACCTTAGCCTCCGCCTTTGGAGCCGTCCTTTTAGCACCGCCTGTTGTAATTCCCGTTATCTCAATTTCCGTATAAGGCTGTCTGTGACCTTGCTTTCTCCTATAATCCTTCTTCGCCTTATACTTGTAAATGATTATCTTCTTGCCTTTTCCGTGATCAAGAACCTTTGCCTCTACCGCTGCTCCCTCTATATAAGGTGCACCTACGAGGGTTTCCTTGTCATTTTCGATAAGAAGCACTTTATCCAATGTGATCTTGCCTTTTTCCTTTTCAAGCTTTTCCACTTGGATGATATCGCCCTTTGTAACGCGATATTGCTTACCTCCGGTTTCTACGATTGCGTACATATCTTTCCTCCTCATTCCAGACTCGCCGAGACAGGTAATCTTTTTATGGAATCCATCCACCTGAATCGTGCGGCATAACATAGTGGTGCGGCTGGCCGGAGTCGAACCGGCACGGTTGCCCACACGCCCCTCAAGCGTGCGCGTCTACCAATTCCGCCACAGCCGCACAAATAACTTGCCTTTCTAATATACGGTATTATTACACATTTGTCAAATAAAAAATTTAAAACACGTTATAGTCTTTTGA
>ERZ773045.1075-NODE-1075-length-12828-cov-5.747358_pt1 | contig 12828 bp, 3 predicted proteins | sample MGYA00580635_ERZ773045 | MGnify/ENA primary metagenome ERZ773045 (study PRJEB29015, sample SAMEA2738115) | human oral metagenome | biome: human oral; feature: human-associated habitat; material: saliva | place: China | collected 2261 ...
CCCATCAACACAGTGCGAGTTCTCCCAGATGACTCCTCAAACGTAGCTCGTCGGCGTTACTCGGACCCGCGTGGCCCGCACAACATTGCCTTGTGGTGGCACCCACTGTAGGCATCGAGTCTGTGGATACAACCGGAGCATCCTGTGAAAACGCTGGGATTATGCGTCGGATCCTAGTGAATCCACTTGCCACTGTCGGAGAACTGGTACCAGGTCCACCCGATCTGGATCCAGCCGGTGGCCATCGCACCGCTGGGGCGCAGGTAGTACCACCCGTCATCGCCGCGCAGCCAGCCCGTGGTCATGCGTCCGGTATTGACGCTCAGGTGGTACCAGGTTTCGCCGTCCTTGAGCCAGCCCTTGGCCATTGCGCCACTTCCCGGCATCAGGTAGTACCAGCCTCCCTCGACATTCACCCAGCCGGTCTGCATAGCACCGGAGGAGTCGTGGTAGCGCCATGCACCCTCGTCGTAGATCCACCCCGTGCGCATGAAGCCATCCGAGCCGAATCGGTAGATCTTGCCGTCGATCATGATGGTTTGGCTCTTGACATACGTACCGTTCGGATAGACGTAGCGCCAGCCGAAGAGCGTGCGGCTCCATTCTCCCGTCACGCGCGCGGGCGAGAGTTGAGCTTCCGTCGTCTGCTCGGCGCTCACATGCGTGACGTCGCGCGTCTGAACGCGCAAGGACGGCGCGCCCTCGGTGGGCGTCCACGAGAATGCCAGGGTTGAGGCGTCCCCGTCTCCCGCGTTCATCGCCGTCCAGTCCTGGACGAGGGTCTCAGTCCCGTCCGCGCCGACCTGGGTGACGCGCAGCTCGCGGCCCTCGGGCACGCCACCGTTCACGGTGGCGGTGACACTCACCGACGCGTCCTTCCACGCGAGCGCGCCCCCGGCCTCGTCATTGGTAGCGTCGAGGCCCTTCAGCGTGAGCTGGGCGGGGGTGTAGACGTGTAGGTGGGACAGGTCGATGCCTTCCTTGACGAGTTCGGCCTTGGCGACCTCCCATGCGGGAGATCCTTCGGCTGCTGCCACGTAGACCTGCGCGTCGGTCTTGTAGCCAGACGAGGAGAAGGGGTCGAGCTGGAAGGAGGTGATGGTCGAGGGCAGGACGATGACCTTGGGACCCTTGCTGCGCACGTCCACCTTCGTCATACCTTCGCCGAAGAAAGCGCTCTCGATGCGGCCGTTGGAGGGTTCTCCGTCGGTGTAGTATTTGCCATTCACACCGCCACGCACGATGAGGTGGCGGGGTGCCAGGTTCTCGCGCGTGGGCATGAAGAGTTCACGCACCTTCGATCCGAGGATGACGGTATCTAGGCCGGTGTTCTGGATGCCGCGAACGACTTCAAGTGACTCGGGGAAGGTCATGTCTACCAGGTTGGTGCACCCGTTGAAGGCCGAGTAGCCGATGGTCGTCAGCCCCTCGGGCAGGATGACCCGGGTAAGCGAGCTGGCCCTGTCGAATGCTTGGATACCGATCTCAGTGGTCCCGGCGGGCACCTCGTACTCGTTGCCAGCTCGGGACGCCGGGTAAAGGATCAGGCTGGCCCCGTCCTTGGTGTAGAGGACGCCATCTACCTCAGAGAACGAGGCATTGGCTGGGTTCACGGTCACGGTTGCCAAGGCGGTGTTGCCACTGAGAGCACTGGAGCCAATGGATGACAGGCCCGCTCCCAGGTGCAGCTGTGTGAGGGAGGTGTTGCTCGCAAGAGACCACTGTCCAATGGACGTGACGCTATCGGGCAGCGTCAGAGAGGTCAGGGCGGTCCCCATCAGGGAACTCCCGTCGAGCATCGTGAGCCTGCCGAGGTCCGGTCGCAGGTTCACACTGGCCAGGCTGCGAGCGTATATGAAGGCGCCGTCGGGCAGGGACGTGGCACCTCCAATATCGACGCTCGTCAGTTTCTCCGCGTACGCGAATGCCCAATACCCCGCGCTCTCGAAGCCGTCGGGCAGTGTCAGCGAGGTCAGGTGTGAATGTGTGAATGCCTGCGAGCCGATCGTCCGCAACGTAGAAGGCATCGTCACGGTAGCAACCTGTGCGTTCTCGAAAGCGGATTGTTCGATGGTGGTCGTCCCCTCAAGGACGGCGTAGCTCCCTCCAGGGTTCTTGGCCGTCGGGTATGCGATGAGACTCGAGTGGTCCTTCGTGTACAAAACGCCCTCGTCACTGGTGTAGTTCGCGTTGTCCGGATCCACGTCGATGGTCGTCAGACTCGGCGTGTACTGGAAGTCCCCGACCAGGAGACCCGGGCCGATATTGGGTCCCAGGTGGAGCGTCTTCAGGCCCGCCATGCCATCGAAGGCACCGACGACCGTCTGCACAGAGCGAGGCAGCGTCAGCGTCTCGATAGGGGTGTTGGAGAACGCTTCGTCGTAGATTGCTGTGAGCTGGGAGGGGTGGGCCGAGTCATCCTGGAAGGTAATTTCCTGCAGGTTGGTGCCTTTGAAGGCTTCGTAGTCGATGGTGCGCACACTGGCGGGCACCCACACCTTGGTCAGCTGGGACGGGAAAGCACCGGAAGAGATGCCCGTGACTCCCTCGGGGATTTCAACGTCCTGACTCTTTCCCTGGTACTGGACGAGGACACCGTCATCGTCCGTGATGAAGTCGCCGCGAGGATCGGGCTGGACCGTCACGGGCACAGTCACAGTCTTAGTCACCCCTGCCTCGCTCGTGACGGTCGCGCTCAGTGTGCCGGTTCCCGCCTGCTCAGCACCCTGAAAGTCAATCGACGATGCATCGTCGCGGCTATAGAACTGCCCAAGAGTGGAGGGGTCCATGCTCCAGGTGACTGCGCTTCCCTGGAGGGAGGGGGCGAGGAGCGCGTGCAGGTAGACCTGATGGTTGAAGATGGCTGACACCTCGGGAACGGACAGCTCCATGCCCACGTCCTCGGGGACCTCACGGACCTGAACCGTGGACGTGGAGGTCAGGCTCGAATTATCCTTGTCGGTCACGGTGATCGTCGCCTCACCGACACCGACCGCGCTGACGTGTCCTTCCTGGTCAACGGTGAGAACCGACTCATCCGACGACGTCCAGACGATGATGCCGGGGTCGAAGTTTCCCGAATCGTAGGAGGCGTCGAAGATGACGTTCTGGCCCAGTGCCAGGGCGGTAGCAGTCGGCCACACGTCCAGCCTCGTCGTCGGCACACCGATGCTGGGTGCTTCAGCTGTTGCGGGCTGGAGAGCTCCGGTCACACCGGTGCCCGCGGCGGTGGCCGCAGGCACGCTCAGCGCGGTCAGGGCCAGGACGCCGGTCGTTGCCAACGCGACCGCTGAAAGTGTTCGATGGGACATGTACACCTCGCTTGGTTGAGAATTGGTTGAGAACTAGTGGAGGGGAACGCCCACTGCTATGTGGCGTAATCCGTGCTCAAGCCTAGTATGTTGACCCCTTGATAGATGCTTTTTTTGCCATATTTTCTCAGCATATGTCAAACATGTGACACGTTAGGTTATAGGCTTTTTCACCCAACTGTTCAGAATGCACATACGCACAACTGAGTCCACGAGAAAACACCGCTCGATACACGTGAAACACTGTGGAACATGGGATGAAAGTAACGCGAGGGCGCAGCCAACCACTCGGTCGACCACGCCCTCGCGCTAGGTCACTCGACTACTCGACCCACTGACCTGAGTCAGCAAACCGATACCAGGCCCATCCGTCGCTCACCCACCCGGTGGACATCGCTCCGCTGCCGGGCGTCACGTAGTACCACGAGCCGCCACTGCGAACCCAGCCGGTGGCCATTGTTCCGCTCCCCGGAGTCAGGTAGTACCACGAGCCGCCATCGAGAACCCACCCGCTGGCCTGCACGCCCGAACGCAGGTGGTAGTACCAGGCACCATTCTCACGAACCCAGCCGACGCGCATATAGCCGGCCGCGTCGAAGCGGTAAACCCGACCACCGATAGTCACAGCTGTACCGGCCGGATAGGAGCCGTCGGCGTAGCGATACCACCAGCCACGAGCACCCCAGACCCACTCCCCCGTCTGCTGTTGGGGGATCGACGTCTGGCTCGGCGCGGGAGTAGGCGTCCGGCTCGGCGCGGGAACAGGCTGAGGATCATCGTCGATGACCGGCGAGGGCTTGGCTCCAGTGGGATCTGGGTCCTCCACCGGCGCAGGAGCAGGATCGTCGTTCGGATCGGGCAGGGGCAGCGGGGGCAGGACACGGTTCACGGTCACACTCACCGTGGCCGACTGTTGAATACCTGATGCGTCGCGGACGTCGACGCGCAGCTCGCTGTCAGTCAGAGACGGTGTAAACGTGTAGATGAGCGTCGAGGCCTTCTCTTCCGCCGCGTCCGTCATGGCAGTCCAGTCCTGCAGGAGCGTCTCGGTTGTGTTCGCTCCGACCCGCACGACGCGGGCTTCGCGCCCCGTCGCCACGCCGCCGCCTGCGGCGATCTCCACGGTCGCAGGTACTCCCGGGGACACCGCGAGCGTGTACCCAACCCCGGCCTCGGCGACGCCGGTGCCCGACACGGTCAGCGTCGGAGCCTCGTACACCGACAAGCGCGAAGCATCGTAGCCCGCGCTCTCCATCGCAGCCGTCGCGATAGTCCACGCGGAGGTACCCTCGGCGGAGGCCACGTAAATGCTCGTGTCCGCTTTGAGGTCAGGGGCCATTCCCTCGGCGAGGGTGACCTGTGTGGCGGTGGCGGGAAGCACCAGGACGCGCGGCATCTCGCCCCAGAAGGTGAAGCTGGTCATCCCTTCTCCGAAGAAGGCGCTCTCGGGACGTCCGCCCTCCGATGTTCCGTCACTATAGAAGGTGCCGTCCGTGCCTCCGCGCACGATGAGGTGACGGACACTGCGGGCACCTCGCGGGGTAAGCGACAGGTCGCGCACCTGTGCCCCCAGTTCAATGGTGTCCAGGCCGGTGCCCGTCAATCCTCGGGCAACCTCGACGGAAGCCGGGATCGCCATGTCGACGAGGTTCGCACAGCCGTCGAAGGCCTCGTCACCGATGGCGGTCAGCCCCTCGGGCAGGACGACGCGCCGCAGCGACGTGGCATTCTCGAAGGCCCCGGCCCCGACCGCCGTCGTCCCCGCGGCCACGGTCACCTCGCTGCCGGAGTTCGCGGGCGCATAGCGGACCAGGGTCCGCACGGACGAGTCGTTGTGGTAGAGCGCTCCGCTGTCGACAACGAACGAGGCGTTGTCGGGGCTGACGCTGAGGGTGGCGAGGTTGTCGTTCTCTCCCAGGGCGTAGTCGCCGAGGGAGTTCAGGGATGCGCCGACATGGAACGAGGTCAGGGCTGGGTTCTTCGAGAAGGCCTCCTCGGCGATGGTTGACACAGTGTCCGGTATAGTGGCTGTCGTCGCTGAAATACCGACGAATGCACCCTCACCGATGGAGGTCAGACGCCCCAGGTCGGGCCGGAAGGCAACCTCGCTGAGCGCGGCATCGTAGCGGAAAGCATTGGTGGACACACCCGTGGCCCCACCCAGGTCAACGGAGACGAGCTGAGGCATCTGCCAGAACGCCGAGGTCCCCATGGTCTCGAAGCCATCGGGAAGCGTGAGGGTTGTGAGGGCTGCTCCCTCGAAAGACTGGTCACCGACGCGACGCAGGGTGTCGGGGAACGTCACAGACTCATTCTGTGCTCCCAGGAAGGCGAAGTCGTCAATGTCCGTCGTCCCACTCGCGACCGTGTAGGCCCCTCCCGCGTTCTTGGCCGCCGGGTAGGCGATCAGGTGCGTGTGATCGCGCGTATACAGCACACCGTCGAGGCTCTCGTAGTTGGGGTTGCCAGCGTCGACTTGGATACGCGTGAGTTCGGGGGTGTTCGCGAAGGAGCCGACGAGCTGGTCCGCGGCGACCTTCGGCCCCAGGTGGACGGAGGCCAGCTTGCTCATGTCGGCGAAGGCGTCGCGGTTGATGGTGACGAGGGAGCGCGGCAGAGTGAGCGTCTGGACGTTGGTGTTGGAGAAGACGCGGCTGCCAAGCTCTGCGAGTTCGGAGGGAGCAGCCTCATCATCCTGGAAGATAATCTCCTCCAGGCCGGTTCCGTAGAAGGCTTCATTGTCGATGCGGCGGACGCTCGCGGGGATACGGACCGTACGCAGGGTCGCGTCGGAGAAAGCGTGCGAATCGATTGCGCTCACGCCCGCAGGGATGTCTACCTCGGCGTCAGCTCCCCGGTACGCAATGAGGACGCCACTGTCGTCCATGACGAAGTCGCCCGTATCGTCTGCTAGGACATCAACTGTCACGGTGACGGTCTTGACAACGCCCGCGGGGGTCGTCACGGTCACGGTCAGTGTGCCGACGCCCGCCTGCATGGAAGGAGTGAAGATGGCCGTGGGCTCCCCCTCGTCGGGAGCAATGGAACCCATCGATGCGGAGCTAAGCGCCCACTCGACGCGGCTGCCCCGCAGAGAGGGAGCCAGGAGCGCGTTGAGGAACAGGGGTTTGCCGACGGTGGACACCATCGACGAGGCAGACAGCTCAATTCCGGCCTCCTCGGAGACAGCGTGGACCCGAACGGGAACGGCCGCGACGTCAGTTGGCTCGGTGCGTCGCTTCACACTAATCGTGGCCTCACCCTCACCGATGGCCGTCACGAGGCCTTTGTCGCTAACGGCGAGGATCGAGGTATCCGACGACGTCCATGTGAGTTCGGAGTGATCAACCGGTGACGCGTCAGACAGCGCCTCAAACATGACGGCTTGTCCGGGAACGAGCGCGGTACTTCCCGGCCACAATCGCAGATGTTGTGTCGGGACATCCCGGGTCGGGCCAGCAACTGCTAAGGCCTGCACGTTGCCCTGCTGGGCGGCCATGGCCGTGTCCGCCGCGAGCGTGGTGGGGGCGCTCAGCGCGCCGACGGCAAGAGCACCGACCAGCGCAAACGACAGCGCTACATGAGTTCGATGGGGCACTATTTCTCCCTGTATTGACAAGCATGTGTGGGGCTACTGTGTCGAATGACGACATCACAGTCTGTCAGACATGATCCCAGGAAGTGTTAGCACGTACCTGCTGGAAGATATCTTCGCACTGCCGTCACAGTGCGCGAACCTGCCTCTCTAACCAACTATTATCTGCAATAACAATGAAAAACGCGGAACTGTTGACTGTCACACCTACCACGTTCTTGCCGACAAAATGGGCCCGCGCCTCCCGATAATCTGACCGGGAGGCGCGGGCGCGGGGTTCAGCGATTCAGCTCAGGCACCTAGCTGATCAACTGACCGTTATCGGCGAAGTGGTACCAGGTACCCCAAATCTTCAACCACCCAGTGACCATCGCGCCGCTGCCGGGCTGCAGGTAGTACCAGTAACCACCCTCCTTCAGCCACCCAGTGACCATCGCACCATCAGAAGGACTCAGGTAGTACCAGGTGGAGTCCACCTGCACCCACCCCGTCACCATCACACCGCTGGCGGGGCTCAGGTAATACCAGCGACCGCCACTGGACACCCAGCCGCTGGCCTGAGCACCCGACAACGAGTGGTAATACCAGGCACCCTGATCCTTCACCCACCCAGTACGCATGTACCCGGCCGCATCAAAACGATACGTGGAACCATCAATCACCACAGCCGCATCAACCGGATAAGAACCATCCTCATAGCGATACCACCACCCACGAGCACCCCACTTCCACACACCAGCCTTCGGTGCAGGAGCAGGCGCACTAACGTGAATGGTCGCACTGGCCATCACAGAAGGCTGGGTCGGGTCAGCAACCGTAATAGTCGCATCCCCCACACCCACCGCACTCACGACACCATCCGCACTCACCGTCGCCACAGCCTCGTCCGACGACGACCACACCACAGACGTCACCGTCGCATCCACAGGCTCATGCGAGGCAGACAGCGTCACACTCTCCCCCACCACCAACGACGCCAACTCAGGCGACACCGACAGGGAGGTCATCGCGACCGGCTTGATGGTCGCGGTCGTCGTCCCCTCGTTGTCGACCCAGTCCCACGCGTAGAGGTAGATGGTCGAAGGATCGACGCCGAGCCGACTCCGGACATCGACAATCTTCACGTGATAGTGCTCGTGGAAGAGGCCGTCGTCTGCGCGGTGACCCGGATACTCTTCTTCCTTCCACAAGGTGAGCACGCCGTCCGGGGTGGCCTTGAAGCCGAAGCCGGCAATCGGCGAGGCGTCGGTCACGTCGAAGGACAGTGTGGCAGCGTCCCCCTCGCCCGTGATTGCAACGTTCGAGATGACGGGCGAGGCCGTGTCCACCGCGAAACTGTAGCTGGTCTGCTGAGTCGTTGACGACGGCCCGTAGGTGACGGCCTCAATCGTCACCGTGTAGCGGCCGTCGGGCAGCTCGTTACCGTCCGCGTCGTAGCCGTCGAAGCCCGGAGCGCATCCGGGCGACATGAACTCAACATTGTGCATGCCGCGCCAGTGGTCGTCGTAGAACGCCTTGTCCGCGCGATCACACCTGTAGGTGCTCACGGTCGCCCCGGCCTCGTTCGTGACCGTGTAGGTCAGCGACGGGACGGCGCGCAGGAGGATGGTCCCCGTAGCAGCCTCGGTACGCGCGCCAGCCTTCGTGGAACGCGTGATGACGAAGCCCTCGGGGTTGAAGTCGTGCAGCGCCCTCTCGTCTTCGATCTCGAAGGGGTTGAACTGCCCGAACGGCAGGTTGCCACTCATGAGCGTCGTGCCGAAGCCGACCTTGTGGTTGTTCGGGCGCTGCTGATCGAAGACGCTCGCCGCTCCCCACGAGCCGTAGAAGCCCAGGTAGGGAACCGTCAGGTCGGGCTGTCCGTCTGTGCTCGTGAAGGTCACGGCACCGTCGATGAAGGTTCCGTTGGGCGTGTTGCTCGTCGCGTACGAGGCAAACTCGTCCTTCGGGGTCACCGTGACGGTCACGGTGACGCTCGACTTCGCGGGAACGGTCACGGAGTCGGAGGAGAAGGTCAGGTCGATCCCCTTACCCGCCCAGTTGGTGGAGTGGCCGGTGAAGAGCATGCTCTGGACGTCTTCGGACAGGGCCTGGCCGCCGAGCGTGTAGGTGTGGGCGGCGTCGGACACGTTGGTCAGCTGTACCTGGAAGCTCCATCCGTTCGTACCATCGCCCAGGTCAGCCTTGGGGCGCGAGGAGTCCGCGGCTCCGACCACGCTCGGGTACACCGGCGAGGTCGTGGCCCCCACCGCGTCCACAAGGCCCGCGCCAACGCGGCGCGGCGAATAGAAGGTCCCATCGGTCTGCGTCGCGTCCGGCATCGGGCGCGCAGTGCCCATCAGGAAGTTGGTGACCACAGCGTTCTTCTCCGCCGCACTCATCCCCGCGAAGGCCGGATCGGTCGCCACGCGCTGACGCACGAGGGTGGCGATACCCGCAACCTGAGCCGAGGCCTCGGCCGTGCCGGACATGCGACCGTAGTAGTTCCCGGGGCTAGCCGACATGACGGCCCCGCCGGGCGCGGCGATCTCGGGCTTGAGGCGCAGGTCGTAGGTCGCGCCCGTACCGGAGAAGTCGGAGACGCTGATCGGCTGCGTTCCCTGCTCCGCCACGGTCTGTTCATCGACCGAGGCCACCGCCAGGGTCGAGGGGTAGAACGCGGGGAAGCCGAGCAGCCCCGTATCCGGGTCACTGGCGTAGCTGTTGTTCTCGTTATTTCCGGCCGGCGCGTTCACGACGACACCCTGATCGCTGAGGGTCTGGTACACCTGCGAGTAGAGCGCGACCGAGTCAGTGCTCATCCCCTCGAGCGTCGCGAAGGAGACGGTAATCGCGTCAGGCTTCAGCACTGCCGCGTCGTCGAGAGCGGCCAGCAAGGCGCTGTCGTTCGCGGTGTACGTGTTCCCCCTGGTGGCCTTCGCGACGATGAGCTGTGCGCCGGGGGCCGCACCCGTCAAGGCAGTGTCGTTGGCGGTCGCGAGAGCCGCGACGTGCGTGCCCTGTTCGGATGCCCATCCGCCCTCGCTACCCGGTATCACATTCGCGTCACCGTCGCCATAGTCGTAGGCGAAGGGGATCTTGTCGCTGATCCATGCGCCGTTCTTGCCAGCACCGAGGTCTGTCATCAGGGACGTCATATCCGTCTGCGTGAGGCGCAGCGAGGCGACGTCCATCACGCCCGCGAAGGCCTCGTGCGAGGTATCAACCCCCGTGTCGATGACCTCGACGACTTGCCCCTGGCCCCTCTGGGAGGCTGCCGCAGCACCGGTCATACGCGAGGCCGCGCCCAGATCTGACGAATCAGCAGGTTTTCCGTACCCGCCCTGGATGCTCCAAAAGTCGGGGTCGGTGACCGGATCGTGGTACCCCTCAACAAAGGCCCCCGCCACGCCCTGCGTCGCTTTGATGGCCGAGAGCGCGGAGGCCGGCGCCTTGATCGCGATGCCCTCGAAAGCGTGCGTGTAGTCCCGCACAACCTCCATGGTCGCGCCCGGCGAGGCCTGAGCGACGGCGTCACCAATACGTTTCTTGGCATCGGCGAGCCTGGCAGCAGGGTCGCCGCTCCCCTCCTCAAGGTGGACGATGATCGTGAACGGTGAGGTGGCATCGGCCAGGTTCGGTGACGAGGCCTCGGCGCGGTCCGCGTCGGCCGCGAACGAGGGCAGCATCGTCGTTGTAGTGACAACGAGGGCACCGGAGGCGACGAGCGCCAGTGCCGACAATCGACGGTGAATCATCTGTGGCTCACTTCGTTAACAAATGGACAGGGGATGCAACGTGCAGCAGTCCCTACCGTCAAGGGTAGACGATACAGGTGCTTACTGCGACATGCTTATTGCGAATTTTTTCCATGATCTGTCAAAGTCATATTCGCATGTTCTGGTGACAGAGCGCGCTCATGACCATCATTTCTCTGTCACACGCGGGGATGACTCTGACCATGAAATAACTTGTATGTGTACATCGACCGTCGTTTGACATCGACGTTGACACTCATGCTGAGCATCACGGGCTGACGAAAGATCTGGGTCCGCTCCCCGGAATCTTCCGGGGAGCGGACCCAGGGCAGTTCGTCGACTCGTCAATCAGCCGATCCACTGGCCGCCATTCGAAAAGTGGTACCACGTACCCGAGATCTGGAGCCACCCGGTCACCATCGCGCCGCTGGAGGGGTTCAGGTAGTACCAGGCCGAACCCACCTGCGTCCAGCCCGTCGCCATCGCGCCGCTGGAGGGATCCAGGTAGTACCAGGATCCGCCGACGAGAGTCCAGCCGCTCGCCTGAGCACCCGATCCAGCGTGGTAGTACCACGAGCCGTCGTCCTTCACCCAGCCCGTGCGCATGTATCCGGACGCATCGAATCGGTAGACCGTGCCACCAATCGTCACCGCCTGGTCCTTCGGGTAAGAGCCGTCCGCGTTGGCGTACCACCAGCCGCGAGAATCCTGCTTCCACTCACCGGCCTGTGGCTGGGGCTGGGGAGCCGGGGAGGATACGACACTCAGCGTCGTCGAGTGGAGCGCGTACGAGGCATCGCGCACGTCGACGCGCAGGCTCACATCCCCGCTGGTCGGCGTCCACGCGTACGAGGCCACACCGGACGTGACTGCACTCCAGTCCTGCAGGACGGTTTCGGCGCTCCCCGGTCCAACCTGAACGAAGCGCGCCTCGCCCACATTCTGGGTGCCGCCGGTAGCGGTGGCGGTCACCGTCGTCGACGTACCAAGGCTCGCGGTCAGCGCATACCCAGCCCCTGCCTCGGCGATGCCAGTGCCCGACAGAGCGAGCGTGGGCGCGGAGTACGCCTTCAGGTTCGCCGTCGCGTATCCGGCCTTCTCCATCGCAGCCTTCACCGTCTTCCAGGCCTGCGATCCTTCCTCCCCGGCAACGTAAATCGTTGTGTTCGCCTTCACGTCGGAGGCGGCGTCTTCGTCAAGTTCCAGCGACGTGAGGCTCGCGGGCAGGACAACGACGCGCGGCATCTCACCCCAGAAGGAGAACGTCGTCATGCCCTCACCGAAGAACGCGCTCTCCGGGCGACCGTTCGAGGCCTGGCCCTCGGAGTAAAACTCACCGTTCACACCGCCGCGCACGACGATGTGACGGACGTTCCGGATGCCGCGCGTGACGATGCTCAGCTTGCTGACCCGATCCCCCAACTCAAGCGTATCCACGCCGGTATTCGACACGCCCTCGACCGAGGTGGCGGACGCAGGAACAACCAAGCTGGTCAGATTCGTGCAGCCGCCGAATGCGTCCTCGCCGATTTCCTTGAGCCGTCCCAGGTCGGGGCGCAGATTCACCTCGGTCAACGCGAGGTCGTTCAGGAACGCGTCGTCCGAGACGTTGGTCGTACCGCCCAGGTCCACGCGAGCAAGATTCGACGCGTACGAGAAGGCCCAGGAACCGATTGTCTCGAACGAATCCGGCAGTGTCAGCGAGGTGAGCCGAGAGCTTTCAAAGGCGTAATCGCCGATTCTGCGCAGTGAGGAAGGCAGCGTCACGGAAGTGACCGAGGCATCCGCGAACGCGTACTCATCGATGTCGGTGGTTCCATCAAGGACCGCGTAGGAGCCACCCTTGTTCTTCGCCTGCGGATAGGCGATCAGGTGCGAATGATCCTTCGTATACAAGACGCCGTCGACGCTCGCATAGTTGGCGTTGTCGACGTCGACCTCAATGGAGGTAAGCGCGTTTGCGCCCGGGAAGGCGGCCACCAGCTGACCTGCAGCGACCTTGGCTCCGAGGCGGACCGAGGTAAGCCTACTCATCCCCGCAAAGGCATTATCACCAATCGTCACGACGGAGCCGGGCAGTGTCATGGTCGCCAGGCTCGTTGACTGGAACGCACGATCCCCAATCGTGGCGAGCTGGGACGGATGCGCCTCGTCATCCTGGAAGGTGATCTCCTTCAAGTCCTGA
>ERZ773045.1077-NODE-1077-length-12817-cov-3.333803_pt1 | contig 12817 bp, 16 predicted proteins | sample MGYA00580635_ERZ773045 | MGnify/ENA primary metagenome ERZ773045 (study PRJEB29015, sample SAMEA2738115) | human oral metagenome | biome: human oral; feature: human-associated habitat; material: saliva | place: China | collected 2261 ...
TCCCCATAAAATTACTTGCTGCAGCTTTCATAGAAGCAAAAGAGCCCGACAATGTTGCCTCTGCTTCTTTAGCTGTAGTTCCTGTAATGCCCAGTTCTCCTTGGACTACATGAATAGCATTGTATACATCAGATAGATTGGAAATATCATATTTCTGACCGGATATTTTACTTGCATCTGCAAGGAGTCTTTGCATTTCAGTTTTTGTGCCACCATAACCAAGCTTAAGGTTATCTAGCATTGTGTAATTCTGTTTTGCAAAGCCCTGATAAGCATTCTGAATATCTTCAATGTTCGACCCCATCTTATTAGCATTGTCACCCATGTCGATTATTGCCATGTCAGCGTCTTTGGCTGCCTTAGCAGTGTCACCACCTACAGATTGCAAAAGACTTGCAGAAAAGCTTGTTGCTTCTTCCACGTATTTGTTCGCAGATATTCCAGCTGTTCTATATGCCTCATCTGCATTTTTTATCATGTCATTTGCATTCTTTTTAAAAAGTGTTTGGATGCCACCTATAGATTGCTCCAGTGCAGCACCTTCCGTAAGGGATTTTTTAAGTCCACCTATAACGACTGCACCAATCCCGGCTTTTAATAGCATTCCTTTTATACCACCGGCAAGTGATGTTCCTGCTGCTTCTCCTGCTGGTGCACTTTCTTTATTCATAATTTTTGACAATGTCCCACTTATTCCCCTTGCCGATGGGACAATCTGGACATATGCCGACCCTAGAGTTGCAGCCATCTACATCCTCCTTATCTTATTCATTGCATTTTCAAAATCCTCACTAGTCTGATATCCTGTAACCGTTTTTTCTTCATCCTCTTCAAACTGACAAAATATATCCACAAAACTTGGGAATTTCTTTTCAGAGTACATTGTGCTAAGAACCCCAACTCTGTCTGCAATATGAGCTAGTAAAAGTGTGTCATTACTAACCTTTTGATTGCATATCTTAAGTTTTATTCTTGAGTTGTCTCTTAAACCCCATGCCAAAGTTCCAATTAGCCTTACAGGATATTCTTTATAATTAAAAATGCCATAGACTTCCGCAAGGTCACATATAAGCGCCTGCTCGTCTATGGTAATCATACTAGCGAGGGTTATTAGTTTTTTGTTTCTGCATTACTTTCCATTATTTCAAATAAGGCATTTCCTACTTCTGTAAATGGAACTTTACCATTCTCATTTCTTAAATGCTCATATAATTCTTTTTTCTGCTTTTCGCCTAGCATTGCTGTTAGAACTTTAGGAATCTGTAATACATCATCATTTGCTGCTGAAAGTAGTTCTAGGAACTCCATATCATCCAGCTTTGTTTCATCTATTTCATAGTGAAATCCTGTTTTGGTCTGACCGTTAATCATAATAACCTCTCCTTTTACATCTTATTCATTAGGGGATTGCATATACTCATAGTGTGTATTTCCGGTTGTATCCGGATAAGCCGCAATTGTCACCTTGTAGCCTATTGCATCATCATCCTTGTAATTTACCTCTGCAATTTTAATTACCTGCCCATCAGGGATAATTACTCTTTTCAAGTCTCCTCCTGACATAATCATGTCCACCACAAAGCTTCCGTGAGGTAGTTCCTTTGCATTCACTTTAATAGTTATGCCGGTCTTAATATCTCCGGACACATTGCTATCACCAAATACAACTTTGCATACCTCAGGGTTCTTAATCTCTATAAAAGTCAATTCAAATTCATCCTTTTTGCTCTTCTGTGGCTTTGCCACAACATCTCCGCCCCAGGCTTTAATTTCTCCTACATCTCGTTCATTTGTATTGCCTAGACCATTATCCGAGATATATCCTAGGTTCTTAAATGCTTCATCGATTTTTTCCAATGCATTCGCTGGTAAGGCTGTTTTGAGTGGAGCTCTAAAAAATGCCCCTCCGACCTTAGGTTTTCCGGTAGATACATTAGCTGCATTATTAACTACTTCTGCCATTTTTATTTCCTCCTTTAGTAGTGAATTATGTCAAAAACTGCTTGATATCTATATTGCTTTGTTTCTACGCTTGGAAAATAATAGTCTGTATCAAGCTCAACTTTACTAACTTCTTTTTTAGATATAAAATTTTCCATTGCAAGTTTAACATCTTCATTGAGTTTTGCTGCTTCGTACAGAGATTTTCCGTATGATTGAATCGCGAAACTAGACCTTTTAATATGATTCTTGAGTCTTGAACCTGTTTTTTGTATTACAATAAAACTTTTCTTTGATTCTGCAGGAATTTCCATAGTTACACTAACTTTTAGTATTTCCTCTAAATAGTTTTTTAATACTATTTCTATCATTTACTTCACCGCCTTTAGCAAAGTATTATTTTTTGAGTTCTCTCTTTTAGCCTCAAAGGTTTCAGCATGAACTGAAGCATTTGCTCGACTTTTTCCTGTATAAGTCGTAACTTCATAGCCTGTTCCACACTTTGATTGGACTGCTCTTGCATGTTCTTCACAAATGGATTTCATCTCTTCCGATTTCAAAAGTTCTCTGACTCCTGCTCGGTTCAGTTCAAATTTAAAATTACTCATATCTCTCCACCGTGACTTTTTTATTCCAGTTTAGTGGAATATTTCCTTCAATTCCTTCAAGTGGTATTCCAAAGGTTCTCCAAATTTTACCAAAAAACTCTACCTTTTGGTCTATCCAATCATGGTCATCCCCTTTGGGGATTGCTAGTGTATATACAGCATGTTTTCCATACAAATTTAAAGCATCTAACTTTTCATCTGCGGATGTTGGTGCAACTAAAACATTTTTAACTTCTATAAGATTCCCATCTGTTATAATTCCTCTTCCAAAAGGGTCTTTTTCGCCTTTCATCTGAGGAATTATACTTACTGTAATTCCTTTAATCATTTTGTCCCACCATGCTTTCTATAGGACTATATGTTCCAATCCGATTGCTTAACCCTAGAATTTGCTTTTCTTGCTTGGACAAATATAGTTCTCCTGTAGAGCCATTGCCCATAGTCCATGACTGTGAATAACCAAGGGCTGCTATTGAACCTTGTGTTGCTCCCATAGGAACAGATTCTTCATTGCTATTTCCTATGGCACGTCTTACCATCCTACAAGTAACTAATCTTTTTTTATCGTCAGTTGCAGTTTTTGCAACTGAGTCAATAATTATTCCAGCTTCTTCAATCAGAGCTTCACATATCTTTTCTTTGTCAGTAGTAAAATTTTTAAACCCTGCCTTTATCTGCTCTATTGTAGCGTACTTCAATACGCTCACCTCATTTCTTTTCAGCTTTTGAGTTTTTCTCTGTGGTTTCTTCTTCAGTGGTTTCTTCTTCAGCAGTTTCTTTTATGGCTTCCTCTTCAACTACTTCAGATTCTTTAGTATCGGAAGATTCAGCGACAGGAATATGTCCTGCCGCCTTATATTCTTCAACTCTATCTTCGTGAACCCACATGTCATTTCCAAGCTCTTTATTTAAAAACTTAACCATAGTTTTACGCCTTTGTTAGTTTATTAAATACTGTGGTATCACAGCGGAAGCCTAATTCGATTTCAGCTAGAACTGCAAACATATTCTGTTCAAATAAGTTTACATCTCCAACTGTTGCTTGGTCTGAGAATTTAATTTGTACGCCTTCTACCGTACCATATACTGCCTGTGTCCAATCTCCTATAAATCCTACAGTATTAGGAGAACCTGCAACATATGCTCCCTTCGACTGTAGAGTCTTTGCACCAAGAATCATAGGAATTGAGCCTTCAGAAACTGAATTGATAAATAGTGGTCTTCCAGTCTGATCCTTTGATGCAAGAAGCGTACCTTTTGCCACAGGTGAAATTACATACCCACTAACAATCCCATTATGTGTGGAGATGTCCATATCTGCTGCAACTAATCCATCATAGGCATTAGTTCCTATTTCCTGTGCAGTACATCCCTTTAACTGGCCGAAATTTTCTCCAGGCTTGTTAGTTGCACCAAAAACTGTTGCATCAAATTCCTGTGCCAATGCTAAAGGCAATCTTTTTACTAACTCATCATAAAGAGACTTATAATCTCTCTTAAACTCTTGTGAAAAAGTTTCGATAACCGCAAGCTTATATGGAGTTAGTTCTTTTTTCTCTAAAGTAGGATTTGACACAGGTTTTTTTGTTCCTTCTGTAACCCATTTAGCTTTTGCATCTCCAGTAATAACAGGAATTGTTACCCCATTACCAGGCAACTGAACCTGTCTTGCAAGCTGCATAACCGCTGAATTTTCCTGTGTCTTCTGAATAATTTCTGTGCTTATTTCACTTGGTAACTGTATTGATTTTCTTGTAATATCTGCCATTTTTCTTTCCTCCTAAATTAATTAAGCGCTTGTTCTATCCAATCTGCGAACTGGTCTCTAGTTTTGCCTGATGGTGGATTATTGGGTTCCCCACCGTCTGGAACACTTGGTGCACTGTGGCTTCCTTTTGCAAAATCCAAAAGTGCTTTTGCTTGTGAAAGACATTCCTCTTCGGTATTTCCAGTTAGTAAACTTTCTGGAATTTCTTTTTCTTTTGCTACTTTGCTACGCATATCTCTAACAGTATTTGCTGCCTTTAATTTTTCAGGATCATTACGATAATGAAGAAGGACGCTTTCCAACTCTCTACGATTATCTTCTGCAAATTCCAGGGCTAATTCTAGCTGACTCTCGTTTAATGTCTCTGTTGTACATGCGGCGAGAATAAATATTAAGATTATATATAATGATTTTTTCATGTCATATAATTAGTATTCGTTCGAAAACAATTAGGCAATTCTTATTACCGCCAGATTTGTTGTTAAACATATATTCAAATAGACAAGATGAAGCCAAAAAGTGATCTTTTGGAAAGGCGTAAGACAAAGTTTTCTAAAGAGTTTCATTACGTTCTTGACAAAGCTGCACATCCCTATCCAGAATCTTGCCGTGTCCAAGATCGTGGTTCTTATGTTGTTCACCCAGTAAATCCCCTTGTCAGTGCCGAAGGAGCATTCAACCTCATTCCTGCCTCCTATGGCCTTAGCCATGTTCCTGTAATATTCAGGCGAGAGGTCTTGTTTGGGTGGTCTTCCGAGCGATTTGCTGTAAGTTCTTATTTCCATGTCCTTCAATAAATCCCTATTGGCTTTATTTATGTAGATCTTGTTGGCTAGGAGAGTGGTGGGAAGGAAGTCGAACCTCCCCTTGTAAAGTTCTATCTTCAGTTTCATGTCGGCACGTTCTTTATAGGCATCTCCGTTGTAATGGTCGATGAAGTTGTATGCCTCATATACACTTGCACCGACTTTCGCTCCGAACTCCGTTTTGGCCTTCGCTTTGCCGCAGTCTATCGGTCTTACATGGGGCTGGAAGGCGCTGACGGTGCGGTCAGCGCATGTGTGGACGTTGTTTTCAAGCATCCTTCGCTGTTGATAATATATCGCAAACGCTACATCAAGAATATTCCACTCATGCCTCGCCAAGAGTTCCTTGCTCCCTACATGTTCTACAAAGTTTTCCAGAATACGGTCAAGGTCTTTGTCTAGGCGGTTGAATATATAGGACTTGGTGTCCCTAACGAGCTTCCCTCCTCTTTTCTTCATCCCGAACAGGCAAAGATGCCATGTGTCCTTGTTACGAGTTCTGAAAGGCTTGATGTCAAGAATCTTGCAAAGTTTCCATATGTACCAGTCGACGACCTTGCATCTATCGTGGATGATGTCAACATCCACAGGGTAGCGAACTTCGGTGTTGGCACAGGTCGCCTTGATTTTCAGTATCCCTTTGTGCAACCTACCCTCGCTGTCGGTAAAATCTTCTGCAACCCCGTCCTCTGCTTCAGTCGCGGAAGGGGCATTGCAGGATGGGACACAACAGTCGTCTTTCTTCTTGTCCACTTCCGCTTTCTTGCACCGTTCTTTCTTGAGAAACCGCACGGTCATATCGTTAATCTCCTCCTCCGGCATGCGCTTCTGTGTTATAACGAAAAGACAAGGAGCGAATATCAGTTCGTACTTCAGTTCATAACTAAATAGTATGAAGTACTCTATTCCATTTAATCCCATCATTTCCTACCGAATTTAAAATCAAACAAACCTTCCCTACAATAAACTCTTTTGGAACAAGCCCCCAATGGCGTGAGTCAATAGAAGAGGACACATTATCTCCTGCCATAAAATAATAATCATGCTGAAATTTATATCTATCTACAAAGATATTATTTAACATTATTTTTTCTTTGCTGCAACTAATATGCATTTGAGTTTCCCATTCAATAATGTTCTTATATAGAATAAAGTTCTTTCTGTTGAGAGGTATTGAATCACCTTTCTTGGGTATATATAAAGGACCGAATTGCATTATATTCCATCTAAATGTTGTATCATACAGAAGTGTCTTATAAAAGAAATCCTTTGAATCGTGTGGGATGTTGATTTCTGCAAGATGTCGTTGCATTACAATATTTCCCAAATTCTTTTTCAGGCCTTTTATCTTATATATGCCTTTATCAATGTATATACTATCACCAGGTAAAGCGATGCATCTTTTTACATAATACATTGTTGAGTTCATTTTTATCTTTTCCCATTTATTCCAATTTTCATATGGAAAATTAAATACAACGATGTCATTTCTTTCTATATCACGTTTACCTAGCACGCGAACAACATGCAAGGGTTTAGAAGGATTTTTTACTAAGAAATTATAAATTCTAGCACCTAAAACAGGCTTCCAAACAACTATTATATCACCAGGTTCTAATGTGGGATACATTGACATGCTATTAACTTTGAAAAAAGAAAAAAGAAAAACAGAACCTATAATATATGTTAGTATAATTCCCAATACTATCCTCCCAACCCTATAAAATTTAGTCTTTATTGATTTGAGCATAAAACTCCTCATCTTAATTATATACTATTTATATTGAGATATTTTATCGAAATATTTCTTTTTTATCCTTGCAGATTGCAAAGGATGTCCTTCTAATACAATCCTATTATCTTTATCTAGCAAGCATACATAATCTCCATTTAAATTATTCAATTTCGCAAACCTCCCTTTGATGTCAATACATACAGGATAATCAAATTCTTCTGACTCCAGTAGATATTTAAGTTCCTTGATGCTACGCGGCTGAAGATAGAAAAGAAATGAAACTCTTCCATTGCTAACTTTTCGGACATCATCTATATAGAATTTCCACATATCCAGTTGCAGTTTACATCCTGTACATCCTGTAGAATCAGCATACATTACAATTTTCATAGATGTTTTTTTTAGATTAGCACTAGGAATTTCTTTACCTAAACATACGAATTTTTCATATTTCGGGAAGCGGATTTGGTGCCCCCTAGTATTTACTTGGCCATTAGTACATGATGCTAAAACCAAGTATGTAAAAATCAGGAAAACGAACTTTCTCTTCATTTGTTATTTACTATTTCTGGTTTCTTGGATTCCCATCTATGATGATGTCATCGTTTGATATGCTCTTCGATGTGCGTTTCACCTTATCATGCAGCTTTCCTATACGCAGGCTGACGTTTATACCGAAGCTGCGATAGTCACGTCTTACATTCGTAAAGCGATTTGTAAAGTCGGCAGTTTCGGTAAGCTGTTCTATACGCAAATCATTTTGGAACAGATTATTTCCATAGACGGTCACCGTCAGCCTGTCGTCTTTCAAGAAAGAACGAATCAGCATAAGACGGTACATCATGGAGCCTTCGGTATACCCTTGCAGATTTAAGCTTCGGCTGTTCAGCGAACAACCTGCCACCATTCTCAACCTCCACGGCAGGTTCTTCTGTAAATTGACCGAAAGACTGCTTGAATATCCATTATTATGCTGTCCCAGCTGTGAACTTTTAAGATTGGTATATGCTCCGTTTGCATTGACATTCAAGGTGGCGCTCCCAGAGAGTGCCCACCGGATGTAAAGGTTCAGATAAACATTACTTCTCTTGAGCAGATTGCCATACGTGGAGATAAGGGTGGCATCTTCCCCTGTTACCATATTGTCGGTCAGGGAGACAGGATTACCCCAATAGGAATAGCCGATGATGCCACGATCCTGTAAGTCGAGTCCTGCCGTCATGTTTATTCCAAAGCGCCGGGCAAACGAGTTGAACGAGAGGCTCAGGTTATGCGAGGATGATGTGGTCAGGTCAGGGTTTCCTGTCTTGATGACTGTAGGATTCGTCCGGTCTACATAGGGATTCAGATTCCAGATGTTGGGGCGTGATATGCGCATGGCATAAGAGAACGTGAGCATCCGTGTCTCCCCTATACGGTAGCCGATTGACAAGGAAGGGACCACGTTATCGAATTGCGCACCGAAACTTTTATGACGCGTCAGGAGGTTATCTTCAGGATAGCTTACTTTCTGCGAAGAATGCTCATAACGCAATCCCATCTTTCCTGATATTTGCTTGTGCTGTATGGCATATTCCGTGTATGCGGATGAAATGTCGGTCTTCTGCCTGTAAGAAAGAGACGGACTCTGGTCTTCCGCAAAAGGTTCTTCCGTACCTGCCGTTCTTGTAGCTTCGACATTGTCACTCTTATGGCTGCGATGGATGTATTTAGCCCCCACACTCCATGTATGCTTTCCACCTCTGGTTACGGTATAGTCTATCTGACTGGTATGTTCGTCCATATGCAGATCGGACGTGGTACACAGGTCCTTGAAACTTAAATCCGGTGTCTGGCCTTTTTGCCAGTAATAAAGGCTGGAGGACATAACGGTGGAAGGTACTGCTGAAAAGCGATACGACAGCGTTATGACACCGCCATGTCTGCCAAACGTGTGCTGGTAATCGATTCCTGCGTACAGGCTATTAATTCGATTGCGAGACGCATGCTCATTATCGAAGCTGTATCTATGCCCACCATTGCCGTCGTACATATCAGTGTGCATGTCCGTCCGGCTTTTCCCTGTGTAGTTCTCTACTCCTGCCGTCATACTGATCAAGTGGCGGCTGTCAAACTCATAGCTGCCGCCCAATTCCATGAAATGGGCGGGTGCCTTGACCTGATAATCAGAGTAGGAGTGCATCTGTCCTGCTGCCGACAGCGTTTTACCTGTGCGTTCCGTCTCCTGCCATGCCTTGGGTGGTTTGGAATAGCTTACTCCGTCCGTGAATGAAAAAGTTAATTTCCCGACCTTAGCCAGTCCTGACACGTTTGCACTTTGTGCTATATTCATTACTCCCACGCCCAGACTGACGTTGTAGCCTTCCAGCTTCGAACTGCCTAACGTAATGATGTTGAGTATCCCTGCCACGCCCTCCGCATCATATTTGGCACCGGGATTCGTAATGACTTCTATCTTCCTGACGGTCGAAGCGGGGATGGTCCTCATCATCTCCGTGGGCTTGTTGCTCATCATGGTGTTTGGCTTTCCGTTCACATATACCTTAAAATCAGTACTGCCCTTTACTTTCACGACATCATTCCCCTCTACCGTAACCATAGGCACCTTCCGCAGCATTTCCAACAGCGTCATGCTCCTGCTGTCGGGATCATCGGCTGCATGATAGGTTATCCTATCGAGCTCTGCCTTTATCAGCGGACGTGAGGCACTGACCTGTACCTCCTTCAGATGTACGATAGAGTCTCTCATCTGACTGAGGGTGTCATTGCGAGTCTGTGCAGAGGCACCCCCCGTACTGGCTATGTACAGCAGCATGAATATCAGCCCTACTGTCCGGCTTTCAAATATTCTCGTCTTCATTCTTCCATGGTTTTTGATACATGAAACTCAAAAGTGTTACTGCCTAATAGTCCCAGACCATCGGTACCCTCCACGACTCCTATAAACTGCGTATTGATGTCAGATGTCCAAAATGGCACGATGGCATCTCCGTTCTTGTCAGTCAGAACAGAGGGACTCCATAGCAATGTATTCCGCGCATCGGGTAGCGAGGACAGCATCTCCGCGGAATCGGGAGTATAGAATTCGCGTTGGCCATAGTAGCCCTTACAACGCGTTATATTATTCATACGGAGCAATTCCTCATCGGTGTACAACTGCCCCTGATATACGATTGAAGTTATATCTGCAATATACCATTCTCCATCTTCTCGTGGTAAATACTTAATCAGTTCGTATCGCTTTCCTATCTCTGGCTTTAATCTCTTTCCTCCGTAATTGGCATTCGGTGACCCTGTCGGATGATGGGTATATCCTTCCCAATAGTCATTGAGATGTCCCACCGTTCCTGGTTCCTGCGTGCCATCGGGACAAACCCAAGCAGTATTTAAATTAAATTGAGCCAGACTATCCAATCTGCCCATAAACTTATCTCTGAAGGGCATCCTGCGCTTCCTGGTGACAAGTACCTCGTTCAGCAGCACTGTCCCTGTCTGGGTTGTGACAAGCTCCGCGTCTTTCTTTTCTTTCTCGACATTGTTCAAATAAGATTGGTATGATTCTTTCGACTTCCTTATGGAGTCTATCAGTACCGTACCATCCGAGAGCGTCAGATGTGGCTTGAACTCTTTTCCCAGAAGTGGCTTGATATAGACATATCCACCCCGAAGTGTATTCATGACAGACACGGGAACAGAGAAGTTGCCCACGGAATCGGTCCATAGGAACTGACTATCCCCAGAAGGTCCGAACACCTGAATCACCTGCTCACCTCCGTTGGTGGTATTTCTTTTCATCTTACGACTTCCCACGGTTTCTCTTCCGATGATGCTGTCACATAGGAATGGTTTCCCATGATAGTCCTTCCGACTTTCCTGCCAGGTATACCGCCGCCACCCTTGCGTAAGAAGCAACAGGTCCAAAGCATGCAATCTGTCCGGGTTATTCCGGTCGAAGTAGTAGGCGGGGTGATGAATATTACCACGTATCTGGGTTGAGAGTAAATTATAGGACAGCATCGTTTCCCGGTAGGCTTGGCTCATGTAAGCTTTGTCAAAGATACTCACGCATATTTCTGCCTGTACCGGTTTTCCCTCGGAATCGGTCACATGTATCCTTACTTTACCTTTATCACGGCGTGAATAGACTTCTTTCGACGGACGAGCTGTTATCGCCAGCTGTTTATCAGGCAAGACATAGAACAACCTTTCAGCTACCGGACGCTGCTGCTCATCGTAAAGGGTTGCCTCGGCAATTCCCTGTCCGATAAACTCGCTCGTAGGCAAAGTGATGATGAGGCTATCCCGAAGTATGCCTTTGGCCCGACAACAGGGCACATTACGCATCTGCACAAATAGAGTTATACGACGGGGCATGCTTCCCTTGGGCTGCCTCACCGAGAACACAACATTTTTCCTGTCTGTGTGTTCCAAATGCATTACCATGCCCGAACGGAGAGATGTGGGAAGAGGAAACTCTTGCCCATTGGTTAGTTGTACCGTGTAGCGGATTCCTTCTTGAGGGACGAACGAAAAGAGCCCCATTCCGTCATGATAGCTTTCTATGTCCAATATCCTCGCTCCATTTTCACATAGCCAGCCATTCAAGGGGGCAGGCATACCTTGGTTGTCTGTTGTCTTAAATGCAACATAGTTTTTTATACCCTGAACCAGATAGCCCCCCTCCGGATACAAGCCAAGTCTGATGTTATCTCTCTGCTGTATAGCTTTCGTGTCTTGTGGTTTCTGTTTGTCGATTCGGTCAACAACCCATATTTTTTGAGGAAAGATGGCTTCTGTGCTGTCTGCATAGAACGAAGACTGAGTATATCCTTCCACCCGGTATTCCCCAGTATTCCATTTCTCCCCGATGAAGACGTGTCCCTCAGCCCGCCCACCGGAAATCGGATATTTCTCATTCCACACAAGACTGTCGGTGGAATCATAGATTCTCAGAAAGAGAGTCCGGCTCCTATTCGACAGTGTTAAAAAGGAGCGGTCGAACAGCCATGCTTTGAACCACATATCTTCACCTGTCTCATAGACTCCCTTGCTAAAGAGCATGTATGGCTGGTCCTGAGGCAGTACCGAATGGATTACCTCCAAGTCTTGTGCAGTATACGGTTGATTCTGACCGAATACAGTTAGGAAGAACGGACCAAACAGAAGAAATACTCCAAGATTTCTACAGGTTCTCATAGGATGCTTCTTACAATTATGAAGCAGGGAGGGCGAACGCACCCCCTGCTAAAATAAGATTACTTGTATGGATCGCATTCACGATACTCCACTGCGAATACACAGATTCCAGGACCATTCAGACATTTTCCGCTTGCAGAACAGTCTGAGCCTTGAACACACTCTGCATTCACCTCGGTCGTACTTACAAGATCATCCAGGCTAATTCCTGAATAAGACTTTACCCTCCCATTTAGGGCAGCTAAGGATATTGCCACTATTGAACAGAATGCAATACCAAGACTTAGAAGTTTTTTCTTCATAATTAATTGTTTTTGATTTTTAAAAAATATATAGCCATTTGGGCTACTTTGAATTTTCAAGAATTTCTTCAAGATCATATAGTGCGGTAGTTTGGGGCGTTTGAAAAGAGAATTTTGTCACTTTCCCTTTTTCCATTCTAATGACACATGGATATACTGAATTTATTGTAGGTAAATAGAAATCATTACCTCGATCTACATAAATATTTGAATGTTCTTTTATTTTAACCCCTGTTTTGGATTGCAATATTTTCAGTGATGATAAATTTGTCAAGACAAACAATATATTACCATTGTTTACATAATTTTTCATAAAGAATTCTCCTTCCTGTATACAGCCTGAGCAACCAGCCCCTGGTATTATGACTATCCATTTATAGGAGTTAGAAATTTGTGCATGATCAATAGCATTGATAAAGAAGCTCTCTTCATCAAAAGTACTTTTCCTATTACATGAGGAG